>Ga0222712_10001599_pt1 | contig 27492 bp, 25 predicted proteins | sample C33_657DmetaG_FD_165043 | JGI IMG/M metagenome (GOLD analysis project Ga0222712, IMG submission 165043) | Estuarine water microbial communities from San Francisco Bay, California, United States - C33_657D | ecosystem: Environmental > Aquatic > Marine > Unclassified | place: USA: California... | reverse complement strand
TATCTAGTTTGGAAGGTGTCGCAATAGGACTAACTTCACCAAGCACTGCAAATTTTACAAATTTAACTTCTTCTGTAATAAGTTCTTCTGTAATAATTGGAAATTTAAGTGGGAGTTTGTCTGGTAGTAATATTCTTGCAAATAATATAACAGCATCATCTGGGAATTATATAGATTTATTTTCAATAAATATTACTGCAAGTAATATAAGTGCAAGTGAATATATTACTACGCAAACTGCTAGTTTAGGAACGTTGACTGTTATTGGAATTACAAGTGGATCAACTGCTAATTTTATAGATTTAAATGTAACTAATAATATTTCATCAAGTACAGGTACATTTGATAATTTAACCGTCAATGGATTTATTAGTGCATCAAATTCAAATATTGTTACATCTTCAGGACAAATTTTAGAATATAATCAAATTACTGCGTCAAATTTAGTTGTTTTTGATAATACCATACTTGGAAATAGTGTAAATGATATAATTAGAGTTACAGGAAGTTTATCTTTATCAGGTTCAACTTCTACTAATTCATCTTCATTTGTAGATTTGACTGCAAATAGAGTTGTTTATACAAATCAAAATCAAGTATTAACTACAGATGATGATTTAATCTTTGATGGTAACGCATTAACTGCTTCAAATTTATTATCAAATAATGTTGATATTAACGGCGGAACTATAGATGGAACCACAATTGGTTTAACATCCGCAACAACTGCAAATTTTACAGAATTAACAGCAAGTAATATAAGCGCAAGCGGTAATATAAGCGCAAGTAATTTATGGGTAAATACAAATATTACTGATGCAGGCACATTAACAGTGGTTGGCGATACGATATTAGCCGGTTTAACAGGTACGTCTGCAACATTTAATGGACTTGTTAGTGCAAGTGCGGGTTTGACGGCTAGTTCAATTCAAGACGCAGGTACATTAACTGTTATCGGAAATAGTACATTAAGTAATGTATTTGCAACAAATATTACAGCAAGCAACATAAGTGCTAGTGGATATATTTCATCATCAACATTAAATACTATAAATTTAGTATCTGAAAATAATATATTAACCAACATTACTTCAAGTAATATAAGTGCAAGTGGTAATATATCATCTTCAACTGCAAATATAAACACTATTACATCCAACTTAATCAATAGTGTCAGTGGAAGTTTTAGTAATATAAGTGCTAGTAAAATTACTGGCGGTATAACTCAATTAGATACATTATCTGTATTGGGTAACAGTACATTTTACGGTGATTTAACAGTATATGGAAGTAGTTCTATAGTTAATATCAGTTCCAGCACAGTAATTATAGGGGATAATAGAATTCAACTTAATGCATGGAGTACTGGTTCATTTAGTCAAAGATATGCTGGTTTAGATTTAACTGATAGCGGTAGTTCAAATACAGTTACCAGTTCACTTTTATGGGACAGTTTAAACAATTATTGGTTATTAACAAACAATCAAACTGGTTCCAATCCAACTGTAACAAGTAGTGCATTAATCATACAAGGACCAATTAGTGACTTTGGTAGTGAAAAACAACTTCCAATAAATACATTTTTAAAAGTTGAATCTGCAATTGGTAATTTAACGTCATCAAATTTAACAGAAGTAGGAAGTTTATTAACATATAACGGTACTGTAAGTTCTTCTGCTGTTAGTGCTTCATCAGGATTTTTTAGTTTAGATGTATTAATCAATGGTGTATTGCAAGTATTTAGTAAAATATATGCTTATGCAGGTATAATTGGGGATGTCACCGGCAGTTTATCCGGTAGTTCTGTAATTACAAATACATTAAGTTCTTCACAGATTAATTCAACTAATATTGTTACAAATACACTTTCTGCATCTGCAATTACAAGTTCAATGATTAAAACTGGTAATGCAACAATTGATGGTGGTACGATTAACAATACTATAATCGGAAATGTTACTCCGACAACAGGTAATTTTACTAGTATTACATCAAGTGTAATTAGTTCATCAATATTAATTTCAAATTATAATACATTACTCAATGTTACTTCAAGTAATATTAGTGCAAGTGGTTATATTAGTGCATCTTCCGCTAATTTTTCCAACTTAACTTCTATTAATAATTTATTAACAAATATTACCGCAAGTAATATAAGTGCAAGTAACAATTTAAGTGCGTCAAATATATATGTAGAAAATACTATAAATGCAGATACAGGTTCATTTGTATATTTCAATATTAATAATACAGGATCAGCTCCTACAAATTATACATCATCTGGAGTGCCAGGAGAAATAAGATTCGATAACAATTTTATTTACATCTACACAAATAATAGATGGGTAAGATCACCAATAAGTAAATGGGATTAACCTTTTAATAAAGATTTATTTTCAACAATAGGTTTTTCTTCTATTGGAACACCCATTCTCATTTTAAGCATTCTTAATGCTGCTCTTGGGTGCATTCTACCACAATTAAATCCAATAATACCATATTTACGACAAAATGATTCCAATTCATTTATGTCATTTTCACTATAGTTTACTACTGGAATATTATCTGGATTATCTTGTTGTTGTTTTCTTTTAGCCATTAATGCAACAGGATCAAAATCTGGAACTCTGGTTACAGTAGGTCTTTGCATAGACATACCACCAAACATTCCACTTCCTATTGATGGCCATTCTTCCACATTAACCCTTACTCTTTGCATATTGAGCAAATGCTAATGCATTTGTCTTCATTCTTCTCTTAATCTGTTCAGGTCCACTCTTTGCATTTTTATGATTTAAATATTCTTTAGATGCTGCACCCCAATTACCACTATTCATAAGAGCAATGGTTTTTGGTCCCAAATCTCCTCTATATAAAGCATTGATTACAGCATTTTTTACAGAATTTGGCAAACTATTGAAATTACTTATTTTGCTAGATGCTAATTTTTCTTTGATTTTAACGTCAACATTAAATAACTTTTCTATTTGTTCATCTGTTAATTTTTGTTGACCATTTAATACTTTATCATAATCTACTGAACTGCCAAATAGTGATTTAAACAATTGTCTATCTTGTTGACTATTGTTTAAATAATGTCCGATACCAATTGTAGGTTTTCCTTCAGTATCGTTATAAACAGCATTTCTTTTACCTTCCCAATGTCCTATATAATCACTGGTCTTTTTATTTAATAAAGACGATTCACTATCTTTAACTGCTGTTTGTACTACTGGAGCTGATTGCGGAAGTTTAGATGCATCAACATTTGTTGTTAATGCTCCTAATCCTAATGCACCTGCGGCTAATATATCTTTCCATCCTTCAGTTAATTTTGATTCGTCAACACTTAAATCTTTAATTAACTTACCCTTTCCAGTAGCAACCATACTAATATTCTTTTCTTTTACGAAATTTTTGATTGCATCTAATAATGTTGGTTTAACAGCCGGAATATTTTTATTAGGGTCTCCATTCATAGAAAAGTCATAATTTTCCATATTGGAAAGTGTCAAGAATCCGTGATTCAAATCCAATATTACTCTAATATAACCTTTTCTTATTGCATTATCATAAGTCTGAATTAGATTACTTCCTTTTAAATCAGGAACATTGTTTCTAATCCATTCTTCGTGACTATAACCTGCTTCAACTACATTACCTTCTGGTGTTACCCAATATTTCTTTTCTGGTGACATTGTTGTACCAAATCGAAACATTCTTCGTTGTTGTTCTTTTGCTTTATCTTCATAGTAACCTTCTTGGATTTTAGCCATAGACATACCGGTTACCTTTGTTATCAAATCTTTAACGCATTCTTTATTCTCTCCTTTTAAACAATCTTCCATTTGTTCAATTTCATCTTGACTTGCTTTTTGATAGAACATAGCAAATTCATGAAATCCTACTCCGCCTTCATAATCTAATTCATTAAGTATTTCATCAAGTTTTCTACCTTGTGGACCAAAGTGGTCTAAATGATGATATACATCATCAAGATATTCACCTGCTAAGTTTAGTTTAGCTTTCACCCAATCTTCTAATTGAGTGTTTGGTTGCAACATTGATTGTAATTCTTTTGCGTCACTATTAAGTTGTTTAAGAGCACCCATAGCCATTGAACTATTTTGCTCTTTTAATAGCTCTGATATGGCTTCTTTGTAACATTCTTTGACTGGTTTACTTTTTGTATGTTTACCAGCTTGTCTTAATTTTCTAGCTCTACAATGTGCCTTTTGACTAAATCCTTTTGGGTTACTACAATTTATAGACTTTTTATACTTATTTGACCATACTTCATCAATATTTTGTGTACCCTTTTGTTTTTCTTCGTTATAAAACTTAAGATAATCTCTTACAGTTGCTACATAATCACAAGCATGATTTAGTTTAGCCTTTACCCAATCTTCTAAATTGTCATTTACATTAAACATTGATTGAAGTTTTTCACTATAATCAATAATTTTGGTAATATCACTTTGAGCCATTTCAGCATTTTCTGATTGTAATTTATTTACATGAGGGTTATTATGATTTACTGGATGTGATTCGTCACCAAGTCCTGTTGATTGACTATCTAACCATTGTTTTTTGGTTAATTTTTCTAATACTCCTTGTATTGATGAAGATTTATAAGTTAAAGCGTCATCTTTTAATGATACTAATTTTTCTGCTACTTTCTTTTGTTGAGGATTCAAATTACTAAAACCATTACTTTCACCCAATCCATGTAGAACGGAATCTACTGCGCTTTTAGTAATCAATTTCAATCCTTCTTCACGGATTTTTTCTGCTAGTTTCTTACCTTTGAAACTTTGTTTTAAAACATTAAGTTTTTCTAATTCCTTAATTGTTTTCTTAGCATAATTAGTATATGTAGCGTAATCACTCATAAAATTATCTCCAACCTCCTCCTTTAGATTTGTACCATTTAGCTGCCCATGCATTGGCATAAGCACTTGGATAAACATCAAACTTTGACCTTGCTAAAGATTTAGCTCTAGACCATAATTTACTATTTGTTGGTTTAGCTCCTTTTTTCTTCTTCTTCTTTTTCTTCTTCTTTTTGGCTTCGTTTAAAGTTGCGTCTTCAATATCAATTTCTACAGTTTTATCAACTATAGGAGCTACATTTCTTCTTCCTTCAATACTACCATTAGGAGTTTTACCAATATTACCAACTATGTTATTACCTGGTGTACATGTAACTGTTGTACCTAATCTCTTTTTATCGTTAATTGGGTGGTCAGGATCACCGAATCCAGAAGTAGTACCAACTTGGTCTAATTCTTTAGCTAAACCAGCTTTTCTTAACTTAGTATAATAGTTTGGGTCTTCACTTAAATGGTCTAAAGCAATTTCAGATGCTATATTAGGGTCTGTAGTATGTTCCATTTCTACAGTTTGTCCCATAGAAAATTCAGCTGGATTAACATCTTGAGGAGCAGTAGCATCACCTACACCGCCAGTTAGTGTATTTACTTCTTCGGTTAAATGGTCATAAAATTCTCTATAAGATACATCCCAATCGTTATGTTCAGTATCGGTCCATTTATCAAATTCATTTAATTTTTTCATTTTAGCGATTTTTTTAAAAGTTTTACCGTCATCCCAATATGGGTCAATCATCCATCTTCTACCCTTCATTCTAGGGTCACCAATTAATGGATCATTTGGTTCTTTTTTAGGCTTTTGGGTATCGTTTTTCATATTTCTTTTGAGCCATATCTCTAATGATATTAGCAATTTCTTTTTCTTGTGGTGTACGATAATCTACAGTTTCTTCCATAGGATAAGCAGTCAAGTTATATGGTTCTGCTTTTGATTCTGGACTCATAAATGATGGTTTGACTGGTAACTTGTCATCATCATCTATATTCAACATATGTAATTTACTGTAGTATTTACTATCTTCTTTAAGATTTCTCACAACCAATTCTTTAGCTAAATCTTTTCTTTTGAATACCATCTTCTTTAATTCATATTGTAAACCAGCCAAAACTTCGTCTGGTGTAACTTTATATTTGATATCTTGTACATCTTTTTCATATTGATTAGGATCATAAGTTGATTTATTATCATAATCTTCTGGTGGAGGAGTACTAATATCACTAGCAGAACCGGCTATAGATGGAGTATATTTGAATGAATTTGGGTTTTGAGATACATCTGGTGAACTAAATGTACCTAAGCTAGAAGCACCACCCAATCCTCCTTGTACAAAGGATTGACCAGTGAACATTCTATCACCCATATCATTTTCGTTTATAGTTTTAGACATAACTATAAATATATAATTTTAATATTAAATCAAACAAAATTAGGCATTTGTCCCATTGAATGTTCATATAATGAACTATTAGTATTTAATACTTTTTGTATATTCAATTGTTCAAGTACTGATTTTTCTAACCAATCTCTACTTTCTACTAATTTTTCTCTACTAATATAGTCTGTATAAACGAAAGAATTATAATTACCTGGTATACCTTTGTAATATTCATATTGTGTAAAATTATCTACTTCTATTGAATATAGACTATCACCGTTAATAGTATATTTCCATATTCCGTCTTTTATCATTATAGAATCATCATAGTATTTGCTTCCTGGTATTACAGTAATAATACTTACGTCAAATTCTTCTGGTTTTACTGACATTAACCAATCATATGTTTCTTTAATAGTATCTTCCGATTCACCAGGATGTCCTATACTCATTAGTGCTTTAATACCAATCCCATATTTTTTAGCTATTTCTATACATCTTGTATTTTCCGCTTTAGTCGATTTTTTGTTTATATTTTTTAATATCTTATCACTTCCAGATTCAAATCCAACCAATAACTTTTTAAATCCAGCTTTTGACATTAATTCTGCTTGTGTTTCATTGAACAGTTCTGATTTAATACATCCTCTAAACAAAAATTCTACATTATGTTGTTGTTGATATTTAATCAACTCATTTAATAATGAATAAATACTTGAATTTAAATTCAATTCGTCGTCATAAAACATAAATGCTCTAACATCATAAGTCTTATAAAGTAAATCTATTTCTTTTATGATATTGTCAATTGATCTGTTTCTTATTTTTCTAAATGTAGGACTATTTCTCCCACTACAAAAACCACAGTTAAATGGACATCCAAGTTGACTTATTAAGCTTAGTCCTCTAACTCCATTTATTGTAAATTTATAAGAATTTACATCAATCAAATGTCTTGCTGGAAATGGAAGTTCATCAAATTGTTCATCTTTTAAAAACAAATCAGATTTTACGTCATCTGCATCAACATATTTTTCACCATTTATTGCTTTAAATACTGCAAGTTCTCCGTCCCCACATACTAATGTATCAAACTCATTTTTCAATTGATTCATTGATTTTGTTGCTCTACCAATTATATTTTTGTTTTTTTCATTTTTATATGCAGAATTGATTAAAGTTACATGTGGACCACCTAGTATTACTCTTTTATTATTTTCTTTTAATATCCTATTGATTTCAACAACATTTGGTAATTGTGGCGTAGTCGTAGTGATTCCAAATAAAGCTTCATCATTAACATATTGTTTAATTGTATTGATATAATCTTTATCACCAGATAAATCTATTATATTAACATTATATTGTGATTCCAATACGGATGCTATTTTTAATATACCCAAAGACATAAAAACTTTTTCATCTAACAAAAACGGTGAAGGTGGGATTATCAAACAAATCTTCAGTTTTTCATTCATAACGAAACCCATTTTTCTTTTTCTTTTAAACCTACTCTACAATAATTACACGCATCTAACATAAAATCAGTATTTATGAAATTTTTTAATTTTTCTTCCAAATTAACGTCTGTCAAATCTACACCGTTGTGATCTAAATCCATATCATGTTTTATATTTAAATGATTTAATAAATGAAATATTTTAATAGATTGAGCACATTTATAGTATTTTCCTTTATATAAAAAATTACACAACGATTTGCAGTCACAATTTTTCCAACTTAAGTAAGCGTCTTCTTTGGTCAATTTGGGATTTTTTTCATCAAAAATTTTAACAAATTCATCTGTTATTCTTAAAATAAATTTAGTATTACCATATAAATTTTTGTTTTTTTCAATCCAATCTAAAATATCTTGTTTATGTTTATGTTCATATACACTTATAACAATAATATCAAATAGATTAATTAGATGACTATATTTTTTTAACAATATTCCATTTGTATTAATTCCTAATTTATCACATATATTCGTTTCTCGTATAAAATTAACATACTCCACTAACTTTTCTCCCAATAAAAATGGTTCTCCTCCCATTAAATAAAATTCTTCAATGTGTAAACTTTTTGATAATAAATTTAAATCAATCTTAAATTCTTCAAATGAATACGTATTTTTTTTGTATATGTCCGCAAAATGACCACAATTTTTACATCGTAAATTACAAATATCAACCACATCACATTCTATTCTAGATATATATACCATATTTAATACAAGATATATATATACTATATGCAAGATCTGTTTAAGAAAATTTTTGTTATAAATTTAAAAGAAAGAACTGACCGCTGGAATCAAATAAATAATCATTTATATGAAATTGGTTTACATGAATTTGAAAGAATAGAAGGCACACGTTTAAATTTTGAATCAACTCTGTCACAATTAATTTTGTCTAGGATATCAGTATGTCACAGTCATATAAAAACGTATAGAAAAATAACACATGATCATACACTCGTTTTGGAAGATGATTGCCAATTTTTTCAGAATATGGAAGAGATTCTATCTAAAAAAACCACTTTAGATTTCATAAATTCCAATGAATGGGAAATGCTTTTGTTAGGAGCAAATAAAAGAATTTATAAAAAAAATGATAGTTTAATTTATCATACAGACGTTAAACAAGTAAGCGAAAATATTTTTGAAATGAAAGAATGTGGTACAGCACACGCAGTTTTATATAAAAAATCTTATATTGATAAAGTTCTAAGTTTATTTCCAACGGATGAAGATTTTTTTAGAAAAGCATTTACATTGGAAGAACATTGGTATATATGGGACAATTTTATTAATTATTTTTCTCAAAATTTTAATAGTAAGATACACTGTATTTATCCTATTGTCGCTGGACAAAGAGCATCATTAAGTAGCGTTGTAAATGCACAAGTTGATTACAATAAAGAATTACAAAATTCATGGATTGAAAAATACCCATTTGAATTCCCTGACCATTAATTCATAATTTTTTTATTTTGTACATTTTAACTAAACTTGGATGTTCACATTCTTTATGTACACAATCATTTTTATTTTTTAAAAATCCATCGACAGCTAATTGTACACCAGGAAGAGCTTCGTGATTATAATCATCAATTAAAATAATACCGCCTGACACAACATTATTATAAATTAGATTCAATGAATCTTTAATACTTTCATAAAAATCACCATCCAAAAAAGCAAAACTTATTTTTTTAGGAATATCATCGTTTGTTAAATCACTAAACCAAGCTTTTTTAACAATAGGCATTTTAATATTATTATTTTTAAAATTATTTATTAGGTCTATTTCATTTAATTTCAAAATCCCCTTTGTGAAAAACATATCATTTCCATCATTTATATGTTTGTCAGGCAACCCTTCAAAACTATCATAAACATATAGTTGTTTATCATCGTTCATATAACTTATTACCATTGAAGAACCACCATAATAACATCCCATTTCAACCATATCTCCTTCTAATTTATATGTTTCTATTAAAGAATGTAATATGTGTATGTATTTGTGTACACTACACATTCCCTTGTTATTTTTCATTAAATCGTAAACTTTATCTTTCATATAATTTATAATATTAACCCCATGTTTTTGCCCAATGATGTACTGAATATGCTTCTGAAGAAGTGGTTTTAAAATCTTCATTTTTTCTTTCCATTTGCCACCAAGCATATGGATAAAAATATTTTACTTCAAAAAATTTATACGTAGGATTATTTAAATACGGAGTTAAAAACTGCGTAAAAAATTCAGGGCCACTGATCTTCCATATTTCATCACTTACTTTACCATTGTAAGTAAATTTAATAATATTTTCTAATACAGAATTAATATAGAAACTAACAATCGATTCATTGACTTTAGATCCCATAATACCTATTGCAATTTCATTATTAGGTTGGTAACCTGAAAAAAAACTGTAATTGAGTATTTCATCTGGCATTCTTTTCAATGGTTCAGTATCTACATCAACATATATTCCTCCAAATTTTTCTAATATTTTAAATCTTAATAAGTCTGCTTTTAACGCAATATTACAGTCACTATAATAGTATTTTTTTATATCATCAGTTATAATATTCATTGACTCTACTAACTCATTATTCCAAAAAATAAAATTATAATCAGGATACAAAAGTTTCCATTTATTTAAAAATTCCACATATTCAAATGGAAATGAATTTGGTCCAACCCATATATGATGTATTATTTTTGGTATCATTTTTGGTATCATTTTACTGGATGATAAAAATAAGGTTGTGTTAAATCAACATTAATATCTTTTACAGTCCAACTTATATATTTTTCAATATCGTCTCTTCCTTGTTTCAATTTAGTCATTTGATTTACTAAAGTTCCACCACGAATTTCCGATAACATTTCACAGTATAAATGTTTATTTTTAACTACTTCTTCCGCACAGTGTTTTAATATATGTTTTTTAAAATAAATACACGTTGATTGTCCATATGAATGTAATTGAGTAAATTGAACATTATATGGATTTAATTTTCTATATAATTCTGGCCACCACCATTTTTCATCGGCTGGCGATCTTATTCCATTTCCAAAAAAATCAACATTTGTATTAAAAAATTCCTCAATTGAAATATTACTTATTGTATCATATTCATATAAAAAATACTCATCATAATTAGGCATTTGATAATATCCATCATACAAAAAGAAATCTGGATTTGCCCAATCTTCATTATGAACGTGCGCAAATTCTATTAACTTCTTATTAGTTGGATATTTATCACGATTAACAATCAATGAATTCGAAAATAAACTATATCCTTCAAATCCAATCGGAATAACATCCCATGTAGGATTTAATTTTTTAACATTATTAAATCTACTAATTGTTAATTCATCAACTTTATGATGACTAAATAATATTAACTTAGTATTCATATTTAGACTTTTCCATCATTATTTTAATTCTTTCTTCAAAAGATATAGAAGATCCACCAGCAACATGGAATATAAATGTATCTTTTATATCGTGATTGCAACAATACATTGAATTAATATGTATTAACTCCAGTTTCTTTGTGACATCATCATACATTTTATTTTCTTTTAGTGTTTTTATAACCAAATATTGGTCATGCCAAGGATGGTCTACAACTTCTGATGAAAATATATCCAACATTTCAAATGAAATCGGATCATTCTTCATAAGAAATGTACCCAATTCTAAATAAGATGTATCTTCAGTATACCAAAAAGGAGGATTTCTATTGATTCCTAAAATGAAATTGTATTTGTCGTCAATCAAATCACATACATTAAAACTTTGTTTAATGAATAAACAATCTATATCTACCCATAAAATCCAATCATATTTTGGTAATATTGATTTTATTATGTGATGTCTATTTGGAGACCAATAATTAGTTCCAATTTTTGGATATACATTTTGAGTGGATATATGTAAATCCAGATTATGTCTATTAACATAATTTAAATAATTTGGAATTGATATTTTAGCTAATTCGTGATATTTATCGTCAAATCCTGTAACCACACAAAGTTTTCGTTTCATATAAATTTAAAAATGTTTAAGAAATTTTCTTTATTTTTATTATTAATATATAGAAAATAATCTCTTATTAATTCTTTGTTTTTCTTTTGATAATCAAAAAGCTCTTCTTTATTGTTAATCACTTCTTCAAATTTAGTTTCATCAACTACATATCCTTTTCTAAACTTATAATTTTTAGTGTTTAAAAATTCATAATTTGTATTATAGGAATATACGTTTTTTGTTGGAATGAACTTAACTAAATCAGGATTCAAATATTCTTTAAATACAGGCACTTCACTACATATTACTAATTTACCGCAACTCATAGCTTCCCATAAATAATGTCCCCATCCTTCATATAAACTACAACATATATGAATATCATGATTATTTAAATTAAATGTTATTTCATTATCAGATAGATAATTAATGTTTGAATCCAATATTTTTATATAATTTAGATTTTCAACTAATTGAGTATTTTTTTGTATGGATTTTCCTTTAAAATGTAATATGTTTCCTGTTGTTTTTGGAAAAAAATATCTATCTAAACTAAAAAAACCTGTACAAATTACATTTTTATGATATTGATTTAGTAATAACTTTGCATAAGTAGATTTTGTAAAAATATAATCTAATCGATTTAAATTAAAAATGTCACTTTCTGTAGTCCACTCTTCATTTATAATCAAAATATTGATTTTGTTTCTGTCAATATATTCCAATTTAAAATTTTGAATATGAATTCCTATATCACAATTTCTTATATTTGATAATTCTCCTAATAAATCATAACTAATTATATCATAATCTTTTAAAATATATTTTAATAATATAGAATCATTTACAAGTCCAACACCATTGTTCCAATAATAAATGTTTATTTTCATAATAACACTATAAATGATTTAATATTATTTACTTATTATATATGACATTACACCTGTTGAATCATATATTGTAAATAAATCTAATTTTGTAAATGATTTATAGTTTAGTTTTTTAAAAAAATTAACCCATTGATTCTTATCTTTACAGTTTATATGAGTAGGATCTTTTTTTGATATATCTAAATAGTAATCTTTTTGATTGAAATCGGCACAAGGAATACGCACTATTAATATATTAGGATCAAATGTATGTAAACAATTTACTATTTGATTATCATTCATATGTTCAAATACGTCCAACGAAAACATCAAGTCAAATTTATTATATTTATATTCTACAAACTCAATTCCAAATTTACAAAATGATTCCTTTTTAGCCCACTCAGAAATATCATAACCTGAACACTGATAATCTTGTTTTCTAAAACCATTAATTAAAAATCCGACAGCACATCCATAATCAATTATTTTAGTTTTTTTATTGATTAATTTCATGTCTTCCAAAAATGAAATCAATTCATTTGATAATTTTGTGTATTTATCTTCTCTTTCTAAATAATTAGTATAATTAAGAGACTTATAATAATGTTCGTCAAAGTTCATATTATGGAAAATTTTTATCAGGCATTTCTTGACTAACGGTATGCAATATTTTATTATTAAATTTATAATAACAATAATTACATATATTTGACCAATTCTTCCCACAATTATTTTTTATTTCATAAGGAAATCCTCGGTCTTTATAACTTTCATTCATTTTTAACCAAATTGACTTAATATCTGATATACTTCCCAAAGAATAATCTAAATTATATGTTCTTTTATTTAAAACATGACTTGTACATGTATATATCTGATAATCTCCTCCATTTGGATTAGGCGCTATATAAGGTCTTATAGCACCAATATAACAACCGTCATTAAATGGATCATCATCATTTGCTATATCTTTAATGAAAAATTTTTCATTTTTGTCTATTTCATCAATAACATGTTTCCATTTATCTTTGATAGATTGATTATTACCTTTTATAAGACAATTTCCAGCAAGTCTAACAAATTTAATATCGGGATTTAATTCTACTAATCTACAAATCTTTTTTATACTTTCAATCGTTGTACCGTTATATGGCTTATTTGTTCTAGATAGTTCGTCAGGAACTCCTGATGTACTATCGTATATAATATAACTAAATCCCAATTTATTTTCTGGGAATCCATTAAAATCGTAATCTTCTGGATTTTTTCCTTCATCTAATTGAATTAAACTAATTCTAATCCAATTAATTTTATTAAAATTTTCTTTTTTTAAAGGTTTTAATGTATGATTATTTGTTATTATTCCTATATCATAACCCAAACTGTGTGCAAATTCTATTATATCATTAATATTTGTTCCAGTTGATGGGTCTCTGTATAACATTGGATTTCCGCCACCTGTTATTTCAACACTTTTAGCTCCTAATTCTTTAAAATCAGATAATAATTTTTTAATTTTTTCATAAGGTATTAAACTTTTTAAAGGTCTAGCAGCAACTGAACAAAATGGACAATCACTATTACACAACTCAGTAGGAGCAAGTTGAACTGTTATTGGTTTAAATATTTTATTATTTTGTATAGAATTCAAAACATCAGTATGTTGTAAAAGTTTATCACCCCATGTACTATACTTTTGAGTTAAAGTTTCATGTTTTTTGTGCATATTCATATACATATACATAATCAGTACATATGCCAAAACAAGAATTAATATTTCCAGTATATCCTAACTCAGGCATTACACATATACTACCAGAATATAAATTCTTTGTTGGTTGTGTCCATATGAATCTTTTACTAGTTAATATCCAGTCTTCATCCGTATGGTAAAATACATTACATCTTTCATCCTTAATCAATTCATGCAATGCTTCTCCGTTTTTCGCATGTAACCATAAATTATTTAAGATTAGAAAATCAAATTTAACTTCATACTGTGGTAGATCATGACCTAAATACCATTTTTTATTTAAATACCAAACATCTATTTCAGCATCATAACCATAGTTTAAAGCCAATTTGATATAGTCTGGATGATTTTCCTTGTCTGGGTTTGGTCCGTTAATATTTCCTCTATGCGCAATCAGTTTCATTTATTTTAATTAAAGCTGTTTTCTCATCATTTATACCTAAACTTACTAAAAAATCGTCTCCAACAATTGTCATTCCAGTAGGAAAAACTACCATATGATCAAAGTTCTTCATCATTCTTTCGCCATATTCTATACCAGATAATATAGGTTTAGATGATATTTTTACAATTTTAAATGGAGGTTTGGATTCAAATTTATAATATCCCATATAATATTTTTTAACTCCATTTTTTAAAAATATATTACTATGGAAAAATGAATGATAATATCCATCTTTTAATATTGGGTTCGTTCCACCTCTACATTCTCCAAATTTCCAGAATGTGTTTATATTATTTTGTGATATATACTCAGTAATCAAATTGCCATTCCAATCAAATTCAACTACAGTATGAGGGTTAATTTTATAAATACACATTAATTTATCTTCGTATATAAAAAATGTCCAATTTTTTTCGATGCCTGTATTTTTTATTATTGACTCACCATTATTACCATATTTAGGATGAATATTATTAATATGATTTAAATTTGAATCTAATACTAAAATTTTTTGATGTATTTGTTTATAATTTCCGTGAATATAACTCGCACAACTTACATAAAATTTATCTTTATAAGACAAAATACGTGGATCTTCATATTGTTCATCTTCATACTCATCAACTATGTTAAAGTTAATCTCATTTAAATCTTCCAATTTGAAAATCTTTAACTTGTTTAGATGCACTTTTTCTAACATTAAAGAACAATGTCGTGAAATTAATAATTTTTGATTTTTATGTACAAATATACTAGAATTAAAATAAAAATTTTTTTTATCATAATTTAATGGTACAATTTTAAGACTTTTATTTTCAAAATCTAAAATTTGAGGTTGAATGTCACCATCATTAATTTTTTCAATTATTAGTTTATCTGAAGTATCATTTTCATTTTTTTCATACAACTGTATAAATTCAACTTCTTTATCTGTATAAAATATATTTTTAACTATTAATCCTAAAATTCTACTATCTTTTGTTTTATCTGGTATAATAGGAGTTACGAAAAAAGAAAAAATCTCGTTTTGATCCAATGAAATACACAACAAATAATCTTTAGAATGTTTTGTTTTTATTTCTTTTTGTATAACTCCAGTTTTATTTTCAATAAAAATAAAAAGTTTATCCGAGAAAAAATTACTAAAATCAATTACCATCGTTCTTGCCGATTTGACTAAAGGAATAATTTTAAAATTAAAACCAGACCATCTAAAAATTTCAGATGAATTTTCCTTTTTTTCTACATGATAAAAGTTTTCAATTACGAATTCTTTATTATCATATATATCCTTTTCATTTTCTGATACAGTTACAAAATACTTCATAACAATATTTTCTCAAAAAAACAATGATCTTTAGTTACTAAATTCTTTCTTGAAAAGAAACAATCTTTTCTATTTGGCCAATATTCTTGCAATATATTTTTTCCTTGTGCAATAGCAAGTGACATAGGAAAAGATTGATTTCCAATAAAACAATCACATCCATTAATTATTTCTGCCATATCTAAAGCATCTTTTACAATATATCTAGGTATAAAACCAAAATTTTCTACGAAATCTTTATGTTCCTCTAATGTTCCAATAAAATATGAATCGTTTTTAATAAATTCATATACAGTTTTCCAGGGAAAATTATTATCTCTGTATCTAAACGATCTAGAAATTATATATTTAGAAATTTTGTTTTTATTTAAATTTATCCACGTAATATCATCTTTAAAAAATTGACGTACTCCTACTAACTGAGTATAACACTCAGCTAAATTCTTTATTTTATTAATTTTTAGATATTGATAATCGTATAAATAATTTCTCATTTTATTGAAATCATAATCTATTTCATCATAATTAAAGTCGTCGTCGTGTATTAAATTTGTTATATATTTCAACTTAGTTAATAGAGGACTCAAAAAATTAAACTTATCTACATTCATTTTCTCTCTCGGAGATAGTATTGAATCAGATTTATTTTTTCCTAATATTAACTCTCCATCACCACATAACATAACAGATGGAAGTGAATAAATAATATCTCCTAAGTCTCCACTATGATAAAACTTATAAGTATCCTTTTTAGGCATCCAATTTGTTTTTACAGGATGATAACAGTTATAAACTTTATTTTCAGATAAATTAATTATTTCTTTTAATGGAAGTTCTTTTTCAATGAAAGATATTACTGATGGTTCATTTTTGATTTTATCACATGCATCTTTAATTCCTAAGTCTTGAATAATAGACTTACATGGATCAAAATCATAAGTTCTAAGTTTTTCAAAATCTTCATAATTAGTTTCATTATTGAAATATTTTAAAATTGATGGAACGTGATACGTTGCAAAAGCACCGTTAGTCCAAAATAAACTTTCTTGTTTAAAATTTGATAAATAAATTCCGTTTTTTGATGTAGAATTTGACTTTTTAGCAAATTCAACTAATTCTTTAGTTTTATTAATATTAGAAAAAACTAAAGTACCAGTAGTTATTGCATTTGATTGTATTGCATTTTCTAATATCTCATAATCCCAATTATCTTTTTGTATTCTACAATCACATTCAATTAAAACGAAGTATTCAATATTATTGTTTTTTGCTATTTCTAAGCATTTATAAAACATCCAAACAGCAGACTTTGATTTTGGTTGTTTTAATAAACTTCTTGGTTTTTCAACTCTAATTGTATTAGGCCAAGGAAATTCAGAAAAAGTTATTAAATCACTAAAAGTTTTGTATTTATTTATATTTTTGAAAAATGCGTCATTTTCATCCGTATAATTTTCTGGAGATGGAATATGACATATTACAGCAACATTTTTATCTAATATTTTTGTATTATTAAATGTAGGAATGTTTTTTACTTTACATTTATCAAATGATTCTAACGTCAGATATTTTATCTTATCAAGTTCATATTCTTCAACCAAATTACCAAATGAAAGTTCAATTTTTTCAAATCTAAACCCTAAAATTCTTTCATCATTACTTCCGATGTTAGATTCTTTAGGAATAAATGGAATAGATTCTATTCTAAGAAATACGTCTTCTCCATATATAGGTATTGATATTAATAATAATTTATCATTAGAATTTTTGAAATTAAATGTTTTGTAATATTTGTTATTTAAAAATACATTAAATACTTTATTTATAAATCCGTCGTTACAAATATAAATTTTAAATTTCTTAAAAGGCGAATAATTAGTCAATAAACACTCAAAACAATTTCTTGTCCAAATAAATTTCTTATTTGTTTCTTCTACCAAATAAACAGTTGATTTTTTTACAAATAATTTGTTATTGAAAACTTCAGTTAAACTCCAAGTATTAATTGGATAGTTTATATTATTTACAATAACATCATAAAGTTTAATACCTAAATTTCTATCATCAATGATTTGAGTTTCTTCAATTGGTATAAAAGGTTTATTGACAATTAATGTAATGGTATCATTTGATGGTACATCTTCTATATCAATTATATACATTTCATTCTTTTTTGTTATAAAAGAATAAGATTTATCTGCAAATAAAACAGTTATTAATTCATTGATTGGATTATTTTCAAATACCAATTTTATTGAATTTTTATTGTATAAATTTTTTATTTTAAACTTACATTGTTTTGATGTCCATCTAAAATATTTATTATATACTGTATTGAATTCCAATTCATAAAAATTAGAATTGTCATTTTCAAAATATTCTACTTCAACCTTATCAATGTTTATGTCATCTAACATATTATAAATTGTATACGCATGTAAAATGTTCTTCTAAATCATTCCCTTCAGCAGAGTATGTTATTAAACAATTGCCTTGAAGGGTACATGAAACAGGAAATAAACCATTATTCTCTAAGATTTTCCAAGTATTTTTATAGGCACCGTTGAAAGTATCATCATTTTGTCTTCTACCGTGAACAATTAATGTTTTAGCAATTTTTTTAAAATCTTGACAATATTGATTCAATTCTTCCTCAAATATATGTTGTAAAACTAAAGTTGCATATATGTAATCAAATTTTTGTGTTTTAACATATTCCCAATCAGATGTAAAAGTTATATTTGAATAATCTGTTTTCTTTTTATTGTATTTTGTATAACAATATTCATCTGTTCTATTTAACATTTTTTGATTATCATATGCAATTATGTCTATATCAGAAGTTTTCTCAGCTAAACCAAATGTATTTCTACCTACACCACATCCAAAATCTAATACCTTCAATTGTCTATCAGATTTTTCAAAAAAGTTTAACAACCACTCATCCGAATATACATTTTCAGCATTGTATTTATACATTATTAAATCAACTAATTGATTTAAGTTGTGGTTTTCTATTTGTTCGTATCCATTAAAATTATGCTTCATAGTTTATTAACGTTTAATTGCGTTATTATATGTATTTAAGTTCTTATCAAAAACAAAATTATAAATTAGATTCTTTCCTTGAAATTTTTCATTTTCCAAATCTTCAAACATAATTTTATATACATCGGACGTACAATTATATCCAATTACTCCTATATGTTTACAGTAATTTAAACATGTAGATACTCTATAATAACCATATAAGTAAGAAACTGTTGTATAATAAATATCCCAGTGAGGTTTTTCCGGTTTACAAACTATACCATACTTTGTATTATACAATTTTTCTATACGATTATAACTATCACTTATCATATCTGGATCTGAATTGTCTAAATATTCCTCCATTAAAAATTTTAATCTATCATTATAATATTTTCTTTTAATACCAGTTCCGCATTGATGGTATTGTGTTAATAAATGATTTTTATATTCTTCTAATTTTTCATCGGAATAATATAAACAGTCTCTTGAATAACAAGAGAATGTAGAAATCTCATCTTTGTCTTTTACAAAATTCCAAAGTATCTCCATTTGTTGTAGATAAAGACTATTAAATTCAATATCATCTTCAACAAAAATTACATAATCGCAATCTGATGTTTCAAATCCAACTTTAAAACATTTAATAGTATTGTGTTCGGCTCCAATTTTTTTATCCGATACAAATATTCTCTCTTCAATATTTTCATATTTATGTTTGAAATATTCCTTAAACAAATTAATATTTTCAATTACACCAGATAAATCTTTTGGTCCATCAACTACCAAAGATACATCATGATTTGTAATTTGGTCTTTGATTGAATCTAAACATCGTTTAAAATAAGCAGTTCTACTATAAGCACCAAATACTATATGTACTTTATTCATATTATTTTTTTACTACCGAAATTTTGTCATTAATTGATTTTGTCTTTACACATATGATTTCACATGTTTCCAAAAATGTAGGATCTGCAATCTCATATGGTTCTAATATAAAAATATCCCCTGCATTTAAAGTTTTATTTTGTATAATCATTTTTCCTTTTGAGAGAAAATTAACTTCAGTTACATCGGTATGGTAATGAATATCCCATTTTTCATTTTTAGGATGGATTTTAAACGAAACTTCAAATTTGTCGGTTTTATATGCAGTTGGTTCAAAATTGCCAACAAACCATCCGCCTTTCATATCTTTCATTGAAAAAATTTTCATAATTTATATTTACTCCAATTTTGTTTGGAAAATCCTTCATTTGTTACTACATTTATTGAAACTGCTCTGTCATTATCAAATATAGTCAGTTTATCATTTATGATAACTCTTACCCCACTTGTAATACCCATTATTAATTGATCCCAACACAAACCTAAATCAGTCAATTGTTTTTCTGTAATTTTTCTAGCAGATTCTTTACGTGCAGTGACTAAAATAATTTTATGTCCATATGAATCCCATTCATTAAATTTATCAATTACACCTTTAAGAACAACAGGTAGTTTACTGTTCAATTCACTGTATTTATGAACATGTTCTAATATAGTTCCGTCAATATCACAAAATATAGTTTTAGGTTTTTCAACAGAAAACTCTTTAATTTTAGAATTATAAATTGAAACATCGTATGGTGTTCCTAAACATACATATTCATTTGATGAAATGTTGTAAATTTTAATTGTTTTTTTATCTTTAATTAGATAATTGTATGTTTCTGATATATAACATTCTTTTCTATTTTGACTTGAAAAGTCTTTTAATAGTTGAATAGCACTTGATATAAAATCTCTTCCTCTTTTCCAATAATGTAGTCCTATTAATGCATTATTGGAAATAACATCTTTTTCTTTAATTGTAATAACATTATCGTTAGTATCAGTTTTTGCATAACTATGTTTTGGATTATCCGATTCATGAGTTACAACACAACCATCTAACAAACTGTTTTTAATAAACTCTTTAAAAGATTCACTGTTCCATTCCAATCGTTGATCACAATTGGTAATAATCAATTCTTCATCATTATTAATGTAATCTAATGCATTTAAACAAGTTTCTACAGAACCACTAGTAATTGAATTAACAGTAATTATCACACAACTTGGTACTAGTTCTTTTAGTTTCTTCTGTAAATTTACATAGTGTTCTTCATTATCATATTTTCTAATTATGAATATAAATCTTCCATCTAAACCCAAACTTTCTATAGTATGTTCAATTAAAGTTTTTTTATTTACTTCTATTAATGGTTTTGGAATGTTAAATCCTTCTTGTATAAATCTACTTCCTAAACCTGCCATTGGTATAACAATATTCATATTATTTTTTTATGTATTTTTTCATCAATGATGATGCAAATTCATCATCTGGTTTTGCCCATTTATAAAAATGACTTATATCCGAAGGAGTTAATTCATAATCAACTAAACCATCATAATGATAAGTTAAATATTCAAGACATCCTCCGTAACCAGTAACTATTATTTTTTTACCTTTATTATAAGCATCAAATATTGACTTTCCAAATCCTTCAGACTTGATTAGTTGAATATAACAATCTCCAATATAATGTAAAGTTTTAATATCATCATCATTAATATTATTTTTTAAATAAATAATTGGAGCGTGATTATATCGGTCTATTATTTTTTTAATGGATTCTAATGCTTTTTGTTGTTCAACTCCATTAATTTTTAATAAAAGTACAACTTTGTCATGGGAATCAAAAGTTTGACAAAAACATTCAATTGTATCAAGTACGCCTTTTCTTTTATCAAGGTCATCTACGCAATAGAATTTAAAAAATTCTTCTAAGTTTATAGAAGTGTTTAGTTTGTTGAATATTATGCTTTTATTTAATAAATTACTGTCTTCAGTTTTTGTATAGTCACTATTTAAGTGAATGTATGGTTCAATCATTATATGTTTTGTTATACCACTATCAATAAAACATTTTTTATTCCATTCATTAGGTACACTAATAATGTCCACAATACTTCTATTTATTTTAGAAACTAATTCAGGCATTAACTTATCAAAGTGCCAAACAGTTCTTCCAATAACAGTTTTCTTTTGAAAATTAACATTTTTAAAATTATTTGTTAGATTTAACCAATTATTAGGATCAGTGTGTATTATTACTGTGTTGTAATTTACATTAGATAAATCATCATTTATATACTTTTTAACTGGTATTTTTTCTGATTTATAAGTATAAATAAATCCTTCAGCACAATTCGTATATTCATCAATTTTATCATCGCAAATATACAATATAGATTTGTTTTTATATGAAAATGTAGTTTTAAAAGTGTTTGTTTTTGAACTTTTTATATTTAAATCTTCAACTGAAGAATAATTTATATCAGATATACATTCAACATCATTTATTGATTGAATGTATAAAGCATTTTTTTCTTCAAATATAAATTCGTAAACTGTTATAGTTAACCGTCTTTCATCATCACTGTTTTCATATAGTGATGGTTCAAAAAAATTACTTTTAAATTTAATTGTTTTAACATCTTTAATCGGAATTTTTAATAAAATAGATTCTCCTTCTTCATAATGTCTAGAACATAACAATTTAAATTCATCTGAGTCTTTCTTAAGTAAGAATACAAAAATTTCTTTTTTATTAAATAAATTTATACTTTTAATAGTTAAATAATTAAATTTAATATCATCATTAATATCAATTTCAGATTCTTCACCCATCCATCTAAAATTTCCTTGTATTGTATTCTCTATATCATACCAACCTTTAGATAATTTTATTACTTTTTCTTTTTTAAGTTTAAAAGTTTCTTTGGGTTTTATAAAATCTAAATACAAGGATTTTATCTTTTCAGATGCAATTTGTTTATCTACATGTGCCCAACTGTAATTTTGATTTAGTTTAAATTGAAAGAAAACACTTTCATCTTGGGACAAAGGTTCTAAACTATAGTCAACCAATCCATCATAGTCGTTTCCTAAGTATTCAATCTGACCACCATATCCTGTAATAACTACTTTTTTATTATTATTAAATGATTCAAATGCACCTAAACAAAATCCTTCTGTTTTAGTAAGATGAAAATAACAATCTCCAATATCATGAAGAGATTTAATCTCATCATAATTTAAGCTTTCTTTAATAAATATTATAGGAGCATGATTATAGAATCTGGTAATATTACGAATATCAGATATACATTTTATTTTTTCAGGTTCACTATAATTGAATTTAAAAGTTTTTAATAATAAAATTACTTTGTCCGAAGAAGTGAATGTTTTACAAAAAGTTTCTACTGTTTCTTGTATACCTTTTCTGTTAATAAATTGACCTATACAATAAAATTTGTAGTAATCCTCGTTTTTTAACTTAGATAAGAAAGATGTAGGATTGTTTTTACAAATTACTAAACTTTTATTCAAAAGTTCTGATAACTGAACATTTTTATATGGATAATCAATATAAATGTGAGGTTCAACTATTATAGGTTTAATTACTCCACTATTAATAAAACATTTTTTATTCCAATTTGTAGGAACGCTTACAATATCTACAATACTATCATTAATAACATTTACCCATTCTGGTAATAATTTTTCAAATTCCCAAACAGTTCTACCAATTATTATTTTATTTTCTAAATTAATATTTGGTGCATTTTTTATAACAGTAGTCCAAATATCAGGAGTAGAATGAACAATTACAGTATTATAATCAATGTCTTTTGAAGTATTTAAATTTAAATATGTATGAAATTTATCATTTTCATTAATTTCATCATCACAATTAAAATATTGAGTTTTTACAGGTATCTTTTTATTAATATAGTCATAAATATACCCTTTAGCTGCATTCGCATATCCACTAATACCATTCTGACAAATATACAATATAGATTTATCTTTATATGAAAATGTAGTATCCATCGTAACATTATTCTTTCTAAAGATATAACTATGTAGTAAATTAAATTTGTCGGTAGAAACCATTATTTTAATTCTTTAAGTAACTTTGCAATACATGCCATAAAAGTAATCTCACGATTAACTACCATAACACTTTGATATATATATTCTGCCAAAGTTAAAATCACAAGAGTCTGTTTACCGTTTGAATATTCATCTACCTTATCAAACAATACTTCATAAATTTCTTCATAATGTTTAATATCACTATCTGCAATCAATTGTCTAATATCATTAAACGCAGTTGAACTACGAATCTTCAATAATTCAACAATCTTATTCTTAACATCAACATTGGTACTATTCAATTCACTAATCTTAACCTTACCATTGATAACACTCTGTTGACTATAATTGAGAATCTTACGAATGTCTGGATAATAGGTGTTGACAATGTAACCCAAATCTTCTGGTGTATATTGTACTGTTTCTTTATCAAGAATATTCTTCAAGTGTACCGCTACTTCTTTTTTGCTCAAAGGTTCAATCTTATATGTCTGACAACGTGAAACAAGAGCTGGAATAATCTTTTCTACATAATTACAAGTCAAAATAAACCGTGTAGTCAAACTATAGGTTTCCATCATGTTACGAAGAGCCGCTTGAGCTTCAGGACTCAAGAAATCAGCTTCGTCAAGAATAATAACCTTAATTTTCCTAAAACCAACACTACTAGCAAAACTTTTAATCTTAGTACGTACATTATCAACACTATTTTCATCTGATGCATTGATATACATCACATCACAGTCAATATTCTTTGTAATTGCCTTTGCCAATGTAGTCTTACCAGTACCAGCAGTACCATAAAACAACAAATGAGGAATATCGTGTTTATCAATAAAACTCTTTACAGTATCTTTCAACTGTTGATTGCCAATATAATTTTCAAGAGTATTGGGACGATACTTTTCAACCCAAAGATAATGTTGCGTTTCAGTTGGTTTAACCTCTTCAAATTCAATAAAACTCATAGTTCAAACATCCTAACATCAAATGGTTCAAATTTCAAGAAAAAACCCCATCAAATTAATGATGGGGTAACATTTATATTAATAATTATCAATCAATACTCTTAACTTCAACCAGATAATATTCTGAAATAATATCATCACATACAAATTGTACACTTGCCAATCCTGCGTCACTTACCTTCAAATTAGCATTTGTACAATCTTTGTTAGCAACAAGAATTTCTTTCAAATGATTTGCATTGAAATTAATATTCTTGGATACAGTATCTTTTCCATCTACTGCATTAATTGCTAATTTAATACGATTACTATTGATACTTGAATAACCAATAATCATCTCTAACTTACCCTTCTTATTCATAGTAAGAGTAAATGTATCTACATCAGACAAAGCACTCTTTGATGATACAAACTTTGTGATGAATTCTTCATCCAACGGAATTTCCACGTTAAATGGAGGAGTCTTCTTTAGAGGAGGAGCAGAAGGAATTACACTCAAATCAGCAGTAACATACTGTACATCAGTACTGTCGTCACTAAATACGATACTTGTAATCTTCTCCCCAGCCTTATTGTAATCAGACTTAATCTCGTCTTTTAAAACACCAAGAAGTTTTACCAACTTGGATGTATCATTGATGCCCACTTCGCCGTCTGGAATGTCGCTGAAGTTATTAAGTGCAACTTTCAATAGAACATTCTTATCCTCAGTAATTGCATTTGTTACCAACTGTTTGGCTGATGTATTTGCAATCCACTTTACGGATTCAATTGTTCCACCTAGATAATATTTATTAATGAATGTTTTTAGTTTTTCTTTAGTCATACTTTTTTAGTCTACCATTGTTTTTTGTAAAGTCAATTTATTTATTTTCAAACTCAAAAAAATTTCCAGCAATTTCTAAATTTATATCCATACTCTTCATACACAGTTCTCCGGTATTTTTTTGTAAATCAAACGGAGAAACATAAAAATAACCTATCTTATAATCAGCATATGCTACATTTCTGAGTTGATAGTATACTTTTGTATTTGATTGGTCCACTGTTCTAAATTCTATGTAGAATACTTTTGGATCGCTTAATCGATACAATTGGTCTGTAGGAATATACAGTTTCTTTTCTTGAATTTGAAATTTATTGAATTCTACATATGGTCCTCTTTTTCCAAAGACAACTCGTTCATATCCAATAGAAATCATTTCATTATTTAATGTATATAACCCTATACTTGGTAAACCATACTCTTGTAACAGACATAAATCTCTATATTTCTTTTCTTTCATAATTAAAATCCGAAAAATTCACTAGCTTTTGCATCATTTTCATTAGGATAGTCCCAACCAAGAACTTTATAAAAGTCTTCTAACTTACTCTTTAGTTCTTGTTCATACATTGCTTCACGGTCAACATATTTAAGGATAAAATCCATAATTTGGTCTGGGTCAGTACCGTCTGCTTTCATAGCCAAACCATCAATTCCATATTCATTCTGTTTCATATAGACCCATTTAATCTTCTGTCCATGAAGAATCTTAGGTATAGTCTTGACCAAGTTCCATTTAACAAGCAAGTCATTGTATGCCAATGCTGCTTTTGCTTGTGCTGGTGTACCAGATACAAACTTAAATGGTTGACGTTTGTTACTATCATACACCTTTGTCTTATCTTGACTTTCAAATTTAACACTGGTGTTCTTAGCAATATCTATAACATTGAGTGTTTTAATCTGTTCTTTAAAGTCCAAGATATTCTTATCAATTACTTCTTTATCCACTTTCTTTAATAAGTCAATCAAGAAATCATGCATGAATGTTCTAAACTTAGCTGGAAATGATGTTCTAACAACGTCAATTCCTTTAACTTCTAGTTCATCACATACTACACCACCTTTATTGATGATGAACTGTGCATATCGTTTCTTAGCCAACCAGAAAGATGTCTTCGCAATGACTTCTTGTTTTGCATCAAAACGATGTTTCTGAACATTAAAAAATCTATCTGCCATGATATCAAACATCTTATTTACGAATGTTTGTACTTCACCACAAACTTTCAAGATTGCCTTGGTCATTTCTTCTTCATTTTGAAGATCAATTTCTGGCATTGTCTTTTGAATGATAGGTAAAGCGCTAGCAAAACAAGAGTCGGTATCAGTGTAAATAAGATAATCACCATCTTCCTTTAATACATTTTTATAATATTGATTGATAGATTTACCCGCAGTTTTAATGATATCAACACCAGTTAATGTGACTGCTTCAGCATTGTCCTTATCATAAAACCGAAATACAGGTAGAC
>Ga0222712_10001598_pt1 | contig 27510 bp, 19 predicted proteins | sample C33_657DmetaG_FD_165043 | JGI IMG/M metagenome (GOLD analysis project Ga0222712, IMG submission 165043) | Estuarine water microbial communities from San Francisco Bay, California, United States - C33_657D | ecosystem: Environmental > Aquatic > Marine > Unclassified | place: USA: California... | reverse complement strand
GACTCGCCTTCAGCCTCTGGATGAAAGGCGCCGAAACCGGCGACCCGTTGCTTCAGTCTACCGTTGGCCTTTGCTACCTCCGTCAGCCCGACTTCTTCCCCAACGCCTACCCGGAAATGGAGAAGGACGATATTGAGGCCTACAAGTGGCTCACCTTGTCAACGGCCGGGGGAGGAGTCGGTACCGCCAAGCTCCGCGAGATGGCGGAAAAGCGCATGAACGCCTCCGAGATCAAGGAGGCTAAAGAAAAAGCCGCGGCATTCCGACCGAAGACCCGCTGAGCTTCAGGGTAACCTCCCGGCTACACCACGGGGTCAGGCTCCTATATTGTAGCCTGACCCCGTTATATGTCGGCCTTCGAGCCCATTGGACATCGGTGATATCATAGAGGAAACCCGCCCGACATGATGCACCACGACTTCTTCTATCAGGATTACGAATTCCGTGATTACCCTGCGGAGCAGCCGCTGCCCGAGCGCAGTAGTCGGGAGCAATATGTGCAGGAGTACGCATGGAAGGCCCTGCAGGCCCATCCAATCGCGCAGACCATCCGGCTCTTCGAGATCACGTATGAAAAGTACCCACGGGAGGATAATCACCTAGATCCGCTGCGCCGGCTGATGCATGTAGCCTACGGGGCCCATCCCTTATTCGGGGCGCAGGAGACCTTGCGTCTTACGGGATATATCCGGATCTCGCACCATGCGGAAAGCGAGTTCGAGGCCATGACCCTGGCTTCGGACACCTTCGCCGGCTACGCCTTCACGCTAAGCGAAGCGGCCCTCTGCGCCAAGCATGCCGCCGACTGCGCCAAGCTGGCTGGCAAACCCAAGCCAGTGGTCGTCGCGTGGCGCACCCGCGCCAAGCAACTACGTGCGCACCTTAAGCGCTCCAAGTAACCGGGCCCCTGCCACGAGGCAGGGGCAGCACCGCGTGCTGCCGTCGCGCCACAGTCGCGCGCCACCCGTTACCCACGCCAGGCATGATATGGGGTCAGGCACCAATAACGGGGTCAGACCCTAATGTTGTAGCCTGACCCCATTATTAGGGTCTGACCCCGTCGCGAAGAAGCGAACCAGCGCGAACCGGAATCGCTTAACCACGCGGCAACGATCAGGACGATGTAGCTTAGTCCGGCTTGTCAGGAGCCTCCTTCATGCGCTGGGCGTAGGTATAGAAGCCGAGGTTAACCAAGAACATAACGGCGGCCCATCCTGTTATTAACTTAAAGAGCAAGAGCGAACCGGGTGACTCAACGTACCATGCATCTAGACGGACAAAACGATACCAAGCGTAGGAGCCGAGCAACCCGAAGTTGATTACCGCCAGCCATCTAGAAAACGGCTGCCGAATTCCCATCATAGCGATTCGGAAGCTATGTATGAAAAAGAAGAAGAAGATTAGAACTGCCAAGAGCCATTGGGCGCAAACCAAAGCCCACACGAAACCAACGATGATAAGATAGAACTCCCAAATCGCGACCTTTTCAAGAATACCCAACGGCCCACGGTAATCAGGGGAAGATAACCTTTTTTCTTCCTTCTTCTCTCTGGGTGAAGGATTACCTTCTTTATCGCCGTTAATGGGTCCCTGCAGGTTGATTAGGTTCGGCATATCCGGGGTCAGGAAGACTAGGCAGTTGAGCAACTGCTCACGTGTCAGCACGGGCGTGAGGCCCGAATGTTCCATAGACCCTTCCCAAGCTTGGAGCAGGTTGAGCATCTCGATACGCTGTTGGGCTGGCTCAAGCACGAGACCAGCCAGCTCCGCGGATTCGGTTCCCGTGAGCGGCGCAGGTTCGGCTCGCGGCTCACGCATGCGACGGATCGCTTCCGCCATATCGGCCCGGGCCCAAGGGTCGGTACGTTTCCGCTTATCCCGGAGATCATTCAGGTCATCACGGCCGTTCTTCGTGCCGAGATAAGCTAAAGCTACCCGCTCTTTGCTCTTCTGTTGCGAGACCGCCGTAGTCGAGTAGCAAAGGGTGAAGGATTGCTGCAGTCGACTACGACCTAGGACAATTCGTAAGATGTAATCGTGAGCACCGTCGAGGTCCGCCGTGACGCGACCTGTCATCACCAATGATGACCGTTGAGGGCTGTGACCTTGATCGAGCACACCGGGCTCCAGATGTACGCGCTGCGGGTCGAGCTTACACAAGTCAGCCTTTGTGCAAGAAAACGGATTGAGGCGGAGCAAGGCGAACGTCCATTCGTCAAGGTCGTCTTTCTGGACAAGGTAGACGTTAACCGTGGGTCCGAAAGGATTAAAGATACCTGTGACCAGGATTGGAAAGACCGGCGTCGCTGTAAACTCCTGCTTCACTTCTTCGGCGGTGAGCTCCTTGGTCTTATATGGGTTGTGCCAAAAGTAGAGCTCTTCGGAGGCATCGGCGAAGCCGACGCCTTCGCTCATTGCCTCGAACTCGGCATGAATCTCCTCTGAGAACACATCTGGATATTCGTCCTCATCTTCAAAGTCTTCTTACTCTTCAGATGCTTCGGCCTCTGAAGCCTCTTGCTGGGGAGACCAGCCCGCGGCCTCAGCCCAGACTGAGATCGTCGCGTTCAGGACCTTGATGGGGCCAGACTCCCGGTCGATCAGCGCCTGGAGACGAGGCCGGAAGCGGGCGAAGGCCGTGGGGATATCCTCATGCCCGAGAAGTTCTATCGGCTCCTTGCCGGGCAGCAGGCCGAAGTTACGGCGAAGATCCAAGACCGCGTTGATGGGCTGGGTGGCGGCGATTGCTGGCAGGTTATGCAGGGCGGCGCCGAGCTCGCCGAAATATTCTTCCTCATTGTCTGCCTCCAAACGTCGCAGCAGGAATTCCACCATGAGGGCCGACACCAGGTTACTGCGGCGCTGGACCATGCGGCGGCGGCCTTCTGGGGTGAGTCGTTCCCAGATTTCGTCTAAGAGCGGGAGCAGGCGCATGTCGCCGAGGAGCAGCAGCCCGGCAGCGACATCGCCTTCATCGTCGGACTTCTGTCCGCCAAACTTCGCGCGGAGGCCGCCGCAGCCATGCTGGGCGACATACTTGGGGCCAGTCAATGGATCGCCTGCGTCGCAGGGCATGACCATCGCCAGATCCAAGGCGGCGCCCGAGGTGATCTGGCCGTCTTTATCGGCGGAGATGAAGCAAAGCAGGGCGACGTAGCGCTGCTGGTGTCCATCGGTGATGAACTCGGTAATCCGCGTCAGCAGGCGTTGGCGGCGAGCGACGTCGGCCATACCTAGGTAGCGCCGATAGAAAGCGAACAACGAACGGATCATCTCCCCGTCGAAGGTCGACCCATAGCACTTCAGAGTCTCCTCCAGGACGAACTCCGCCTCATTAAGATTTAAACCGCCCCACTCCGCTTCCCTCGAGAAGAGCCGCAACGCCTCTTCGATGTTGCCTTTTAAGCCTGCGCGCATGCCAGAAGGATTAGCCATACCGCTGAGTCTAGACTATCTCTTCATTCTTCAACGGTTAAATTAGGCTAACCTGATATCCTTAATCCTATAAGTGATGACTAGGAACGCGAGGAATCGACAGCCTTGCGCGATCAATGACAAATGTTGATCAGCGAATCAGTTCGGCAATCCATTGGAATAACTTGAACGCCAACCAGCCGAAGCCGGCAAGCAGGGCAAGCGCCAGGATGCAGCCTAACAGCTGGTCGGAAAAGGAAGGACGTACGACAGCGTGTTGCAACTGAGTAATCTGCGCATTGGCCGAGCTCAACTGTTGTTGGAGTGAATCAATCCGCCCTTCGTAACGTCGCTCTTGGACTTGAAAGCCCCCCGCTACATCTGCCTCGGAAGCGAGTCCACGCGTCATTACTTTAATTTCTCTTTTAAAATCCTTTTCCCGACTATCCCAACTAGCGGTTTCTTTTTCAAGGCTTTCGGTCAGTTGGGCGATTTCACCCGCCTGTTCCTCCAATAACTTCTTCGCCGCTTCCAGTTCATCACGGATTTCACCAAGGCGATAGTCACAATCGTCGGATAAATCGGTAGCTTCTTTTCTTGTCGTCTGGGCTTCCGCGTCGAGACGCTCACTTAGCTCGCCAAGCTTACCTTTCAGCTCCCCAATTTCTTTTTCGATAAACCAGATGGTGCCTTCCTCTAGCTGACCCTCAAGACTGGCCAGCCTTTTTTCGCCATCCTTTATCGTGATTTCCTCGATCCATTCGCCGGCGCCATCCATTCGGTCGCCGATGTCATCCCAGTCTCCAGCGGCTTTTTTTAATGCCGCCTCGAGCAGCTCGACTTTTTTTCGCAAGTCGGATAATTCCTTTTCTGACATAGTTATGACAGCGTGACAGCATGCTGGCATGGGTCGAGGTGAAGTAGGTGAATAGTAGACCCGTAGATTTACCGCCACTGAACTTTCTTAGAGCAAATCAACCAAATCCACTTATATCAGGTATATATGGGGCTCAGGCAATACTTCGGGTTCTAATTCAGCCCCGCCGCCCAAGCCCGAACCATGCCGCCCGCAAAAGATTATAAAGTTAGCCCGCGACGACGTGATGGGGTCTGACCCCGTTACAGCCGCCCAGCGAGTTCCGCGCGAGTTCATTTCTTTCCAGGAAGATACAATTCTTCGTATTCAACTACCTTGTTCATGTCGGCGACCCTAGCCGACTTAGCTTCCTTGGTGACGCTGAGCACCATGTAAAAATCGACGGTTATCTTCTGCTTCCCCACCGAGACAGTCATGCCAGAGGTCAACGCATCCTTGTTCGACTTCAGGATATTAGGGAGTTCGTTCCTGAAGGTCTTCGCCAAAGACCTGCCGGCGTTCCGGTGGGCAACATCTAACTCGGCGGCAGCCTCGAGGCATCGCTCTACATCGAAACTTAAGCCCACGCGGCTACACAAGGTACCCAGTGCCCTCAAGTTAGCGGGCTGAGGCGCTATCTTTAAACGTCCACGTAACCAGTTGTCGGCGGCCGTCTCCGAGACCGACTCGCCTATTGAAGCCATCTTAGCAGCTAAAGTGGCGGGCAGATCCGTCAGCTGGGAGACTGGCTGGCGCCACTGGGCTGCCACCTGCCGCTTTATTTTCGCTCGGGGACCTAACGCCTGGTTGGCAACCGACTCAATGGCGCTTTCTGAGACGTCGCGCTGCATGAGAATCATATCGCTGTGCTTGAGCCCGTCAGGGAGGGCGTCTGTGACTTTCACGTCTTGAGCCCCCACTACGATGACTGGGACGATGAAATTCGGCACAAAACATATCCGGCGTCGGTATTGATATAGTTTCCCATTCCGTTCGGCGATTGATCCGGAATAAGGCCAAGCGGCTAAAGTCGAAACGAAAACCTCCACCCCTTCGCTCAGGGGAGTGAGACTTTCATGGCCAGTTTCATCGACTTCGTAGATCGCGCCATGCTTGGTGCCCTCCTCAATGAGGAAATAGCTGCCAGTGGCCTTTCCTGAGCCCTGAATGCAGGGGTCGGCTTCCAAGGACTTCTGCAGGGCCCGCCACCATGTTTCGAACGAGGCCACATCGGTATAATTACCCAACCCAAGGCCATGTCTAATCATGCGCAGTTGCTCGCGTAGCTGTAAGCCCGACAGCTCCCCCGTAGGAACCTCGGCCAGTATTGTACGGACAACTCTGGCGGGGTGCTCAAGGAACACCTTTTTGAATTCCGGAGACCGCTCATCAAACGCTGAAACCAAGCATGACTTGGCAGGCAACGGTTCAAGTATCTTGCGCGAAAACTCCAAATCAATCTTATGCCCAAACTTATTGAAGCATGGAAAATCCACCCACAGGAACTGGTGGTCACCCTTCGTAACCACTCCGACACCCCAGCTCTTGTGACGGACGAAACCAAGTTCACGCCTATTGATGGCGGCGTATATTTCATCCCATGGATTCATCCCACGGGGTGGCTTATTGATGGGGCTTTTATTTAAATCCATAACGCTCGCCTGCTATTCTATGGTGCGCTATTCTCCAAATCCCACAGGCCAATATTTGAACGGTAACGCATCGTATTTGCCGAAGTAATGCGCGGCTGATTTGCCGACATATCGGTCTTGGACCTCCGGGGGCGCTTCTTCGCCAATAAATTCGTAGTTCCTGTTCTCGTGTTCCGGCAGCAGATCCGTCCGCCCAGGATAGCCCGCAATCTTGGCTCGTTGCCACTGCGTGGGTACGTACACTCGGCGGATAATCGACCGATAGATAGCGAAGGCATATTTGACCTTTGACGCACGTTCTGGCGAGAGAATCCAGGCCCCTCGGGTGGCGTGATAAAGCCCTTCAGCGTCCAAGGAGTGGAAATTGTCTGGGTTGATGCGGAAAAGCAGGGCTGGCTCCAAGATATCGGCCGGTTCCGCCTGGTAACGGGCGTGCAGGTCGGCCAAAGACGCTCGACCGTAGTCCTCGGCCCCATGCCCGGACTGCCGGTTCGTGAGCTGCGAGATGCCTAGGACATCGATGACGGCTGCTTCAACTGCGAAAGCCGCTTGGTCGCTGGCCAATCCATGCCGAATGATTTCGACGTGGGGCTCTAGCCCAGCGGCCTTAATCTCATTAATCTTCGCGACCTTCTGCCCTTCGGATTTCTCCTCAAAGTGCTCCAAGCAGCGGCCCTCGATACCCTTCCCCACGTAAAACGGTCGGCCATCTCGCGGATCCAGCAGCATGTATACGTAATGCCCCAGCTTCTCTCCTAAATAGGGTGCGACGACCCACGGTTGGGGCAGCCGAAGGTCCCGATGGCCGGCAGGCTGGATTTCATGGCCGGTCGGAACGAGGGGTAACGTCATCCAGTCATCCTGATTTTCACCTCTCGCGCCTCAAGCGCGAACCAAGCCGCCGGACCGTATATATTATTATAAAATATAGCAACCAATTGAATACCTGTAAGTTGCGCACCAAGTCGTGCTTACGTGCGACAATTAAACGGGGGGCTTTATGTGAGCCCACTTGTGCTGGACCGCAGATACGAGATACTGAGCTCCGCACCCATGCCAACCCTGAGTCAGTTACTTGCTGGCGAGACGCCGGACACGACGAAGTCGTTCGGTGATTACTTCGATTATATCAACAAATCGCTGGCCATCATCCAGAAGGTTAAGGTCGACCCATTGTGTGGCTGGAAAAAAATTGACGACGACGAATACGAGCTAGTGCCGCCGAACGAATCGATTGATCCAGCAAGCTGGCAGGCAAAGGTCCGCGACGCCTTGCGTATGGCTGGGACGAGCATCTCCGTCTATCACGTCAAAGAAGAGGACGTGAGTCATGTGGGGGGATTACAACTGCTCGATTTTAAACTCAAAGACGAACAAGAGTGTGAGGTTATCGCATGTGATGCCGATGAGCTCTCGCTGCGCCTCGACCCCCCTCCGGCCAAAGATGAACTCCTCTTCCTGGAACTAGACGACCGCACGCTCAAGGCCCAGAAGAGCGCTCTCCAGACGCTGCAGAAGACGCCCAAGCCGGGGCATCACGCCCTCCTCCGCCTGTTCTCGAACGAAGGCTGCCGGGGTGATCGCTGGCCTGACTTTAACGCTAGTAGCTACCCAAACCCCAAGTGGAAGATCATCAAGGCTACTTACCCCGGCGCCGATGCCCAGATCGATTTCATCAAGGCGGCGATGCAGACGCCCGATTTTGTGCTGCTGAAAGGGCCGCCTGGGTCAGGCAAGACCACGGCCATCTCCGAGCTCGTCTTGCAGATGGCGGCCCAACGCCCCGGCGCCCGCATCCTCCTGACCGCTTCGACCCACGTTGCCATCGACAATGTCCTCGAGAAGCTCGCGGATCACGCCGCTGACGTGACCTGTTTACGCATCGCCTCGGAGAATACGGCCAATAGGGTGGAACATCCTAAAGTTCAGGACATGCTCCTGAAACGGGTAGTCCGCAAGGAACACCTACGTCTCCTTGACCTACACTCTTCCCCGAAGACTCCGGCGGAAAAATCTTTCCGGGCACTCTTGGATTCGAAGCAAGGCGAAGAGGAACTCCGCAAAGTCATCCTCCTCAGCGCGACCTTGGCGGCGGGAACGCCGCAAGGCATCCTCCAGCACCCTGCGATCAAACCGAGCAAGGAAAGCGCCTTCGCGATTCCTCCCTGCTTCTTTGATATGATCATCGTCGATGAGGCCTCCAAGACCTCGCTCTTGGAGTTCCTGATTCCAGCCGTCCATGCCCGCACCTGGGTGATCGTCGGGGACGACCGGCAGTTGCCGCCTTACATGGGCCGGCCGGAGGTTGGCGCCGGCCTGTTTGCGTTGGCACCCGACGTCCCCGAGAAGGTCATCGAAGAAACGGCCGGCAAACTGGTCCGCTGGCGCGAGTTCTTCTTCCAGAAACTGGATACCCACGAAATCCAGATTGCGGACCCGGACCTCGAGCGCGCGGCCCGCTTACTTCGCAAAATCTGCCTCCCATCGGTGTATGGCCTCCTTTCGCAAGGGCACGGCCAGGGTGGCGAGCCCACGCCCCTAACGCAGGGACTCCCGCTCGACGCCCTCCGCCAGCGCTCCTTCGCTTTGACGCACCAGAACCGGATGCATCCGGAGATCTCCGCCTTCCCCCGCCAAGCGTTTTACACGTCGCCGCGGGATTCAGCCGAGGCACTATTGCTAGATAGCCCGGACCTCCAGAAACGACCCTGGCCGCTGGCCAACCTCTTCACCCATCGCAGTATCTGGGTGAATGTTCCGACGCCGCCGGCGCAAGCCAGCACTGACGGCCGACGCCAGGAATCCAATCCAGCTGAAGCTTTCGTCATCGCGCGCTATATCTTCCAGGCCACTCAGGCTCACCCCAAGGCCAGCATCGCGGTAATCAGTTTTTATAAGGCGCAACTACGCCTCATCAAAAAAACCATCCAGCAGCTGGCTGAAGACAACTGCGTCCCGCTACCCAAGCAGATTGAGCATCTGACCGTTGATAGTTGCCAGGGTCGCGAAGCCGACATGGTTTTCGTCTCCTTCACCTTTGCCGGGGGTAGTCGTTTTGTCCGGGATCCGAACCGCCTCAATGTCGCCCTCACGCGTGCCCGTCATCAACTCGTCTTAGTCGGTAACGTCGAAGCGATGCTCCGTAAGGCCGCCAAGCCAGGCGAAGAACGCAACTACCTAGCTGAGCTCGCCAAGCATCACCGCGAACGCCAAATGACCCCGACCGTCTTGTTGGAAGAGTTTTATGCCGAACGTCAGCGTGGACCAGCCCGTCGCGACACCTACCGGCCGAAGTCTTCGGGTCCGTCGAATCCGCGTAAGCCCTCTGCCCGTCCGCCGACCGGCCCCTTGGATAATCCCTTTAATCGCTTAGATTTTGGCGACTTCAAGCCGTGAAGATTATCATCGAACGCGAAGTGGGCATCGGCCTCTACGGGTTTTTTGGGCAAATCGCCCAATACCGAGAAGCCCCGCTTCATCAGGTCTTCCTCCAGGCCATCATCGATCAGCCCGGCATCACCCTGTCGAAGCTAGTGAAGCTGTTCGGGCTGCCGGCACCTGCTTGCCGTCAGGTACTTCGCCCGCTGGAGTCCGCCGGCCTGATTGCCCTCGTGGCGCTCGGGGCGGACCCGGCGCTGTATGCGAGTTCAGTAGCCGTAGCTGAAAAATCGCTCCCTGTCGACCTACTGGAAGGCGACTGGCTGGCCTTGATCGCGGATCAGCCCTTTTACGGCCAACAGTTACTGGGGGTCATGCCAGCCAGCCGTTTTAATTTCCAACCACGTGCCGTCAGGCCACAGCCCACCTTTGAAGCGCTCCAAGGCCAAGCTTTCAGCGCGGTCGGAAGCTACGATTATCAGCAAGAGGGACGCGCGGATGCCCACGCTAAAGGCTCCTTCCGCCAAGGCATGCTAACTTCGATCAACCTCGAGGGCGTTGCCACCGTAGAACGCTTCAGGGGCATCATCGCTCATGACAACGCCGGCAGCACCCTGACCTTGCGATGCGATGAGCCAGGCTTATCGGTTGACCTAAAGTTGCATTCATCGGAAGTGCGTCCAGACATTGAAAGCCTCGGCTTACTGGCCATCCGGCGGCATAATGGACGCACCGGCGAGAATTACGGCACAGAACCGGTCCTCCGGAAAGCCTTTGCGGCGATGTCGAACGCGGAGAAGCAGACGGGGCGTGGCGCCATCTATGAAGAGGTCGGGGAGCTTCGGGTAAAGATTGCTGACCTCCGCGTCCTCCCTGCCGATCAGCCGTCTTATGAAGCTTGGGTGGGCTATGGCTTCGAGCAACGCCTCCAAGGACATGCACAGACGCCGCAATTAATGAAGCACCTGCAGGAGAGTATCGCCTTCGTAGATGCGCAAGGCTTCCTGAAACCTAAGCTCCCTCAGCTCATCGAACGCCTGAGTGGTAAGTCCAAAATGTTCGCCACGGCGTTAGCCGATTGGCCCAACTTATCTGCATGAGCCGCCACCTTCGCTTAAGTACGGACTTCGCGCCACCTGCGTTCCTGGCGGCCATCCGAACCGACGCCCTTTTGCCCAAGGTCGTAAAGAAGCCACCCTTGCTCCGCACCGCTGGTCAATTGGAGCAGCTTTTCGGCCCTCAGCTCGCCGCTGCCAAGGAAACCGCCGTCATCAGTTCCTTCCTACTCTCTCGCGAGACGCTCATCGACGCGGCGGAAATTGCTCATGGACGGGGCGCCCGGACTTACTGGCTCACCTGTGATGCGCGTATGGCCCAGATGTTCGACGAGTCGACCTCCACCCAGCGCGTAAAACAGGATATGTCGCTCTACCAGGAATTAGGCCTACTCGCGGAAGCCGCTGTGGTCCGGGTCGGCTCCTTCCATGCCAAGTTCCTGCTGGTCGACCCCACCACGCCAAACCGCAAGGGCTGGCTGACCTCGGCAAACCTCGTCTCCGCCGCCTGCGATCAGAACGTCGAGTTCGTAGCCCCTTTAAACTCACGGGAGATTAAACTGCTCTACCAAGTGACCCGCCATGCCTTCTGGCACGAGGCAACCACCGAGGTCATGGCGGATGGCTCGTTGAAATCAGTCCCCTGCCCGGTCGCGTACCCGCTCCCGTCCAAGGACGAGGAACTCCTCTGGACCGTCGGCAGCAAAGCCCACTCCCTCCGCGAAGCCGCCGTCGATATCATCGATGCGGCCAAGGAGTCGCTCACGCTGGCTGGCTACACCTGGCAACAGAATCACCCGTTGCTCGCCAAAGTGGCGAAGAAGGCCCGCGAGGGCGTGGTCGTCCGTATCTTCGTCCGCGAGACCAACGATCCTAAGCGGCACGCGAAGAAGGTTCTGAATTTACTGCTCGAAGCGGGCGCTAAGGTATACAGCGTGCCGGGATTACACGCCAAGTTTCTGCTCAGCGAAACGGACGGACTAATGGGTACAGCCAACTTCGCCGCCAAGGGCCTCGATGAGGGCTTCGAAATCGGCTTACGTCTGCGGGACGAACGACTCGAGCAGGCCAGAGAGGCCCTTGCCTGGATGCAGCAAGCGGCCACCGAGGAAATCCTCTTCTGTCCGGAAATTGGCCCGGCCGACTTCCAGTCTAGCCGTCAGTTCCAGCATCCAGCCCGGCCTGAGATCAGCTACCGGCTGGAAGAACGCCGCATCCTCCCGACTCGTCAGCTCTTCGCCAGTTGCGCTAGTCAGCTCGCCGCCGAAGCCCAAGCCGAACTCGACCTAGCCGAAAGTCGCCTGGCCCAGACCAAGAATCCACGCGGTGATTGGTGCACCGATGAAGGCAACATCGTGAAGGTCTATCGCGAGATTAGTGTCAGCGTCGAAATGAGCGCACCGACCGTACCGCTCAAACTGCGAAACACCAAGCTTCCCAAGGAAGAGCCCCAAGTCATCAAGCATGCCGGCAAGCGTTGGGTCACCATCCCCGAGATCGAGGGCGACCATGCACTCATGCAGGCCGCCGTCGCCTTGGCGCAGAAAGAGAAGTGCCCAGTCGCCTACTGGGACCGGAACCCCTAATTAACTCTTCGTATTCCGCTGGTGTGGTCCGATGTAACCGATGACCCAGACCTTCTGGCCTTCATCCCATAGGAAGCCGACCCGAATCATGTTCGCTGGATCTGCTCCGACGCCGTACTTCAAGTGCTGTAAGGCGTAGGCGGTCCGGCCACTGGGTAAAGGGTAGTCGACCTTATACCATTCTTCGTAACGACCCAAGGTCATCTCCGTCTGATTGCCGGCGTAAGACCAATTGGGTAAAACCTTCTTCAGGCTCTCCTCCGGCAGACCGATAGCTTTACTCAGTGCCTTAGACTCCCAGAACGGGCCGGCCAACCAGCGAAGGGCCGTAAGGACATCCGTCGGGAAGGCAAAGGGGGCCTCGAGGTCGGATTTGGAATTCAAGGCGAAGACAACCTTCCCCTTCAGTTCTTTCGCCGCCACTTCAACGGCTTCCGCGAGATTGTCCACTTCCGGGACATAACGCAGCGCCGCCCGGTGGGGCTCCCCGGCGCGAATGCGCCGCAGGCCCTCCGAAGCGACGCGCCGCCATTCACGGAGGGCCTCCACCTCTTGCCGGAGGCCGATTTTCTCGGCTTCTAAAGCTTGGACCCGTCGCTCCTGGACGTCGACATCCTTGGCATACGCCGCGGCCAAAGATGAATCCTCCGCCGAAGCTGCTTGGAGCTGGCGAATCTCCGCCGCGCGCAAGCCCGCCTGCACTTCTTCCCAAAACGTGAACCCGGGGTACGGGCGATGGGCGCCGACTTCCGCCAACTGTCCCACGACATTATCGACAACACCGAGCGGACCTTTGAGCTCTAAGGATGTCTGGATGCTTTCCACGCTCAACAGTGGATGCCCATAGGGGTCCGCGGTCTGGGTAAAGCCTGGCCGATAAATGCGGACGGACCCGCCCCAGCAGACCAGACGATTGGAACCAATCGCCTCTTCCAGTGCGAAGGTCGTCTCCCAAGCTTCGGCGACCATGACATAGGCCAAGGATCCGAGTTTCCGGGCCCAAAGTTCCGGCTCCACCAATAACTGGCCGTCGCGTCCCCGCGTGATGAGTACAACGGCATGCTGCCGAGCGGGCGAAACGAGGAAGTCGACGAAGCCAGCGACCTCGGTTTTCTTTAGTTCGTAAGGGCGCTCGGAGAGCGCTCGACCGGACTGAGCATCCTTGCCGCCGAAGCGCTGCAGCATGGCGATGACGATGTTCGGCTGACTGGAGCGCCGATTAATGGTTTCCCCGCGATCCTCCAACCACGCAACGCCCACCTCACAGGCGAAACGCATGGCCACCCCCTGTTGGCACGCCGTCAGATTAATCGTCCAGCACAAGTTCGCGTCTTCACTATCCGGATGCTGCACTTGGACGGCCCAAATGGTTTGGCTAGCTTCACGCACGGACGCGGCCTCGATGGACCAACCTGCGCCCAGAATCGTCAAAGGTCGCGCGATTGCTTGTCCGGTCCAGCCCTCTGGACGGATTAAACCAAGCCGGGGCCGCCCTTGCCGCGTAAATACCCAATCCTCGACGACGGCGGCGATTTCATTAAGTGAAGCTGGGGGACGCTGCAGGAAGAACGCCGTGCGATAGAGGGGCTTCATGCGGACGATTCAATCTCGCCTCTAGATCGGGGCAAGACCATCTAAGTGACGAATCGATGGCCCGCCCCCCGACCAAAGTATGCCTCCAAAAGACCCTTAAAGAAGGCCTGCGGCGTTGCGTCTATCGGCGGTGGGAGGCGGAGGTCAAAGGCAAGGTGCTAATCACCAAGACGACCGAGCTGGAGCGCTTGTATCGCGGCAACACTCCCTACCCAACTAAGGCAGCTCAAGTCCGCCGACGCGCTTTCGCAAAGGCAAGCCAAGCCCATGCCTCTATGGCCGAGATCTTCCAGCGCCGGCTCCGCGCTGGGTATCAGCCTAAGTGACCCCGGCACCTAGCGCGAAGGCATCGCAGGCCAATCCGCTTAAATGGGCCGTACGCTGCCGCATCTTCTCGAGGGTCCAGCGCCCCAAGGCTAGGTCGGTCAGCGGCGGATTAATCGTCGGTTGCAGATTATTAGCCCCTCCGGCATAGTTTACCCGGACATTCCCAATGGATTGATGGACGGAGGTGTTTCCCTGGACAATGTAGGAAAGCTGGATCTCGCTGACCTTGGGGACGATCGGGCCAGTTGGTGTCGCCTGAAAGCGGTCAATCGTCGCGAAGAACGCGCGCCAGCGGTATTTCTGTAAATCCTTCGGGCTCAGCGTCAGGGCGCCCAGGGTCGCCGTGATCTGCTCGTTGACGGGCACCTTGTACGCTGGGTCGGAAATCATTCCTCGTACCACGGCAAGGATATCTGGCCATTCGCGACCCTGGCGGCAAAGTTCCATGAGTTTGAGTGCGGCTCGCTGGAAACCGTGCTCGAGCGCATTGGTGACCTGATCGCCGACGGAGCAGCGATGCATGGCCGATTCGCAGATCCGGGTGATGTCTTGGACGCAGCTGCGGCGGTTGGCCGGATCTTCGAACTTCTTGGCGATAAAGGCCGCCAAGAGGAGCGGGCGACAGATCTTGGCGTTCAGGATGCGCAGCCCGCGCAAGAAGCCGTAGTTACCCTCGGCCGTGCAGAGGTCCTTATAGGCCTCGAAACCAAACTCCAGGTCATTGCAGAAGTTATTGATGCGGTCCGGGTGCGAGACAGCGAGATCGGGGTGTTCGGCACCAAGCACGGCCGCCAGATCCTTGCGGAACCAGTCCTTGTAGTAGGTGTAGACCTTCGATTTGCCGATGAAGACTCGCTGGGCGTTCCAATAGTAGCGCAGGAAGTCGATGCGGTCCGCGGAATCATCGATTCGCTTGGCGAAGGCATTCCAGGTCCGCGTCACCTTATCTTGGGCGCTCGCGCTCCCGCGGGCTTCCAGGAAGAGCGCATTCTTGATGAGGTCGTCCGGGTTCAGCTTAGCGCCACGTGCGTTCAGCGTTTCGAAGAGCTTGATCGCGTAATCCTCGTCGTCCGTCCGGATGGAGACGAAGACGAGTTTCTCCGTCATGATCTGGTAAAGCAAGCGTAGCGAGGCTGCGAGATCGAAGCCGGCCTGCGCCGCGCCATCGAGCACTTCCTCGAACTTGACGCGTAGCGAGATGTAGGCCGACGGCAGCGCCCGGGCGCGCAAGGCCTCGGGGATGGCGTTGCCATCGAGGTGATCGACGTCGGTACGGCCATCGCGGACGTTCAGGATCGCCTGATAGGCGCCCAGGTCTTCGGGCTTCAGCTGCAGGCGGCATTCACCTGCGGCATTGGCCAGATCGGCCGCCCCGCGGACGACCAAGTCAGCCAGGTCGGCGTGCTGCTGACGTAGGCCGTTCATGCGGCGCAGGATGATGGCGTAGAGCATCGTCAACGTCGTCAGACGCTGCTGGCCGTCGAGGAGCATGCGACGGGTCTCGCCGTTGCCGCAAAGGACGACCGTGCCCATGAAATAGTCACGGAAGCCCGTGAGGTTGCCTTGCGCCGACCGGAGTTTGTCCCACCCGAATTCCTCGAACAGGTCAAGGAAGAGGTTTTCGATGTGCTCGTCGCTCCATTCGTAATCGCGCTGGAACCAGGGGACGAGGAGGTCACCGCTCTCCCGGAGAACTTGCGGCAGTTTGTAATCGTTGGAATGGAGGCTCATGGGGCGAAGCTGACCCACCATACCCCGCCCCCGGACCAGATCAATCCGGCAAGCTCAACTTTATATTATATTATGGGCATGGCTTCACTGAAAGCCGTGCGCATCAATCTTAAGCGTCTTAGCATTCTCGTTAACCGTGCGCTGCAGATTCTCGGAGATGCCGCCTTGGGCAGTGATCTCTACGTGGAGGCTGATCTTGATCTCGGCGCCGGCCAAGCCACCGAGGTGTGCGATAATATTCTCGTCAATGCGGCCAACCTTTAACGCAAGGCGGTCGCCATCCATCGTTTGGTGAAGATGAAAGAAGGTAGGCAAGATTTTAGTCTTGGGGTCCGTGCCAGGTGGCGGCGTCGTCGTTGTCGTCGTCGTGATTGTACCAGGGCCTTCGGCGACAGTGGCAGCGACCTCGGCCTCAAGCTGGGCCTTGGCGAGCTCACCTTTGACCAAGAGCCCGCGATTCCCTTCGGCGATGACCATGATCTTGCCGGCGGCCAGACCGCGGTAGCGATTGGCTTTCTCGTCGTAAGATTCGGCAAACGCGAAGGCATCGGTGACCCAAGTGGTCTGCTGCAGGCCGTCCGCGATCCCCTCGTAGAGGACCTTGGAGTTGAGCAGGCGCGGCAAATAGACATAGCGGGGGAAGTGCTCAGCCAAATCCGCGATGGCCACATGATGACCCACCCACAGCGGCACGCGGTCCAGTTCCATCCGGAGGCGAGAGCCGCCGAGTTTCACGACGAGCAACTCATCGTTGAGCAGCTTCTTCTGGCAGGCGTGCAGGATGTTGTCGCCGCCCGTCGCCCGAAGGGGCTTGAGCACGACCGGCTCCTGCGGGGAGGCCTGGGAGGGCACGAGCATCATCTTATACACTTCCGGAATCCGCCCCTCGAGGCCGTTTTCCGCCGTGCGGAGCTGCGTGCTGGCCTGATTCAGCAGGTGGGGCGTGAGGTTCAGCGTCTCCTTTTCATCGACGATGGATTTCCAGGCGAGGTAGCGGCGGGCCTGTTCATCGAGTTCCTGGAGTCGGTTCTTCTCCGGCACGAGGAAGACCAAGGCGTTCTGGTAGAGTCGCGGCGCATTGCCGCGCTTCGCCAGGAGCTCACCTGCCTTCAATAAGGCCGGGGCTGTGGGCTCGTTTGTATAAGGAGTATCGATCCCGAGGACGACGAGACGGGTGACCGGACTGTCCTGGATCTCCCCCGAGTCCTGCGGCATGACGTGGACACCGCCGAAGTACTTCGTGCTCTGCGCCAGCGCTTGCAGGCGACGCTCCAGTTCGGTCTGGACGGCCTCCGGACGACCCTTGAGGTTCTCCGCGCGGTCTTGGGCCAGTTTCGTGACCGTAGGCTGCGTGCCATACCAGTAACGACTGCCGTCTTGATATAGGAAGGTGGCGGAGGTCGATAGACGACGGAGCGCATCACCATAAAGACCGGGCGATTCGCCCGGCATCACGCAACCGAGCTTCACCCGCTTCTCGTCGATGCCACGATTAGGGGTATCGGCCTTCGGCGCCGAACCGATGTAGATGGCGCGCGCCGCCCGGCGCGTGGCCGCGAAACGGCCGAGTCCGGGGACTTCGGTATCGATCCGGCGCGGCAAGGAAGACGGCCCATCCACATCCTTCTCGATGATCGGAGCCCAGTTATCCGAAAGATAGCGGGTGAGTTCCTGCTGTACCACCGGGTCGTCGATCGGGATGCTCGAAGGCATGATCATCGGACTACGGTCGTTGCTCTGCCACAGAGAGTGGATAACCGACGCCATCAGGCGCAGCACGCCACGGGTTCGCTGGAAGCGGACGAGGGTGGACCAATCCGAATAGAGGCGATCGAAGAGTTCAGGGTGGATGGGGTAAGCCGCCTGGATGCGGCGCTCGTAGTCGCCGTCGCGGCATTCCGCCGGGAATTCCATGTGTTGCTCCTGATAAAGCTCGGCAAAACGCTTGGCGACCAGGTCGCGTTGACGCGACTTCTGCTCATCGGCCAACGGCGCGAAGAGGCGACGGCGGACGATCTCGAAGCTCTCTTCGGGCGAAGCCGGACGCCAGGTGGATTCCAATCGACCGATGACATTGCTGATACGATCGAGGGCCGCGCGGCCGCGCTCACCGCCGACTTCCATGTCATCCGTTTGAGCGTGCGGCGAGGTCGCCGTGTCGGAGGCCGGCAAAGAAACCACCAGCAAACAGTTCTTAGCCAGTTTCGCCGACTCGGTCAGCGCCTGGGCGAAGCTGAAGTGGGTCTCGAAGGAACCACCCGGGAGTTGGTTGAGGTCGTGCAACTGGCGGGCGTAGGCCACCCATTCGTCGACGAGGATCAGGCACGGGGAATACTTGTCGAAGAGTTCGCGGAGGCGATCGCCCGGGTTCGTGGCCTTCTCGTCGTCGGCCGCGACCATCGCATAGCCTTCCTTGCCGCCCAGCTGCCAGGCCAGTTCGCCCCACAGCGTGCGCACCACAGTGCCATCGGCCTTCGTGGTGGGGTTACCGGGGGAAATCTTATTACCGACCAAGACCGCGCGGCGGGCCTTCGGCACGTCAGCGACGCCGGCTTCCTTGAGCACGGCTTCAGTGCCGAGGAGCGTCTGTGGCTTCACGCCCGAAAAGAGGTGCCACAGGGCCAGCATCGAGTGGGTCTTGCCGCCACCGAAGTTCGTCTGCAGGCGCACGACGGAGTCACCACCATTGTTCTTGAGGCGCTTGACGGCCCCGACCAGCAGGCCCTTGAGGTTCTCGGTCAGGTAGGTGCGCTGGAAGAACTCGACCGGATCTTTATACTCCGCCACGCCCTGCCCCAGATACACTTGCCAGAGATCCGCGGCGAATTCCGCCTGCTGATAGAGGCCCTGGGCCACGTCATTATGCGGGGTAATGACTTCCCGCCAGGCGGGCAGCCCGTGCGAGGTCTCGAATTCGAGCGACTGGTTCTGCTGGCGACGGGCCTCGGTCCGAGTACCCTCCAGATAGCGAACGCGCAGGACTTCCAGCTTCTCCTTGGCGACGTCATCGGCGACCGGCGAGGAAATCGCGAGCAGCAAGCGCTCGATCGTGTCGAGCGTACGGTAGACATCGTCGCCCGTGAACTTAGATTCTTCGTGCGCCCAGCGATTCCGGACGTCACGTAGTTCGACGACCATACTACGGTGCGTACGCGAGAAGTTGCTGCTGAAGACATCACCCCAGCCGGCTTCCATGATCTTGAAGATCGCGGAAGTATCCCAGGTCGCGATGTCGTCGGACAGGCCTTGGGTGTTCGTGAAGTAGCCCTTGGCCGTCTTTAGCGCATCGTCGGGGAAGACGCGTTTAAATTCAGCGGCGACGTAGGGCGCCAAAGCCGTGTTGAGCAGCTTCAGCGACTTACCGATGCGATCATAGTTGGAAACAGACATGAGTGTTTAAATTAGTTATCGAGATTGAGTTCACCCGGGCGGGACGTCGGAGCCGGCGCTTCCTTCGATCGGGCAACGAGATCGGGCCAGATGACAATTAGGTCATTGTAAAGCTGACCATCTGAAGAGCGTTTTCGTTTTTCGCAGATGCCATAAAGCCTGTACGCAAGTTCTTTTGCCGCATCTGCCTTTTCCCCCAAACGGGCCAACATTGCCGCCGCTGCTGCTTCGCCCTGCTTCTGCAATCTAATCAGATGATGAAGCATCTCCCAGACCGTTAGGCGTTCGTCGGTTTCAGGAGCCCAATCAAAGGGTAGTTCATCAGGCTTAAAAATCCTGACTTTCCCGCCCAAGCTAGAAGCGATGCCAGCAGCAACCACGCCTTGCACTGCTGTATTTTTTGCATGTGCCAGTAGATCCGCCTGACCAAACTCGCCACTGGAAAATCCATACTGATCAAACCAAACAACAGCCCAACGCGTATCGGCGTCCCAGTTGCCTTCCTGTTCTGCAAGTTGCTCATCAAGCACCTCGTTTATGAGCCGCAAAGACTCCTTAACAGTGATAGCAGCACCATCAGAGCCGATTACCTTGGAATATCTAGTGAAAATCGCCATGCCTGGCCCGATTGCCGCCTGCGCCAAATCCACAGGGGCGATATTTCCAGCCTGAAGATACTCCAAAGCCTGCGGCAACTCTACTTTTAACGCAGAAATAAAATCACGCCGTGTAGTTATATTTGTTACGCCATCCCGTTTTCTACAAACAAGCACAATGCTTGAGGCCAATGCATTGGCCTCGTTCCCCACAGGCCTTCCGTCTCTTTCGGTGCGGATTGGCCAGGTTCCACTTATCGAAAATCCTGCCTCTATAACTGCTGCCAAGAACGTGTCCCATCCCGTGTTAGATGTGCCATCATCTTCGTCTGTCTCAGATTGCTTGAAGGCGTAGTAAATTGTGACCGGATATGCAGCGTGAGCTTGCGTTGATATCCTATTCATGGCTCGTGTCATACCCGTTAAGAAGAACTCCTCCGCCACCTCTTTACTCGAGTGCCTATATGGCGTAGCAACTAGTTCTTCCGCCTTGGGCGTAGCAATAGTCGAAAAGAGATCTGGGTAAATTTCCGACAGAGAACGCCGAAGCCATACGTAGTAAAAATCCGAAAGATCTGCGTATCCAATATTATCGTAATAAGGCGGATCAGTAGAAACAACCTTTCCTGCGCTTACCTCCTGGATGGATGCATCTTGCTGCGTCGCATATCCCTCAGTGCTTATTCCATCCGTAGAGGCTAGACCCTTCGAAACGCCATCGCAGGAAATACCAAAATCACCTGCTGCATCTGCGAAAGGATTCACATCCGCAAAATCCCACATCATTGGAAGCGCCTGTCTTGAAAAAACGACATTCGACTGTTCTCTTGCGTTATTCCATCTAACTAGAGTGCATACAGAACTAGCCGTTCTGTTTACGGCCATTGCGAGATAAACAGCGACGCAGTTGGCGTATTCCTTCTTTAAAGGATCATTCAAATCTCCAGAAAGGTTAAGCTGCTCGATTTGCGAGGCTATGCGTTGTTTAGCCTCTTTAACCAAATCAGCAAAAGTAGTAAGTGCCAGCAGTTGCCTCGCTGTAAACAAATCACCATAAGTCTCCAAGCCGTAGTTCGAAACATTTACTCTGCATTTTCCGTGCAGAGGGACGTCGGGCCTCCACGCTGGCGTTGGCAATTCTGCGACTAATTCGTGCTCTTTTGACGGTGAAAGGTAAACCCGCCCGCGCCTACCCTCTGCCACAATAGCCATTAATTTTACCCCCATTCGACCGGCGGATCCCTGCTCTCTTATGTATGTGTACGGCAGCGGCGCCCCAGACATTATGCACAAAAAGCCTGCCCTTTTGCCAGCTGACGTGCCGGCTTGGGCCTTTGCGAGATCCTTCGGTTTGCCTAGTCTTACTTTGAAAGCATATGCGCCATCACCGAAAACTGGCTCAATATGCACCTCTTTACCCGGCCTTGTAGAAAGCATAAAACTGGAAGCGAGAGGGACGTCAATATGCGCATAGGCGGGGTTCGGACTTTTTACGGTACGCGCCCAAATCCATGAGATAACTTTGAGCTCTTTTCCTAAATACTCTTTCAGGTCGGGACGCTCCTTCACGACTTGATCATCAATTTTTACCCTGGGATAAAAGCGCCCTATGATCTTCTCGGCTTCATCTTTAATCCATCGGCCATAATAACTCACGTCATCTGCCAATCCTTGGGCGTCCTTCCATTGTCTTGAAATCAATGCAGCCTCCCCTCGCGCACTGGGATTAACAGGAGGCATTCCAGAGAATTTAGGCGGAATCTCTATCATTGCTTTATTAATTAGCACAGCGACCGGATTAAGGTCCGAGGCATGGCTTTCTAAACCTAGTCTTTGTGCTTCTAGCGGCAATGCGCCACCGCCAGCAAATGGATCATGAAATCCCGGCAGCTTGAATCTATCGAATAACTCTTTAGCCCGAGGATGGTCTGCATTGTCTGTACACGTCCTACGCCAGCTTGACCATATCTCATTACGTGCCGACTGAATGACTTCTTCGTTTGCCGTATTCTCCCATTTTACGAGATCTTCAATGATGCCGAACAAACGCCTTCTTTCTTTGTCTTGATCTTTCTCTGTTGGGAAAAGTTCGGGATTAGCCGAGGGGTCATCGACCATTTGCGCAAATATGACCGCGCGTGCTGCAGCTAGAGGACGACGGGCCCAATAGAGATGCAGAGTGCTCGGGTGGCCATGACGAATGGACTTCTCACGTGCCGAAGCGACGTTAATCGCATCAAGCGGAAGCGCGACCTCGATGAGTTTCTTACGGGTCTTGATGGTGATCACTGGGGAAGGGATTGGAGGAGTTTGGCGAGCACGGGATTATTCGTGGCTTCGTCGGTATCGACGCTGCAGTTGTCGGCGAAGATGTCAGCCTGCTTCTCGGTTTCCTTGCCTTTTTGTGCGGGAAGATAGGCTGCCATGGTATCAGACGATGCGCTTGGCCCCCGGCAGGCTGAGCAGCTTCTTCACGTGGTGATCTTCCGAGGCGCAGGTGAAGCCGGGCTCCCTATCGAACGGATTGGAGATATAATGCAGCTGATGCGTGCCGTCCTGATTGAAGAGCACGAGGGCCAGGATGAACTGCTCGCGCTGGTTCAGGGAGTAGCGGATCTCATTCTGGGTGACCGTGATCGTGGCGGCATCGGCCTGGCGGCCCTTCACCTCGATGAAGCGGACTTTCTGCGTCTCCTTCTCGATGCTTTCGACATCGTAACCGAGCTTCTCAAGCTCGCGGTCGGTGGGGCTATTCTGGAGTGAGCGCTCATAGTCCATCACGATCCGACGGGCGCGTGCCGCCGAGATCTGTGTATCGACCGGGTCGACCTCGGTGGCCGTCGGAGCGGCGCGCAATTTGGCGAGCAAGCCGGCCGACACCACCAATGCGGCGCCGACGACCGCCGGGGTCTTGGAGCGCAGGTGGCGTTCCAGGGCGAGCTGCTCCATCCGTAGCTTCAGCCGCGAGACGAGTTCTTCCGCCCGCTTGCGAGCCTGCGCCGAATTATACTTACCGGGCCGCCCGCCCTCCTTCTCCTTCTGATACAGTTCATCGGCACGGTGATCCCAATGACGGATCGCCGCCTTGAGGCGTTCCTTGACGGCCAGCTCGGTCTTGTCGATCAACGCCAACTTCTCCGCCTTCACCTTTTCGAAGTGCTTCGGTACGGCCGTCTCGATGGCGAAACCAAGGGCCTCGCGTTCGATATCGCCGGCCGCCCAGGAAAGCTCCGGACGAGCCAAGATCGTCGCCGCATCCGGCTCGTCCGCCTTGAGGGGACGGTAATCGAGATACGGCGCGTAATGGAAATCCTGTTTGGTGCCATCGGGCTTGAGCTCCACGTAAAGCAACTTGCGCGACACCGTCCGCGGCAGCTCTTGGTCGCCGACCCGGACCGGCACGCCGTCCTCGACGACATGCTCGAGGTAGACGAGGACGCGCGGCGTGGTGCCGCTGTCATGTTCATCGACGAGGATGGCGCCTTGGCGCAACAGGTTACGGTTGACCTCCAAGGTGACGTCCATGGTCGCATCCATCAGCGGGTGGCCCGGGCAAAGGAACTGGGCGACGACCTGCGGCGTCGGGCTCGTCGGATTGACCTTCTCCTTTTCGAAGGTCGCGCGTTCATAACGATGGAGCACCGGCGCCAGCACGCCGATCTGACGGTCGCGATTGATGATGACTCCGGGCACATGGGCAATCGTGTAGCGACGGTCCTCGCCGGACACGGCGCGCATGTCGCCACCCAAAGCCTTGAAGGCTTCACGGAAGAAGGCTTCGATGTAGTGCGGTTGCAAGCGGGCAGCCTCCGCTCGTTGCATCTCGATGCGGAGTTCCGCCACGCGGGCGCTATCCAGCACCGTGCGCGTCAGGGCGCGATCGTTGACCAGGTCGCCGAGATGACGCTGGTCGACGCCGCCTTCCACCTTCGTCAGCAGACGCTGGCGCTCGGTCGGATCGTCGCCGAGGCGGATCGCCTCGATGAGCAGATCGCGCAGCGGCTTTCCCTCGAACTGCAGCTTGCCCAAGACGTCGAAGACCTGGCCGCCGAGGGCACGGCGCGCCTGCTCGAGCTTATCCAGGAGGGTCTTGTAGACTTCGCCTTCGCGGGTGTTGATCGCGATGAGATTCCAAAGGTGGCAGATCTCCCGCTGGCCGATACGGTGGATGCGGCCGAAGCGCTGTTCGAGGCGGTTCGGATTCCACGGCAGGTCATAATTCACCATCAGGTGGGCGCGCTGGAGATTGATGCCTTCGCCCGCGGCGTCAGTCGCCAGGAGGATGAGCTTCTCCGGCAGGTTCTTGAACTCATTCTGGACGTTGATGCGCTCTTCGCGCCCCATCGCGCCATGGATGATCCCGATCGGAGTGTCACCGCCGAAGTATTTGCGCAAGCGACCCTGCAGGTAGTCCAGCGTGTCGCGATGCTCCGTGAAGATGACGAGCTTGCGCTGCGGCTCGCCGGCCTTTGGTGCGGCAGGAACTTCGTAAGCCGGATTCGTATTCGCACCGGGGGTGTACACGGCCGACAGCAGGCCGCTGAGTTCGGTCCACTTACGGTCCTGACCGGAACGCACGACAGCTTCCGCCAGAGCGGCTAGTTCCGCGAGCTGCGCGATTTCCGCCCGGAGCTCAGCAATCGTCTGCGCGGCAGTCGCCTGATCGACGACCGAACCCGTGGCCGTTTCACTTTCACCGGAGAGGCCTTCTTCGTATTCTTCGATATCGTCCTCGGACATCGTCGGGCCCGCCGGAATCACCTGGGTCTGCCCCATCTCCACCTCGCGGAGCTGCTCCTTCAGGCGTTCATGGCGACGATAGAGCGACTTGTAGATCGCATGCGGCGAGGAGGCCAGGCGACGCTGGAGGAGCGTCAACGCGAAGCCTACGCTGACCTTGCGCTTACCGTCGGCGATCTGCTCGGCGCGGTTGAATTCATTCCGGACGTAGGCGGAGACCGCGCTATAAAGCTGATTCTCTTCTTCGGTCAGCTGGTAGGGCACGGCATGGGCGAGGCGCTTCGGGAAGAGCGGCGTACCGTCGAACTTGAGGAGGCTCTCCTTCACCATACGCCGCATCATGTCGGAGGCGTCATGGGTGTGGACGCCGTCCTTCCGCTTGCCTTCGAAGCGATCGCCATCGAGGAGGGCCATGAACAGCTCGAAGTCCTGATCCTTGCCGTTGTGCGGCGTCGCCGTCATCAGCAGCAGGTGGCGCGTCGTGGGGCCGAGCTTGCTGGCAAGCTGATAACGTTGAGTATACTTCACTTCGCTCCCGGCATAACTGGCGGCGAGCTTATGGGCTTCATCGAAGATGATCAGGTCCCACTGGCAATCCGGGTGCAGGAGCTTGGCCTGCGTCACTTCGTCGCGCGCGAGCTTATCGAGGCGCGCGATGACCAAGTTGTTCTGCAGGAACCAATTGGTGCCCGAAGCCTCGAGGTTATCATTGGTGCAGATCTGGAAGCTCAGATTGAACTTTTCCCGCAATTCATCCTGCCACTGCTCCGACAGGCTGCCCGGCGTGACGACCAAGCAGCGACGCAGGTCACCACGGGCGATCAGCTCCTTGATGAGCAGGCCAGCCATGATCGTCTTGCCGGCGCCCGGATCGTCCGCGAGGAGGAAGCGGAGCGGCTGGCGGGGCAGCATAGATTCATAGACCGCCGTGATCTGGTGCGGAAGCGGATCAACCGTCGAGGTATGCACCGCCAGGACGGGATCGAAGAGGTGCGCAAGGCGGATGCGATGGGCCTCGGAGACCAGGCGGAAGCGGGCGCCATCGGCGTCGAACGCGAACGCACGGCCTTGGCCCATGATGGTCAAACGCGATTCCCAGCTGCGATCGATAAGTTCGGTGTTGGGGCGGCCGTTGGGTTCACGATAGGTAATCTCGCGACTACCTCCATAGGGTGTTACGGCGATGATCGTCACAACGGCATCGCCCGGCATAATGCCACGGATTTGCGATCCAACGGTAATGTCTTCCAGACGGGCAGGCATAAGAAATGGGTGACTCTGATATGCCCGTTGCGATGCCTGACGCAAATTCAACCTAGACCGCTCTACATGAAAGACCCTAATATTATCAAACGGCCCACGGAGGGGCCTGCGCTTGCCTCGGACGTGTAGGATGATCAGCCTAATCCCCATGAGTGAACTTGCCCAGTTGATCGCCCTAGTCCGGCAGTTCCGGGATGAGCGTGACTGGGCTCAGTTCCATAACGCCAAGGACTTGGCGGCCGGGCTGAGCATCGAAGCGGGGGAACTGCTGGAACAATTCCTCTGGAAGCAGCCACAAGAGGCCGATCCGGCTAAGGTCCGGGCGGAGTTGGCCGATGTCCTGATCTTCGCGCTGCTGCTGGCCCATGAGCAGAAAATCGACCTCAACCAGGCTATTCGGGATAAGTTGGCGGAAAACGCGGCCAAATACCCCGTCGACAAGGCCAAGGGACGATCGACCAAGTACGACCAGCTCTGAGGTATGCGGCTGAGCGCCCTCCAGGACACCAAGGCGATTTACCGGGTCACGGGCACCCCGGAGAACTATTTAACTGCTTTAAAATCAAGCACTTGGGGGTTTCGTGATAACCCCAAGCTGCTCTCCCAATGGAAGAAGCTCCAGCCGGGGGATGTCATCTTCTTCCACTCTTCCCAGTCAGAGAGCCGCTTCCTCCCCGCCAAGGCGCTGTCTTCCCGCGTGGTGGGCTTTGGCGTGGTCGGTAACCACTTTTTTACGGGCACCACCCCGCTCTGGATCGAGGAGTTTGAGGAAGGACGCGTCATCTACCCCTATCGCTTCCACTTCAGCGAAATCTACCTCTTCGCCGATATCCCGCTGACCGGGGACTGGGATAGCCAATCCATGCTCAAGCAGGCCAACACCGCGGACGTGATTAAGCGCCTGCTCGCCGCCGGTATCCCACTCAAAGAGCTACCAGGGTTCCCGCACATGCAGTCCTACTCCGTCATTAAGGATCAGGCGGTCAAAGAAACTCTCCTGACCAGCACCCGCGGACTCTACGCCTATCGCACGCGCGAGGAAGACGAAGATGCGCTCCCGACCAAGCAGACCCAATTAGCCGAAGTCCGGTCAAAGAAGGACCTCCTCCGGCACACCACTGGGTTGACTCAGTTTGAAGATATCGGGGCGCGTGTCGTGCGCATGGATAACGGTGAACGGACGGTCGACCTCCGGAAACTCCAACAGGCGGAGACGGCACATGCGGAGATCCTCTCCGTCCTCTTCGATACCTTAGAAAGCCGGGGCTATGCCTGCTTCAAGAACAACCACCTCGACTTGCTGGCCGTCCACGCGGCACAAGGTCGGTCCTTGCTGATCGAAGCCAAGAGCAACGAGAACGCCAACTTCCGGGCGCAGGCCCGCAAGGGCATCGCCCAACTCTTCGAGTACAACTATTTCGAAATGCAGCGCTTCAAGGCCGAGCGCGGGCTGGCGCTGCCCCACGCGCACCAGGTGCTGGCCTTCTCGCAGACGCCGGCCGACACCGACTACCTTGGGTTCCTGAATCACCTGAAGATCCGCACCCTAGTCGCCCAAGCCGAAGTCATCACGCCCCTCGGCGACCTCGAAAACTTCGCCGATTTAGCGGGATAAAAAGAACAAGGGCCACTGCGTGGCCCCTGGGGTGGTCGCTCTTAAGTGAGCTTAGTTGCCGCGCGGGCCGTTGCCGCGACCGCCGCCGGAGGGATTTCCAGTGGTGCTCGGGTAGTTGCCGCCGTTGTTGTTGTTGTTGGACATGTGTTGATCCTTTCTATGCTTGAGGTGAAGTGATCAGCCTTACGCCCCGCGGCCGTGGCGGCCGAAGCGGGCGAGGAGGAGTTTCTGGGCCACGGGGTCCCAGTCGAAGTGGATGGACATGCAGAGGCGGGGGTCGAAGCCCTTGCCGATCGTCACGTGCGGTCCGAAGA
>Ga0222712_10001597_pt1 | contig 27514 bp, 33 predicted proteins | sample C33_657DmetaG_FD_165043 | JGI IMG/M metagenome (GOLD analysis project Ga0222712, IMG submission 165043) | Estuarine water microbial communities from San Francisco Bay, California, United States - C33_657D | ecosystem: Environmental > Aquatic > Marine > Unclassified | place: USA: California... | reverse complement strand
AGGGGTCCCACCTCTTCCCATTCCGAACAGAGAAGTTAAGCCCTATAAAGCTGATGGTACTGCCGTAAAAGGTGGGAGAGTAAGTCGCCGCCACATTTTATTTTGTGGTTTCACAAATTGAAAAGCCTCATTCGAAAGATTGGGGCTTTTTTTTGTCAATAATGAAACGATATGTATTTTATAGCTGGTGTATCAATGGAACACCGATTCGCTCGGTTCTAAGAGGTATATAACTTCTTGAATTATAGTTTTATGGATTTACTACATTTTTTATAAGTACCGGGAAGATTTTCATTTAATATTTTTAACAATATATTTTCAATCAATGAGAAACTAAAGTAAAAACAATATCGTTAATTTAACTATATAACAATAAAATTAATTTTAAACCAAACAATATGGCAACTAAAAAACACTTAATGCTCGTAGAAGACGATGTGAATCTAGGTAACATGATTTATGATAGTCTTGAAATTAACGATTACACCGTAACACTATATCGTAATGGTGAAGAAGCATGGAATAATTTTGAAAAGGGCAAATATGATATGCTTTTACTAGATATCATGATGCCAAAAAGAGATGGTATATCTCTGGCACGTGAAGTCAGAAAGGTAGATCCTATGATTCCTATCATTTTTTTGACAGCTAAAGGCTTGAAAGAAGATAAAATTCTTGGCTTCAAAGTAGGAGCAGACGATTATATGACGAAGCCTTTTGAGATAGACGAATTAGTAGCCAGAATAGAAGCTATATTCAGGCGTTCACAGAAAGGTATCAACCTAGAAGGTAAGACAGAATTCATTATTGGTAAATATACGTTCAATCTGAATACTAGAACCTTGTCATTTGAAGGTGTACCACAAAAGCTAACAACTAAAGAAGCGGGTCTTCTTGAACAACTTTGTATCCAACAAAATGGTGTATTAACAAGAGAAATCGCATTAAAAGCCGTTTGGGGTTCCGATAATTATTTCACAGGAAGAAGTATGGATGTTTATATCACTAAAATTAGAAAATATCTCAATAGAGATTCTAACATAGAGATTCAAAATATACACGGTGAAGGCTACAAACTAGTTGTAACTCAAAGCTAGTTTTTTTCATAATTAATTTTTGGTTGAGAGGCAGTCTAGTGATAGACTGCCTTTTTATTTTTATTATATTTTGAGCAAAATATACGTTACCTTTGTAGTATAAACCTATAGTTACTAGCTTGAATAATTCCCTTTTTATTGGAATTTTACTACTTATCTTGCCGATAGAAAAAATAATTGGTCAGGGTTGTAGTGATGTATCGGTAAAGGTTTCACCTAGTCCTAGCTCTCCACCTAAGAGAGACACAACTGTCTGTAAAGGCTCAGCTCTAGCTCTATCTGTTAGTGTTCCTACACTGCGCGCTACTACCTCATACACTGTTAATACTATACCATATATAGATCCTATCCCTTGTGAAAGTACAGGATCTTTGGTGGCAGGATCAGGAATAAATATAGATGATGGCTATTCTTCTATACAGAACATCGGATTTGATTTCTGTTTTTTTGGAGTATCTCGCAATCAGTTGCAAATATGTGATAATGGCTTCCTCACATTTTCGGTCAACAAACCTGTTTTGAGCACCTTAACCGCTCCATTCCTGGTTCAATCTCTTCCATTGGCAGCCAATCCGAATCCAGCTGCTGCAGCTACTACACTGCCTCCAAACTCAATAATGGGGGCATGGATGGATGCTTATTTAGTCACTGGTGGTTCCAATCCAGGAGGAGGGACCATCACAACTCAGTTAGTAGGAACGGCCCCATTTCGAGCCTATATTGTCAAGTGGAATGATTGCAAATATTATAACTCTTCATGTAGACCTATTGCAGGTATGTTGTTGAGTATGAAAATAGTCTTGTATGAAACTACAAATTTGATAGACATATATATAAAGACAAAACCAATATGCACGGTTGGCAGTACTTTTAGATATCTTACTACACAAGGCATACAAGGCGACTCTACCTTTAAATTTGCAGTGACTCCTGGTAGAAATAATTCTTTATGGGATGGCGTAAATTCTGCGGTAAGGTATACTCCGAATGGAACAATAAATACTACCACCATTCAATGGACTAAAAATGGACTACCAATAAGTGCAACGTCTATTGCCAATATTACGCATTCTGATGATTCTGCTAATTATGTAGCTAGCATTAATATCTCACAGCCTTGTCCCTCCGGCTCCTTAATAGCGCGAGATACGATTAAAGTAATCGGACAGAATAATACTGTAAATGTAATTAATATATTTGATACGATAAGCTGTCTACCCTCTAAGCTATTCGATGCCACTAATGCCTCTGCATTGAGTTATATGTGGGACAATGGTTCTGTGGCTCCTACTAGACTCATTAATACCTCTGGAAGATATTTTGTAGTGCGAAGATATAATGCACTAGGATGTAATAGGGATACTGTATTTTACAATATTAGGAAGTATGATGCTATTAAAATAGATTCTGTAAAGCGCATAGGTTGCTTCAATAGTGCCAATTTAGGGCAATTGAGATTCAGTGTATCAGGGGATACATCTGGCTGGTTAGTAGGGACTAATTCTAATCCGGTGTTGAAAGTAAATCCTATTGCGAATCAGCGAAATGGCACGTTTAGTTATTGGGTGAGAAATGGCGGAAATTGTAGAGATTCTATTACATTGACTCATGATTCGCTTAGAGCAAATTATTTCAAACGAACTAATTTCTGCAATGGAGACTCAAGTGGTCTTATGCGTCTATCTCCTATTGGAGGCTATACTCCATTTAGTTATGGATTGACAGGAAGAACCGATCAATCTATAGATTCATTTCAAAAAATCACCACAGGTATCTATACAATTAGTCTAACTGATATAAATGGTTGCTCTATTTCTAGAACGGATACCATTATTCCTTTTACCAATCTTTCGTTAAACATCGCTGGGGATAGTGCAAGGTGCTTCGGCGCGAATACTGGTAGAATAATAGCTAGTCTTTCTGGAGGAGTTCCATCGTATACATATTCTATAAACAATGGAGCCTTTGTCGCATCTGGATCCTTTATAAATCTCTCGGCAGGTATCTATATAATTAAAACCAAAGATAGTAAAAATTGCTCCATTGATACTTCGATTACGATTCTTCAAAATACTCAAATTCAGCTTAACCTATCCAAGCAAAGAAATTGCCCATTTAATGCAAATGGAGTCATAAGTGGACTAGCTTCTGGGGGCAAACCAAGTTATATGTATAGTCTAAATGGAGGTAGTTTTCAATCTTCCAATACATTTTCTGGTGTTCTAGGTGGACCGCTTGCCGTTTCCGTGAGAGACAATCTAAATTGTATTCGTACTTTTCAAGACACTCTGCTATCTCATCCTAAACCTAAATTAAATTTAATAGAAAAAAAGAATTTAAGTTGTTATGCTTCCAATGATGGTAAGATTAAGGTCAACACAAGTACCGGATTACCTCCATATATGTATTCATGGAGTGTAACAGGCACTGCAGATTCACTTATAAGCCTTGGTATAGGGACTTATACGGCTTTTGTCCTCGATAATAATGGGTGCAGGGACACCTTAATAACAGCAATAACTCAGCCAGATTCATTGACAGCTAGTTTTGTTTTGAAGAATCCTCTCTGCCATAACCAAGGTAGTGGTAGTATCAAAGTCATAGGTATAGGTGGCACGCCTGGTTATAGATTTTCTATCAACTCAGGGGCGTTTAATTCTATCGATTCCTTTACTAATCTTGCGGCTGTATCATATACGATTCATATACGAGATAGCAATCTCTGTCTAAAAACCTATTCCAGAACATTGACGAATCCCAGTGCACTTAATATGCTAATAGGAATAGATAGTGTATTATGTTTTGGTGGTAATAGCGGAAATATCAATCTATTAGCTACAGGAGGTACACCAGGATTTACCTATCGTATTAATTCAGGAGCTTATGCGAGTCCGAATCTATTTTCAGGATTGGTCGCGGGTATGTATACCGCTTCTGTGCGCGATACCAATGGTTGCGTTAAAGACTCTAATGTGATGGTACGTTCTTACTCAAAAATAAATAGCTCGATAACGATCTTAGATACCATTCGCTGCAAGAATGAAAGTAATGGGAGAATTTCCATAACCGCTAGTGGAGGAAAGTCGCCGTATACCTATTCCATAAATGGTGGTAGTTTCCAGACATCGAATGTCTTCTCTGGTCTAGATAAAGGAATGAAATATATTCGAGTGAAGGATGTCTATAATTGTGAAATCATAGATTCTATCTATATGATAAATCCTGCAGGTATGATCTCTACAATTAATGTTATTCGTAATGTGAGCTGTTACGGACTTTCTAATGCAAAAACTAAGGTTATAGTGACAGGCGGTGCGGCACCTTATACCTATTTATGGTCTAATGGAATCACCCTAGACTCTAATTCAACACTCAATAAAGGGTTTCATTATGTAAAAATATTGGACAACATAAATTGTCGTGATTCAGTCAACGTTTCTATTTCAGAACCTGACTCATTGCATGCTACACTTTCCATTTATAACCCAAGATGCCATAATACTCTAGGCTCTATAAAAATTAATCCAATAGGCGGGACCAGTCCATATCAATATTCACTTAATGGTGGCGCATACATTGCTGTAGATTCCTTTGCAAATCTGACAGGTCAGAGCTATTCTATTACCATACGTGATACCAATGCATGCTCTAAAACTTTGACAGCGGTGCTCATAACCCCTAGCCAGCTTCTAGCTGGCTTTAAGATGGATTCGGCTAAATGTTTTGGAGACAATACAGGCAAGATTACAGTGAACAAAAGTGGTGGAACTGGGACTAAAATTATTCGGAGTAACTCTGTAGTTCAATCATCCGATACGATAAAAAATTTAACGGCTGGGTTCTATTACATAGAAGTGCTCGATGCTAATAATTGCAAGGTAGATTCAAATATTTCTATTCTTCAGTATCCAGATATTAATATAGCTATAATCAAAGATACGGTGCTCTGCTATGGCGCATCTAATGCTGCGATAACCATCAATGGATCTGGTGGTGCGGGCGGTTTTCAATACGGAGTAAATAGTTCTGCGTTTGGGTCTTCCAATGTAGTTACAAATTTACCAGCGACTACTCATACAGTCAAGGTGCGCGATATGAATCTGTGCATTAAATCTCTACCTGTTGTGATATCACAGTTAGATTCTATGATCATAAATCTTCAATTAACACAAAATATTTGTTACAGAGACAGTCTAGGTAAGGCTAAATTCAATGTAACTGGTGGTAGTTCTCCTTATACCTATTCATTTAATAATGCCGCTTTTTCAAGTTTTGATTCGTTTATTAATTTGCCAGCAGGTAATTATCCTTACAGTGTTCGAGATAAAAATAATTGTTTAAAAACTGGCAGCGTAGTTATCACGCAACCTCCGCCCTTAAATAGTAGTGCCATCATTGATAGTGTGAAATGTTTTAAGCAGACTACAGGCAGTATTCAAGTGAATCCTTCAGGTGGCACGCCTGGTTATTCGATTTCATTTAATGGACAAGCCTATGCTAGCACTAGTTTATTTGCATCCTTAGCCGCAGGAAATTATAATATTAAAATTCGGGATGCGAATCAATGTATAAAAGATACGAATGTCATTGTCAGATCGAGTGATTCTTTTTATTATTTATTTACAGTAGATAGTCTCGACTGTTTTAATGCGAATAATGGCCGCGTGACTCTAACCCCTGTGGGTGGGAAATCTCCATACCAGTATAGTCTTAATGCAGGAGCATTCAATTCAAATAATGTCATCTCCAATTTGACACCAAACGCTCATTCGATAAAGATTAAAGATGTTTATAATTGTACATTAAGCTTAAATATGACACTTCAAAATCCAAGCCCTATTTTAATTCAAACCGATAGTAATATATCAAATCCATGTTTTGGTGATGCCAAAGGGCGACTGCAGATTTCGAGCAGCGGGGCTAAATTACCTCATACCTATCTTTGGTCAAATGGGTTGATTACTACTAGAATTACAGGCCTCCTCGCTGGGACATACACCGTCACCGTTCGTGATGCAAGAAATTGTGCCAAAACACAAACGGAGATTATTAACCAGCCCCCAGACTTTAGCATTGCTCCCATACAACAAAATTTAAAGTGTTTTGGGGATACAGATGGTAGCATCAGTATAGCTGTGACAGGAGCTAGTCCAGGATATACTTATCTATGGTCAAATGGAAATTCAACCACTTCTATTGTAAATCTAATCAAAGGTATATACTCTGTCACTGTGACGGATGCCAATTCTTGTATTACGACTCGAAACTATAATCTGACGCAGCCCGATTCGATTTCATTTAATCTAGCTAAGACCAATAGTCATTGTGCGGCATCAAAAGATGGTACGATATCAGTCGCTAACTATTCTGGAGGTACCGGTAACCCTTCCTTTGCATGGAGTCATGGCCCTACTACTATGAACCTTGGGTCTCTAGAACCATTTAAGACTTATACCGTTACAATTACTGATGTCAATAATTGTCAAAGACAAAAATCCATCTATATTGATACCATGTATTTACTGAGGATTAAGCTGGATACTCTGGGTATACCTCGCTGTCCATATAGTCTTCTAAATTTAAAACTGACACCTTTATCCGGATCGATTCCTTTTGAATTTAATTTAGGGGGATTGAAAAATAGTACGGGAGATTTCCTAAATCAGAAAAATCAAAAATATGTCTATAGTGTGCAGGATAAATACAATTGCAGCTTTACTGATTCGATAGATTTAGTGCCGAGAGACACTATGAATCTTAATATAATACTTTATTCACCTCCATGCGAGTCTGCCAATATTTTCCCTGTCAAAGCGAACGTATCAGGAAGTAAAAAGCCATATACCTTCGATTGGCCTCGATCATTTCTAGCTATAGGCGATTCCGCTAGATATAATGAATCTGGCTACTACGAAGTCGAGGTGAGAGATAATTATAATTGCTTAGTGAAAACTGGTTTCAATCTAACCTTGCCAGAGGGGGCACTGGAAGGGGTCTTTACAGAAAGAAAGAACTTAAGCTGCTTCAAATTTAATGATGGGATGCTGAAAATTGAAGGTAGAGGAGGAGTCCCGCCTTATAAATATTTATGGAGTACAGGGGAAACATCCGAAAGAATATTCAACCTAGAGGCGAATAAAATCTATCAAGTGACTATCTTCGATTCCGATACCTGCAGATACGTGATGGACGGCAAACTATCTCAGCCAGATTCACTAGAGATTGATATTAATAAAACGGATAAAACATGCCTAGAAAGTTCGAACGCGATTATATCTCTTATAGCTACAGGAGGTAATCCAAGTTACAGGTATTCTATTGATACGAGTCAAGGCTATCAAAAAGATTCTATTTTTTATGCTGTAAAAGAAGGCAATTATTTGGCTGTGGTGAGAGATGATAGTTCTTGTACTGCTGCGCAACCGGTGTCCATCGGTATTAAATATGTATTGAATTTAACCTTAGATTCCATTTATCAAATTAAATCTGGGGCTACCATTTTTATTAATCCCAGTTTAAGTTTAATGCCAAGCTCAGCTTTTTATATCCCCACGTGGACTCCAAGCCTAGGACTGAGCTGCACGGACTGCCTCAGCACAGAGTTTAGCGGCTATCATACCACTCGTCTAAATTTAAATCTAAAATACGGCGAAGGATGTATCGCAGACTACACTACTCTGGTAAAGGTAGAGGATACAGAAAAAGACGAACTCTTCATTCCTAATGCTTTTTCACCTAAAGCAGAAAATGAAGAAAATCGAACCTTTAAAGCTTATGCTAACCGTGTATTACGATTCGAAATGTCTGTCTATAACCGCTGGGGCGAGAAAGTCTTCGAGACGGATGACATTAGAATAGGCTGGGATGGAAACTATAAAGGCGAACCTGCTCCTGCAGGGGTATATACCTACACGCTTACGTTGACTAAATTAGATGGAATCAGGCTAATAAAGTCAGGGGAGGTTAGTTTGTTTTAGCTTTTTGGTGCAGAATTATAAAGAGCCGTAGCTTTAATAATTGTCATCTTAATTATATAGAATGAGGATAAAATACCTAAAAGTCCTGAAATAAGCAAAGAACAATTGTTATAAAAATAGTTACACAATATTCAGATTTTCAAATGTTTAGTTTATTTTCACTGCCCCACAACATTAAAAAATTGCTGATTTTCAAAAAACTGTAGATTTTTTAGAAATAAATACTATCTTTGCACTCCCTTAGAAAAACTGAGGAAAAAACAACAAATAATCCGTTTTGAGGTGCTTGAGCCTAGGATTTTGTTGATTTGAATTCGCTGATTTACAGCTATTTTAGATATTTGTCTAATTTTTTCATATCAATAAGATTTATCTAGTTATCTTTGCACCCTCAAAAAATGTCAGGGAAGCGATAGGAATTTATGTCAAACCCTCTGATATCAAGGACTAAAGAAAGAGAAAAACATAAAAAGACAATATGAGTCAAAGAATAAGAATTAAGTTGAAGTCGTATGACCACAATCTAGTAGATAAATCTGCTGAGAAAATTGTAAAGTCTGTAAAGAGCACAGGTGCTGTAGTATCGGGTCCAATCCCTTTACCTACTCATAAGAATATCTTTACTATTCTTCGTTCTCCGCACGTAAATTCTAATTCTAAGGAGCAGTTTCAGTTATGTACATATAAGAGATTGTTGGACATTTATTCTTCTTCTTCCAAGACAGTAGATGCGCTTATGAAGTTAGAATTACCTTCTGGTGTAGACGTAGATATTAAAATATAATCATTAATCATAAAAAATAAGCTTAACCATAGCCGCTATTAAAATCATGAAAGGAATCATAGGAAAAAAACTAGGAATGATGAGTTACTTCGACGCTAACGGAAAGAGCGTAGGATGTACAGTCATAGAAGCTGGTCCGTGTGTAGTTACTCAAATTAAGACGAACGACACCGACGGCTACAGCGCAATGCAAATCGCATTTGAAGAGAAAAAAGAAAAGAATACTACCGCCAGTTTGAAAGGTCATTTCGCTAAATCAAACACAACCCCTAAAAAGAAGCTTGTAGAAATAGCAGGTCACGAAGGTAAAAACCTAGGCGACACGATAGCTGCTGCAGACTTTGTAGAAGGTGATGTAGTAGAAATAGTAGGTATATCCAAAGGAAAAGGATTCCAAGGTGTAGTAAAAAGACACGGTTTCTCGGGTGTAGGTATGGGTTCTCATGGTCAACATGACAGACAGAGAGCACCAGGATCCATTGGTGCGTCTTCTTATCCATCTAGAGTATTTCCTGGTACTAGAATGGCAGGCAGAATGGGTGGCGATCAAGTAAAATTGAAAGGCATCAAAGTATTGAAAGTTATAGAAGATAAAAATATTCTAGTCGTAAAAGGTTCTGTACCTGGATCGATTGGTTCATATGTAGTACTTCAAAATAAAAAATAAGCTAAGTGATGAAAATTGATATTTTAAGTATTGACGGAAAGTCTACAGGAAAGAGTATAGAATTGGACGAAGCGGTATTTGCTATTGAGCCCAATGATCATGCTTTGTATCTAGCTGCTAAATTATATCTAGCTAATCAGAGACAAGGTACACACAAGACGAAAGAAAGAGGAGAGGTAGCAGGATCTACAAGAAAACTGCACAGACAGAAAGGAACAGGTGGATCTAGAAAAGGTTCTATCAAAAATCCTGTCTATGGAAATGGTAGAGCTCATGGTCCTAGACCGAGAGATTATTCTTTCAAATTGAATAAAAAAGTAAAGACCTTAGCTACTAAATCAGCATTGTCTTATAAGACAAAGGAAAATAGTATTATCATAGTTGAAGATTTCAACTACAGTGAGCCTAAGACGAAGAGCTTCGTCAGCACACTTTCCAATTTAAATTTATCGAATAATAAGTCTATATTTGTATTATCTAGTTCAAGTGACAATGTTGCTTTAAGTTCTAGAAATATTCCAAATACATTGGCTGTGAGACCAAATGATCTCAATACATATGATATAATGAATTGTGATAAATTGGTAATATGCGAGAGCAGTGTATCATTATTAACTGAAAGATTAAAATAAGAAATCATGCAAGGTACTAAAAGAGTTTTAATCAGACCACTCGTCACTGAGAAAAGTAATATGGTGACTGAGAAGCAAAACAAATATGTCTTTATCGTAGATAGAACTTCTACCAAGGCAGAAATCAAAAGTGCAGTAGAAACCTATTTCAATGTAGATGTGATAGCTGTAAATACTTCTATAACTCCAGGAAAATTAAAGTCTAAAATGACTAAGAAAGGAATGGTAGAAGGTAGAAAATCTGCAGCAAAGAAAGCATATATCACTATCAAAGAAGGAAGTACTATAGATATATATAGTTAATAGATTCTCAAACATTAGAAGCAGAAAAATAGACAAAGATGGCAATCAAGAAATATAAACCGATAACCCCAGGTATGAGACATAGAATAGGTAATACCTATTCTGAGATTACAACTAGTACTCCTGAAAAATCATTAGTGACCAAGCGCAGTTCTTCTGGTGGAAGAAATAACCAAGGTAGAATGACCATGAGATACCTAGGTGGTGGGAATAAAAAGCAGTACAGAATTATTGATTTCAAAAGAAATAATTTCGGTATAGAAGGTGAAGTAAAATCGATAGAATATGATCCGTTCAGAACGGCCTTCATTTGCCTAGTATATTTCACCAACGGTGATAAAAGATATGTTTTAGCCCCAGCGGGTATCAAAGTAGGTCAGAAAATAGTTTCCGGAGCTGGTTCTTCACCAGATTTAGGTAACACACTTCCATTGAGCGAGGTTCCTTTAGGTTCTGTGATTCACAATATTGAGTTACAACCGGGTAGAGGTGGTCAGATGGTAAGAAGTGCTGGAGCTAATGCACAGCTACTTTCAAGAGAAGGTAAATATGCCTTATTGAAATTGAGCTCAGGAGAGAATAGACTAGTATTAGCTAATTGTTTGGCTACTATGGGTACGGTATCTAATGCAGACCATTCTCTAGAGGTAAAAGGTAAGGCCGGTAAAAGTCGTCATTTAGGTAGAAGACCAAGAGTAAGAGGTGTAGCTATGAACCCAGTTGATCACCCAATGGGTGGTGGTGAAGGTAGATCTACAGGTGGTCACCCAAGATCCAGAAATGGTCAAAAATCTAAAGGTCTTAAGACAAGAGATAAGAATAAAGCTAGTAGCAGACATATATTATCAAGAAAGAAAAAATAATTTTCGAATAAACATATAACGAAAAAAGAAAGGAAATGGCAAGATCACTCAAAAAAGGACCATATGTAGCGTTTAAACTACTAAAGAAAGTAGAAGCTGCTAATGAAGTAGAAAAAAAATCTACTATTAAGACATGGAGCAGAGCTAGCATGATTATACCAGATATGGTAGGTCACACGATAGCAGTGCATAATGGTAATAAGTTTTTCCCTGTATATATTACAGAGAATATGGTGGGACATAAGCTAGGAGAATTCGCACCTACGAGACAGTTCAAAGGTCATTCATCTAAGAAAATTAAATAATATCAACTAAAAATCTAATCAACTCCTGCCTATTGGCAAAAAGTGAATAAACTGAAAAAACTGAAAAGTAATGGAAGCTGTAGCAAAATTAAATAACTGCCCTACCTCCCCTCGCAAGATGAGATTGGTAGCAGATATCGTAAGAGGAAAAGAGGTGAATGAGGCTTTGAATATTCTAAAGTATTCTAAAAAAGAGCCTGCCATTAAGTTGCACAAGCTACTTCTATCTGCAGTGAATAACTGGGAGCAAAAAAGTGGTGAAAGTGCAGATAGCGTGAGTTTATATGTAAAAACAATCATGGTCAACGAAGGTAAAATGCTCAAAAGATTCCAGCCTGCACCTCAGGGGCGAGCCTATAGAATCAGAAAAAGAAGCAACCATGTATTAATCACTTTAGATAATAAAAACTCATAAATAAAGATGGGACAAAAGACGAATCCAATTGCAAATAGATTAGGTATTATCAGAGGATGGGAATCTAACTGGTATGGTGGAAAGGATGCTGCTAGTAAGATGGCAGAAGACGAGACAATTAGAAGACATGTAGAGAAAAAAATAGCTAAAGCGGGTATCGCAAAAGTTATAATTGAAAGAACATTAAAAAGAGTTACTGTTACAATTCATACCTCCAAGCCAGGTATAGTGATAGGAAAAGGTGGACAAGATGTAGAGGCCCTAAAAAAGGAGTTAGACAAAATCACAGGAAAAGAAATCCAGATCAATATTATGGAAGTTAAAAATCCAGAACTTGATGCGAACATAGTAGGAGAAAATATCTGTAAGCAAATAGAAGCGAGAGTAGCCTATAAAAGAGCTATTAAAATGGCACTAGCTGCAACGATGAGGGCTGGAGCTGAAGGTATCAAAGTAAGAGCTTCAGGAAGATTAGGTGGTGTTGAGATGGCTCGATCAGAAGAGTTCAAACTAGGAAGAACACCATTGCATACTTTCAGAGCTGATATTGACTATACATGGAAAGAAGCATTGACTATCTATGGTAAAATCGGTGTGAAAGTTTGGATATGTAGAGGTGAATTTTTAGGAAAAGCAGATTTGACACCAAATCAAGAGCTAGCGAATGATAAAGGTGGAAAAATGACTTCGAATAGAGGTGAGACGAGAGACAATAATCGCAGAGGTAGCGGAGGAGATAGAGATAATCGCAGAAGTGGCGGAGGAGATCGTGATAACTATAGGAGAGGCGGAGGAGATAGAAGATAATAAGTAAAGAAAGATAAAATATAGTAGAATAGTAAATAAGTTTTTAGAAAAATTTCTGATCACTGAAAACGGTCCACTGATAAAACTAGAGAATTATGTTATTGCCAAAAAGAACGAAATTTAGAAAGCAATTTAAAGGGAAGATCAAAGGAAATGCCACAAGAGGGTTTGAATTACTTCAAGGGTCTTTCGGTTTGAAAAGCTTAGACGAAGGATGGATTACCAACAGACAAATAGAGTCTGCACGTATCGCTTTGACTCGGTATATGAAGAGAGAAGGCCAGGTTTGGATTAAAATATTTCCAGACAAGCCTATCACTAGAAAACCTGCTGAGGTAAGAATGGGTAAAGGTAAGGGTAACCCAGAAGGCTGGGTGGCTGTAATAAAGCCAGGAACTATCTTATTTGAAATAGATGGCGTGCCGGCAGAAGTAGCGAATGAAGCATTGAGACTAGCTTCTCAGAAAATGCCTTGTAAGTGTAAAATTATCACAAGACACGATTACGTAGAGGCATAAGATTCAGTAAGAGATATTGAATATATAGAAAAATAAAAACAAAGAAAATGGCAAATAAATCAAATAAGGTAAACTATAACGAAATGTCAAAAGAAGATTTGGCATTAGAAATAGTAAAGGAAAAGCAAAAATACTATAAGATGCAGTTCAACCATTCTGTATCCCCTCTAGCTAATCCTCTTGAACTTAGATACATTAGAAGAAGCATAGCTAGAATGTTAACTGCCTTCGCTAGCAAATAATTTATTCATAAGACACATTAAGTCATGGAAAGAAATAAAAGAAAAGAAATACAAGGTAAAGTAGTAAGTGATAAAAGAGATAAAACGATCTCTATCCTTGTCGAAAGAAAAATTAAGCATCCATTATATGGAAAGGTAATGAAGTCTTCTAAGAAGTTTCAAGCCCATGATGAAAATAATGAGTGCAAGGTAGGTGATATTGTAAAGGTAATGGAGACAAGACCTTTGAGTAAAACTAAGCGTTGGAGATTGATAGAAATATTAGAAAAAGCTATCTAAATATTCAGAATAAAATAAAAAAGTAAAGTGGTAGTAGGTTAACATAACCTGAGCACTCTCAACTGAAAAAACTAAAAGAAATGATACAACAAGAGTCTAGACTAAATGTAGCAGATAACAGCGGAGCTAAAGAAGTTCTTGTGATTAGAGTGCTAGGTGGTACTAAGAGAAGATATGCTACTATAGGTGATCAAGTCATAGTATCCGTAAAGAAGGCTATGCCGCAAGCAGGTGTGAAAAAAGGTTCTGTATCTAGAGCTGTAGTCGTAAGAACAAAGAAACAAACAAGAAGAAAAGATGGTTCTTATATCAAATTTGATGATAATGCCTGTGTGCTTCTCAATGCTTCTGATGAGCCAAGAGGTTCTCGTATCTTCGGCCCTGTAGCTAGAGAGCTCAGAGATGCTAATTTTATGAAAATTGTTTCATTAGCGCCAGAGGTACTATAAATTTAATTATCAAGCATAACGTAAAAGCTTAAGGAAATGATAAAGTTAAAAGTTAAAAAAGGAGATACCGTCAAAGTGATAGCTGGCGATGACAAAGGGAAGTCAGGAGTAATTAAATCTGTAGATTTAAAGAAAATGAGAGTCCTAGTAGAAGGTGTCAACATGGTAAAAAGGCACACTAAGCCATCGGCGGCAAAACCAGAAGGCGGTATCCTAGAAAAAGAAGCACCAATGCATGTGAGCAATGTAATGCTAGTAGATGCTCAAAATAACGCTACAAGAGTAGCTAAGAGAAAAGAAGGCGACAGTTGGGTAAGAGTATCTAAAAAGTCTGGCGAAATAATTAAATAAAATACGGAAGGTATAAATTATCTCTCTATAAAAAAATAGAATCATGAGTAACACACCAAGATTACAAGAAAAATATAAAAGTGAAGTCATAAAGCAGATGACAGAAAAATTCGGTTATAAATCTGTGATGCAGGTACCAAAATTACTTAAGATAGTTTTGAATCAAGGCGTTAAAGGGGCAGTTGCTGATAAGAAATTGGTCAACAATGCAGTAGACGAAATGACTATTATCTCTGGACAGAAAGCTGTTGCTACATATTCTAAAAAGGATATTGCTAACTTCAAACTGAGAAGTGGTATGCCAATAGGTGCAAAAGTTACTTTGAGAAGCAATCAAATGTATGAATTTTTAGATAGATTCGTATCAGTTTCATTACCAAGGGTAAGAGACTTCAGAGGAATAAACAACAAAGGATTTGACGGTAGAGGAAACTACAACATGGGTATAACAGAGCAAATAATCTTTCCAGAAATTGATATTGATAAAATCAATAAGATCTCAGGAATGGATATCACCTTTGTAACTTCTGCTAAGACGGATGCAGAGTGTTTTGAATTATTAAAATTAATGGGATTACCTTTTAAAGCATAAAATAATATGGCAAGTAAATCAATCATTGCAAGAGAAGTAAAAAGAGCTAAACTAGTGGCAAAATTTGCCGAAAAAAGAAAAGCTCTAAAAGAAGAGGGCAATTGGATGGAATTAGACAAATTGCCTAAAAACTCATCAAAAGTGCGTCTACATAATAGATGTCAATTAACTGGCCGTCCGAAGGGATATGTGAGATATTTTGGGATTTCTCGTAATGTGTTTAGAGAATTGGCTTCTTATGGAAAACTACCTGGTGTCACAAAAGCTAGTTGGTAAAATTAATATATTAACAATAACGAATAACTAATAACTAATAACTCAGTATGTATACAGATCCAATTTCAGATTATTTGACTCGGGTAAGAAATGCCCAAGCAGCAGGTCATAGAATTGTAGAAATACCATCTTCTAATCTAAAAAAGAAAATTACTGAAATTTTATATGATCAAGGTTTTATATCTAAATATAAATTCGAAGCAGATGCATTCGGCGGACAGGGAGTGATCAAAATGGCACTAAAGTATGATCCGGTAACCAAACAGCCTATCATTAGACAAATTAAGCGTTTGAGTAGACCAGGTCTTAGAGCATATGCTGGATCTAGCGAAATACCTAGAACAATGTCAGGTTTAGGGGTGACTATATTGAGTACTCCAAAGGGAGTTATCACAGACAAGGAAGCGAGAAGACTAAAAGTAGGCGGAGAATTGATTTGTTCTGTAAGCTAAATATAGAAGTTAATACAAACTGTAAATCGATAAAAAGAAAAGAGTATGTCACGAATTGGTAAAAATCCTATTACAATCCCTGCAGGAGTAGAGGTAAAGTTTAATAATGGCTTAGTTACTGTAAAAGGTAAAAAAGGAGAGTTAGTTCAGCCGATAGATAAAGATATTAATGTAAAAATTGATGGAGCGGAATTAACAGTAGAAAGGCCTACTGAGCAGAAAAGACACAAAGCAATGCACGGTCTTTATCGGTCATTGATTAATAATATGGTTGTTGGTGTATCAGAAGGGTATACTAAGAAAATGGAAATGATTGGTGTAGGTTTCAGATGTTCTAATCAAGGTCAACTTTTGGAATTAGCTGTTGGATTTTCTCACCCAGTTGTATTCCTTATACCTTACGAGATAAAATTAACTACTGCTATGGAAAAAGGAACCCCTCCTACTATTACTTTAGAGTCACATGACCTTCAGTTATTAGGACAGGTAGCAGCTAGAATACAGAAAATTAGAAAGCCTGAACCATACAAAGGAAAAGGTATCAAGTTCCAAGGTCAAATATTGAGAAAGAAGGCTGGTAAAGCTGGCGCTAAAAAATAATATTGTAAAAAATAACAGATAACAATTAGTAAAAAGTAAATAGTAAGAAGTACAAAAACTGACTACTGATAGCTGATCACTGAAAAAACTGAATTGAAATGGTAAGCAAACAAGCAAGAAGAGTAAAAATTCACAAGAAGATTCGTTCTAAAATCACTGGAACTAGCGAAATGCCTAGAATGAGCGTTTTTAGAAGCAATAAGCAGATCTATGTGCAATTGATAGACGATATAAATGGTAGTACAATTGCATCTGCTAGCTCAAAAGAAATTAAAAATAGTAGCTCTAAATCAGATGTATCGGTAATGGTAGGAAAAGCCATAGCTGAAAAAGCTAGTTCTAAAGGTATTGCCAATGTGGTATTTGATAGAGGTGGTTTTTTATATCATGGAAGAGTCAAGGCATTGGCTGATGCAGCGAGAGAAGCTGGTCTTAAATTTTAATAAACGAATAGAAAATATATCAGTATGACTAATACAATCAATAGTTTAAAGGCAAGTGAGTTAGAGCTTAAGGAAAAAGTAGTAGCCTTAAGAAGAGTAGTAAAAGTAACCAAAGGTGGTCGTCACTTTAGTTTTTCAGCTACAGTAGTTATCGGAAATGGAAGCGGTGTGGTAGGTCATGGACTAGGTAAGGCTAAAGAAGTAACAGATGCCATCCAAAAAGGTATAGATGATGCTAAAAAGAATTTGATAACTGTTCCGGTATTAAATGGAACAATACCTCATGAGCAGACTGGCAAATTTGGAGCTGGAAAAGTGCTAATAAAACCAGCGACGAATGGTACCGGTGTCATTGCAGGTGGCGCTATGCGCACTGTGCTTGAGAGTGCTGGTATTCACAATGTATTAGCTAAGTCTCAAGGCACTTCAAATGCTAATAATGTGATCAAAGCAACATTTGATGCGTTGTCTAAATTGAGAACTCCTTCTACAGTAGCTTTCAATAGAAGTGTGAAAATGGAAAAAGTATTCAACGGCTAATAACAAATTGTACTAGTTAAACCAATTGAACCAACTGAAAAAACTGAAGTAATGAGTAAGGTAAAAATAACACAGGTAAAAAGTTCTATAGATAGAAGTAAAGATCAAAAAGCTACATTGATAGCGTTAGGTTTAAAGAAAATGAATCAATCTAGAGAAATCGAACTGAATCCAGCATTGGAAGGTATGATAAATAAAGTGAAACATTTATTGACCGTAGTGTCAATTTAATATTAATCTATAAAATTAAAAAGTCCGAAACAGCATTAGTGTATTTCGACCACAAAAAAAATTATAATGAAACTACATGAATTGAAGCCTGCCAAAGGCGCAGTAAAAAGTTCGAAAAGAATAGGTAGAGGTCAAGGATCTGGAAAAGGTGGCACTTCTACAAAAGGACATAAAGGTGCACAATCAAATTCTGGATATTCACAGAAGAGAGGCTTCGAAGGTGGTCAAATGCCATTACAAAGAAGAATACCTAAAAAAGGTTTCAAGTCTTTCAATAAAGTAGAATATGTACCATTTAACCTTTCTAAGATTAACGAACTGGTTGAAAAATATGCAATGACTGAATTTTCATTTGAATCTTTAAGGGAGCACAGAATTATTCAAAAATTTGATAAAGTAAAAGTTTTGGCTCATGGAGAATTATCAGTATCTGTGCCAGTAAAGGTGCATGCTATTAGTGCTAAAGCTAAAGAAGCAGCAGAGGCCAAAGGATGTAATGTCTCTCTTCTTTAACATAACGTATTGCTAAGCAGGTTAATCTTATCATTATACAATATAGTCAATACAATACATACTGCTAGGTTCAACCTACTATGACCATAAAGAAATAAGAAAAAAAGTAACTGATGAAAGGATTTATCGATACAATTAAAAGTATATGGAGTGTAAAGGAGCTTAGAAATAAGATTTATTATACTTTAATTTTATTATTTATTTATCGATTAGGTACGCACATAGTGCTTCCTGGTATCGATTTAGAATCTATAAAGAATATAAAGACTAGTACGGAAGGTGGCTTATTGGGGTTATTCAATATGTTCGCAGGTGGTGCATTTGCTCAGGCTTCTATTTTTGGTCTTGGTGTAATGCCATATATTTCAGCTTCTATCGCTATGCAGCTGTTAGGTTTTGTGATACCTTCTTTTAAAAAACTACAGATGGAGGGTGAAAGTGGAAGAAGAACCATTAACCAATACACGAGATACCTTACAATTTTATTTACCTTATTCCAAGGTGCAGGATACATTACGTTCCTTCGCGGCTTAGGTATGACACCAGCAGCGGGCATCAATTTGACTTTCTTTACCGTTATGACTATGTTTGTTTTGACATCTGGTACATTATTCGTAGTATGGCTGGGTGAGCGTATCACCGAGAGAGGTCTTGGAAATGGGGTGTCAATTATAATTATGGCAGGTATCATAGCTCGTCTTCCTATCGCATTTATTAATGAGTTTCAAGCTAAGCAAGTTTCTACAGGTGGTTTAGTTCTTATCTTAATGGAGCTGTTGCTTTTTGTGGCTGTCATTATGGTGACAATACTTGTATTGCAGGCAACTAGAAAGGTAGCCGTGCAGTATGCGCGTAGAATAGTAGAGGGCGGAGGTATGAGCGTAATTCCAGGCAGAAGGCAAGCAGCAGGCTCTAGTGCTAAAGACGAAGCGTCTGAAGTGGCGGGTAGCGTACGTCAATATTTGCCTTTAAAGCTTAACACGGCTGGTGTCATGCCAATCATTTTTGCGCAAGCAGTCATGTTTTTGCCGTCATTACTAGCTCAGTTTAAAATTTTAGATCCCAATAGTAGTTTGATGATTAATTTGACCAATCCTTCAGGCTGGGTATATAATTTAGTGGTGTTTTTAATGGTGGTTGTTATGACCTTCCTCTATACCGCAATTGTTATGAGTCCTTCACAGATGGCAGATGATCTGAAGAGAAATAATGGCTTCATACCTGGTGTAAAACCTGGTAGTGAGACGGCAGATTATTTAGATATGATTATTTCTAGAATTACTTTGCCAGGTTCTATTTTCCTAGGGCTTATAGCTATTTTCCCATTCTTTGTTACTTTGTTTTTGAAAGTAGACCAGCAGTGGGCTAGCTTTTATGGTGGTACATCTCTACTAATTGCTATCGGAGTTATCCTTGATACGATCATGCAGGTAGATGGCCACTTGGCTAATAAGAAATATGATGGTCTTACGGACTATAATAAGTTGCAAAGTCGTCAATTTTCCGAAGTTTAATTCAGTGTCAATAAATAGAGAGGCATTTTGAAACGACTTCAGATAAAAACGGATGAGGAAATAGAGATAATGCGTGAGAGTTGTGAACTAGTTTCAAGAGTTCACGAACTTATGGCCCAGAGTCTAAAGATAGGCATAACAGGCTTAGAATTGGATAAGTTAGCAGAAGAATTTATAAGAGATCATAATGCTAGGCCTTCTTTTAAAGGGTATGGAGGTTTTCCATACACATTATGTATTTCACCGAATCATACCGTAGTGCACGGGTTTCCAAGTGCAGTCCGATTTACAGAGACAGATATAGTGTCTATAGATTGTGGAGTTTATTATAAAGGATTTCATGGAGATTGTGCTTACACATATGCCTTTGGAAGAGTCGCAGCGGATGCGCTTAGCCTAATGGATATCACTAAAAAATCCTTGTATTTAGGAATAGATTTTGTAAAAGCAGGAGTGAGAACTGGGGATTTAGGAAATGAAATTCAGACACTCTGCGAGAAGAATGGGTATTCAGTAGTGAGAGAATTGGTAGGTCATGGGGTAGGAAGAGATTTACACGAAGCACCAGACGTGCCTAATTATGGCAAAAAAGGGAAAGGAGATATATTGAAAAAAAACACGGTTATCGCCATAGAACCTATGATTAATATGGGGGTGAAGGATGTGTATACAGACAAAGATAAGTGGACAGTGAATACTAAGGATCACAAAATATCAGCTCATTATGAACATACTGTAAAGGTGGGATTGGATAAGTCAGAGTCATTAACAAGGCACGATTGGTGCGAAGAAGCAATAAAATTAAACAAAGAACTAATTTTTGTCTAAAAAAACTACAAAAAAATCAAATGGTTAGGTAAAAAGTCATATCTTTGCCGACCTAAAAAACTAAATGGGTAAACAGGATTTAATAAAAATAGACGGAGTAATCACGGAAGCCCTCTCAAACGCTATGTTTCGGGTGAAATTGCAAAATGGACATGAAGTGATTTCTACTATTTCGGGAAAAATGAGGATGCATTACATCAAGATACTTCCTGGAGATAAGGTAGCAGTAGAGATGAGCCCATATGATTTGAATAGAGGAAGGATAACATTTAGATATAAATAGAAAAAGAAAATAAACTAAGCTGAATAACTGAAATAACTGATAAAAATGAAAGTAAGAGCATCGATTAAGAAAAGAAGTGTAGACTGCAAAATTGTGCGCAGAAAGGGTAGATTGTATGTCATCAACAAAAAGAACCCTAAATTCAAACAAAGACAGGGTTAATAAAACTAACTATAATTTATAACAAAAAACTAATATCTAGTTAAATGGCAAGAATAGCAGGAATTGATTTACCAAAAAACAAGAGAGGAGAAATAGGATTGACCTATGTATTCGGTATAGGTAGATCTACAGCAGTAGAAATTTTAGAGAAATTGGCTCTAGATAAAAATACCAAGGTAAACCAGTGGTCAGACGAGCAAATCGCTGAAATCAATAAATATATTGGAGATAACTACACAGTAGAAGGTGAGTTGCGTTCAGAAGTACAATTGAATATCAAGAGACTTCAAGACATCGCATGCTATAGAGGTATCAGACATAGAAAAGGTCTACCGCTTAGAGGGCAGTCTACCAAGAACAACGCTAGAACCAGAAAAGGCAAGAAGAAAACGGTAGCAAATAAAAAGAAAGTAACTAAATAATAATTAGATTTTAGGTGTGAGATATAAGATTTTCTTATTTCTCGTAGCCCTGAACTCTACACTAAAAATTAAAAATGGCAAAGACGACTAAACAAAGTGCTAAAAAAAGAGTTGTAAAAGTAGAAAAAGAAGGACAAGTCCATATCAATGCTACTTTTAATAACATCATTGTATCTTTCACCAACAACACTGGTCAAGTAATCTCTTGGGGTAGTGCTGGTAAGGCTGGATTCAGAGGTTCTAAAAAGAATACTCCATATGCTGCACAGATGGCATGCGATGATGCAGCTAAAGTAGCATACGAAGCTGGATTAAGAAAGGTAGATGTATTTGTTAAAGGTCCAGGTGCTGGTAGAGAAAGTGCTATCAGAACAGTGGTCTCCAATGGTATGGAAGTATCTGTAATCAAAGATATCACACCCATGCCGCACAATGGATGTCGTCCTCCAAAGAAGAGAAGAGTATAATCGCATAATAACTAAAAACTAATAACTAAAAACTAACAACTAGTTTATGGCAAGATATAGAGGTCCAAGTACCAAGATAGCTAGAAAATTCGGAGAAGAAATCTTTGGGTACGACAAATACTTTCAAAGAAGAAAATATGCTCCAGGACAGCACGGTCAGTCTAGAAAGAGAAAAACTCAGAGCGAATATGCTATTCAGCTTAGAGAGAAGCAAAAGGCAAAGTATACCTATGGTCTTTTAGAACGACAATTTTACAAAACGTTTGAAAAAGCACTAAGTAAGCATGGTGTGACAGGTGAGGTTTTACTTCAATTGTTAGAAGCTAGATTGGATAATACTGTATTTAGACTTGGCTTTGCAGCTACTAGAAGACAGGCTAGACAAGTGGTTCTTCACAAGCATGTTACAGTAAATGATAAGGTAGTAAACATACCTTCATTTTCATTGCGACCAGGCGATGTGATTGCTATCAGAGAGAAATCAAAATCTTTAGAAGTCGTAAGCTCTGCTTTAGCTAATTCTGAGAGAAAATTCTCTTGGCTAGATGTTAATGACAATTTAAAAGAAGGGAAATTTCTTAATTATCCATCGAGAGATGAGATACCAGAAAAGATCAATGAGCAACTAATTGTAGAATTGTATTCTAAGTAAAACGCATTAATCACGAAATATTTAACCATTAAGTTTTAAGAATCGGGTATAAGTTTAATCAAAACTGACAACTGACAACTGAAGACTGAAAAAACTAAGCAATATGTCTATATTACCATTTCAGAAACCCAATAAAATATTAATGAACAAGGCGACAGAATTTGAAGGAAACTTCGAGTTCAAGCCCTTAGAGCCAGGTTTTGGTGTAACTATAGGTAACTCTATTAGAAGAATACTTTTATCCTCTTTGAGCGGATATGCCATCACAGGAGTTAAAATCGATGGGGTTCAGCACGAATTTTCAACTATCCCAGGTATATTAGAAGACGTCACAGAAATGATTCTTAACCTGAAGCAGGTAAGATTGAAAAAGTCTGAAGACAACGAAACTACGCACGAAAAAATTAATATATCTATCAAAGGTAAAAACCAATTTACCGCTGGAGATATAGGAAAGGCGACTTCTTCATTTGAAGTAATCAATCCAGATTTAGTTATTTGCAATTTTGATGGTGCATCCGCATTGAATTTAGAAATAGCTATTCAGAAAGGTCGTGGTTATGTATCTGCTGAGGAGAATATCATGCCTGAAATGCCAATAGGTTATATTCCAATTGACTCTATTTTTTCACCGATCAGAAATGTTCAGTACGATATTGAAAATTTCCGTGTAGAGCAACGCACAGATTTTGAAAAATTGAATATCAATATAAAAACGGATGGGACTATTCACCCAGAATATGCAATTAAAGAGGCTTCTAAAATATTAGTACAGCATCTTTTGCTCCTTACAGATGAGAAAATATCACTCGATGTGCAGGAAGAGAAGAAGGAAGTGGTCGTGGATGAGCACTCTATGTATATGAAAAAACTTCTTAAAACTCCTTTAGAAGACCTGGATTTATCTGTAAGAGCATTCAATTGTCTAAAAACAGCTAAAATCGAAACCCTAGAAGAGTTGGTTCAATTCGACACGAACGATTTATTGAAGTTTAGAAACTTCGGAAGAAAATCTTTAGTAGAAATCGAAGAGTTGTTGGTAGAGAAAGGTCTTTCATTTGGTATGGATATAGCTAAATATAGACTACACGAAGAAGATTAACACGAGTATAAAGTAAAAACCTTAAAGTAAATTTAAGGTTTTTGCTAACAACTATAATAAGGGTCCGTAGTCGCCTTCAAAGGCTGCGAAAAAAAAATTAATTAACTAATTTCTTCATGCATACCTGATACGGTGCATTTAGTTTAAAAACAAAAAAATGAGACACGGTAACAAAATCAATCATCTAGGTAGAAAGACAGCCCACAGAAAAGCGCTTCTAATGAATCTCTCCAATGCACTTATTTTACATAAGCGCATCACTACTACAGTAGCTAAGGCGAAAGAACTTAGAAAGCATATCGAGCCATTGATCAATAAGACTAAACTCGATACAACTCACAATAGACGTATTCTTTTCTCTTATCTTCAAGACAAAGAAAGTATAAAAGAATTGTTTGGCGTGATTGCTGATAAAGTAGCCAATAGACCAGGGGGATATACTCGTATTATCAAATTAGGATTTAGAAAAGGCGATGCTGCTGATATTGCTATGATCGAATTAGTAGATTTCAATGATGTATATGTGAAAGAGACTAAAGAAACTACTACCAAAACTAGAAGAGGTAGAGCTAAAAAATCGGCTGTAGCAGCTGAAGAAATAGCTACAAGTAATGACTTAGTAGAAGATGTAGCAGAAATCGAAACTGCACCTGAAGAAGTGGCAGAAGAAGTTTCTACGGATGCAGTAGAAGAGGTTAGCTCTCCTGATGCAGAAACTCCAGCGACTGAAGATAACAATGCTGAGACTGCGGAAGAAACAAAATAGTTTTAATCAAAGAATTTAAAAAAAGACCCGTCAATATGGCGGGTCTTTTTTTATGTTTAGGAATGCGTCTAAAGTCAAATCCCTGCTAGGATAGTCCAATTATCTTCCCATTATCATCAATATCTATATTGACTGAATTTGGAATCTTAGGTAGCCCAGGCATGCGCATCACGTCACCTAATAACGCCACTATAAATCCTGCACCACTTGATATTTCAAATTCTCTTACATTGATGTCAAATCCAGTTGGACGACCTATTTTTTTCTCATTGTCGCTAAAGCTAGCAGGTGTTTTAGTCATACAAACAGGCAGATGATATAGCCCTAGTTTTTGAATCAATTTTATTTGTGATTTTGCCTTAGCAGAGAAGGCCACATTCGCAGCACCATAGATTTCCTTAGCTATGATATTTATTTTCTCCTCTAGCGTATTACTTTCGTTATAGAGCGGCTTGAAATTATTCTTCCCACTTTCTATTTCTTCTATCACCATGTTGGCTAGCTCTGCAGATCCTTGGCCTCCATCTACAAATGCAGTACTCCTGGACACTTTCACTCCCATAGCAGAGCACAGTTCTTTCAATTTATTGATTTCAGCATCGGTATCAAAAGGGAAGGCATTGATACAAACTATCGGTGTAATCCCAAATTTTTTCACATTTTCAATATGCTTTTCGAGATTGCAGAATCCCCTTTCTATATATAGAATATTTTCTTTCGTGAGATCATCTGCTATACAGCCACCATGATGTTTTATAGCTCTCACTGTTGCAACTATCACAGCTGCATCAGGTTTCAATCCATTCGGTGCACACTTTATATGCATGAACTTTTCAGCTCCTAGATCAGATCCAAATCCAGCCTCCGTTACTACATAGTCGGCTAATGATAGCCCCATTTTAGTGGCAATAATGGAATTGGTGCCTTGTGCTATACTAGCGAATGGTCCACCGTGCAGTATGGTAGGCGTACCTTCTAAGGTCTGCACTAAATTTGGTTTAATAGCGTCTTTCATTAAAACGGCCATGGCTCCAATACTCTTTAGGTCTTTGGCATAAATGGCTTCTCCAGTATAGGTTTGACCTATATAGATATTAGATATTCTAGTTTTCAAATCATTCATGTCTTTTGCTAAGCAAAGGATAGCCATGATTTCAGAAGCAGGTGTGATATTAAATCCATCCTCTCTGACTACGCCATTCGCCTTTCCGCCTGTGCCTATTATGATTTGTCTAAGACTTCTATCATTCATATCCATCACACGCTTCCATGCTACAGTCCTTGGGTCTATCTGTAAGGAGTCTTTTCCATTGTGAAGATCATTATCTATCAATGCCGATAGCAGATTATTTGTCTTCTCTATAGCTGCAAAATCACCTGTGAAATGTAGATTAATATCCTCCATAGGTACTACCTGAGAATAACCGCCACCGGCTGCTCCACCTTTTACACCAAATACTGGTCCCAGTGAAGGCTCGCGTAATACAGCCATCGATTTTTTTCCAACTTTTCTCAAGCCATCAGCTAGCCCAATAGTCATTGTTGTCTTACCCTCACCATACTTCGTAGGAGATAGGGCTGTAATGAGAATGAGCTTTGATTTCTTCACTTTATCCTCGTCTATTAATTTCAACGGGAGTTTAGATTTGTATTTCCCATAATATTCCAAATCATCTTCTGATACGGCTATCTTTTGCGCTATCTCCTTTATGTGCTCCATTTTCGCACTCTGCGCTATTTCTATGTCCGACTTCATGTTATTACTCTATTAAAAATTTAGTTATAAAAAAATATGCTAGTAGCGAAACAAATGTACATTAAAGTTTTTATTTTTCTGATATACTGAATACAAAGCTAACACCAAAATCAACTACGACTATTTCATTCCATTGATGTATCGCTCCCCGCCATTCCATGGTTATCTATTCTTACTGTTAGCTAATTACTGGTACTAAGAGCTAGTTACTATTTATGTTACTCCCGTGTGGAAACCATAGTTAAAAATATATAAATAAAATACTCCTAATGGTTATTTTATTTTGTTTATTTATGAAATAAAATAATGATATTCAATATTTTAATTTATATAATTTGAATCAAATGATGTAAAAAATGTAATTAATGAGACTCTAGCTTTGAGAAATTTATTCTTGTAAAAACTTTATTAATAATAAAATAACGACTATATTTGTAATCATTAAAAATAAACTTTAAACTTTTATATGAAAAAGATTTCTATCCTTTTAATCGCAGTAGTTTCTACTATTGCATCACAAGCACAGCAATGGGTGAGTACATCACCTGCCAATAAAGTTGCGATACTAGAAGAATTTACAGGTAGAAACTGTACATGGTGTCCTGATGGTCATGAAATAAGTGACCAGTTAAAAAAAGACAACCCTGGAAAGTATTATGCGATTAACATTCACGCTGGTTCTTTTGCTCCTACTACTGCTCCTAACTACACGACTACTGTTGGAACAGCAATTGATGCTGCTTCCGGAGTTACAGGTTACCCAGCTGGTACAGTAAATAGAAATAGTTCCCCATGGGCTTCAGATAGAGGTACATGGACTGGAAAAGTAGCTACTGTGATTGGACAATCATCTCCTGTTAACGTTTTTGTAAAGTCTTCTGTAGATTATAATACAAGAGTATTGACTACAGAAGTTGAAGTTTATTATACCGCTAATGGTCCAGGAACATCAAATAAATTGACAGTAGCATTATTGCAAAATGGAATTCTTGGTCCACAATCTGGTATGGATAAGTATCCTGCTAAAATTGTAGGTACTCAATACCAGCACGACCATATGCTAAGAATGCATTTGACTCCAGGTACTTGGGGAGAGGCAATTACTGATATTACAACCGGAAAATTTACAAAAAAGACATATAATACAGTTTTACCTGCCAATATAAATGGAGTTCCTTTGGATATTTACAGTTTAGAAGTAGTTGCATTTGTTTCTGAGGCTAACA
>Ga0222712_10001595_pt1 | contig 27518 bp, 21 predicted proteins | sample C33_657DmetaG_FD_165043 | JGI IMG/M metagenome (GOLD analysis project Ga0222712, IMG submission 165043) | Estuarine water microbial communities from San Francisco Bay, California, United States - C33_657D | ecosystem: Environmental > Aquatic > Marine > Unclassified | place: USA: California... | reverse complement strand
CCTGAAAGCATGGGTTTTTCCAAAGTCCAAGAGGGAACTAAACCCTTTTTATTGTAGACAGAATCCACTAAAAACTCTTTCAACGTAAAGGAACTTTGAAAATAAATTTCCTGACCTGATGCAGACCAAATTGGATTGGATACTGCGAAAGGTAAGTTTGTAATCGCCTGCGGCTCCCCTCCTGCTAAATCCAACACATAAATTTGAGATTTAGCTCCCATATCGCGTGTGAAAGCAATTTTGCTACCATCTGGACTCCAGGTGGGTGAAGAAATGGAATTCTTACCCGAGGTTAAGGCACGCGATTCACCCGTTTGCAGATTACCTAGAAATAAATGCGTTTGGTACACAAAATCGTTCTTCTTATCAGGATCATCCACGATCGAAGTGACGGTGTAGATGAATTGATTTCCTTTCGGAGAAACTAGCGGCTTACCAGCCGTCTTGATTTTTAATAAATCCGTGACTTGAATTTTCTCTTTAGGGCTTTGGCCTAAAACACTAAAAGCGAAGAGTAATAAGAACAGGTGTTTCATAGATGAAATGTCTAGGTATAAAAAATGCTCAGCATCCAAGGACACTGAGCATAAAAATACGAGTTAATTCGATTAAATCAATTTCAAGATTTCTTCACCAATCGCATCGGTTCCTAAAATCATCGACTTATCTGCTGTAGAATCTGCGATATCGCCAGTACGGAAACCTTTCTTCAATACTTGATCAACAGCGTTAATAACCACTTCTGACTCCGCTTTCATTCCGAAAGAAATATCCAATAAAAGGGCAGCAGATAAAACTGACGCCATTGGATTCGCTAAGCCTTTACCTGTGATATCGTGTGCAGAGCCGTGAATAGGTTCGTAAACACCCGTGCCATCTCCAATAGATGCAGACGCTAACATTCCCATAGACCCAGCGATTTGAGAAGCCTCATCCGTTAAGATATCGCCAAATAAATTCGCCGTAACCACCACGTCAAAACGCTTCGGATCTTTGATCAATAACATCGCTGTCGCATCTACGAATTGGTATTCAACCGTTACGTCAGGATATTCTAAAGCTAACTTTTGGATCTCTTCACGCCATAAACGAGACGACTCTAATACGTTCGCCTTATCGACTGATACTAAATGCTTTTTACGTGTACGCGCTGCTTCAAAAGCCTTGCGACCAATACGCTCTACTTCGTAACGGCTATATTCAGCCACATCATACGCCGTATCACCGTTATTCTTACGTCCTTTTTCACCAAAATAAATATCACCTGTCAATTCCCGGAAGAACAAAATGTCCGCTCCTTTTAAAATTTCAGGCTTGATGCTAGACGCACTTAATAACTCATCAAATAACTTGATCGGACGAAGATTCGCGTATAAACCTAATTCCTTACGCATTTTCAACAACCCTTGCTCTGGACGAACCTTTGCAGAGGGATCATTATCGTATTTCGGGTGACCTACCGCTCCAAAAAGAACCGCATCAGACGCTTTCATCTTCTCCAATGTCTCAGCTGGCAATGGATCGCCTGTCGCCTCAATCGCTACGTGGCCAATTAATGCTTCGTCATAGGTAAAATCGTGACCAAACTTTGCCGCAATTTTCTCTAATACTTTCTTTCCTACTTCAGTCACTTCTTGACCGATTCCATCACCTGGAACAATTAAAATATGCTTCTTCGCCATTATTATTTTTATTAAATCAAATTCAACATTTTTTGAGTGGCCTTGATAGCTGAAACAGTTTGGTCAGAATCTAAACCTCTCGTAATTAACTCTTTATCTCCATCTGCCCACGTAATAATCGTCTCACAAAGGGCATCAGAATCCCCTCCTGGTGGAATACGCACCGCATAATCCTTCAATACAGGAAGAATTTTACCATGCTTCTCAAAGATAATCCCTAATGCCTTCATAAAGGCATCGTATTGTCCATCTCCTTGTGCATGCTCTTCAAAGATGTCACCATCAATCGAAATCTTCAAGGTAACAGAAGGACGTAAATCCTTCGAATGTGTCAAGACATAGTTCAATACTTGAACTCGCTCTTCAATCGTATTGCTATCTAACACATCAGATATGATGTAAGGAAGATCATTTTGAGTTACCACCTCTTTGCGATCCCCTAATTCAATAATTCGCTGCGTCACGATTTTCAAATCCTGATCGGACAACTGAATGCCTAAGGCAGCTAGATTATTCTCAATATTCGCTTTCCCAGACGTCTTACCTAAAGCATATTTACGCTCTCGGCCAAAGCGCTCAGGCATCAAATCATTGTGGTATAGATTGTTCTTTTTATCTCCATCCGCGTGGATGCCCGCCGTTTGCGTGAAGACGTTCTCTCCTACTACCGGTTTGTTGACAGGGATTCGGAAACCTGAAAATGTTTCCACTAGTTTACTAACGCGATAAAGCGACTTCTCGCAAACAGAGGTTTTGACATCTGTTTGGTAATCATTCAAAACTGCGATGACACTTGCTAAAGGTGCATTACCCGCACGTTCACCCATTCCATTTACGGTTAAATGCAAACCATGAACGCCGCAACGTACTGCCTCTAACGCATTAGCTGTGCCTAAATCGTAATCGTTGTGGGCGTGGAAATCGAAATGAGTGTTCGGATAGCGAGAAATCAATTGCTTGATAAAAGCCGCAACCTCATACGGAGTTAAAATACCTAGGGTATCTGGGAGTAAAACCCGGTCTACTGGTTGAGTAGACAAAAAATCTAAATATTGAAACACGTAATTAGCACTATTACGCATACCATTACTCCAATCCTCTAAATATACGTTCACAGACAAGCCCTTCGATTTAGCTAAAGTGATGGTCTCCGCAATTTCCTGGAAATGTTGTTCTGGGGTCTTCTTTAGTTGATGCTTCAGGTGATTTAGAGAGCCTTTGGTCAATAAATTCATCACCTTAGCTCCGGCGTCTAACATCCACTGAACCGATGTTCCACCATCAACGAAGGTTAATACCTCCACTTTATCTAGAAATCCATTCGCAGCGGCCCAAGAAGTAATCTTCTTTACCGCTTGAAATTCGCCTTCAGAAACGCGCGCCGACGCTATCTCGATACGATCGACCTTTAATTCGGTCAAAAGTAATTGAGCTATGGTTAACTTTTCTGAGGCTGAAAACGATACTCCGCTGGTTTGTTCCCCATCGCGAAGGGTCGTATCCATTATTTCTATATGGCGTTTCAAAAGACTAGCGGTTTTCTGCAAACGTACTGATTTCTGATTTCATCGCTTGTAAATAATCGATGTCATCGAAACCATTTAATAAGTTATTCTTTTTGTAACCGTTAATCGCAAATTTCTCTGATGCGCCGGTAGCTACAATCGTGATTGTCTGTTCCGGAAGATTTACTTCTAATTCCGCTTTGGGATCAGTCTCAATTGCCGTAAAAATTTCGTGTAAAAATTCCGGACTCACTTGAACTGGTAAAACTCCTACGTTAATGGCATTTCCACGGAAGATATCTGCAAAGAAAGAAGATACCACACAACGGAAGCCGTAATCGTAGATAGCCCAAGCCGCGTGTTCACGAGAAGAACCAGAACCGAAGTTCTTTCCTCCTACTAAAATCTTACCAGAATAAGTCGGGTTATTTAAAACGAAATCTGCCTTAGGAGCATCGTTTTTATCATAACGCCAGTCTCTAAATAAATTATCTCCAAAACCGGTACGCTCCGTTGCCTTTAAAAAACGAGCTGGGATGATTTGGTCTGTATCTACGTTCTCAATAGGAAGAGGTACAGCTGAACTTTTTAATATGTTAAAACTATCGTAAGCCATCTTGCTTTTATTTATTCGATCTTATAAAAATTCTCTTGGGTCTGTTACCACACCCGTAATGGCTGCCGCAGCAGCAACTAATGGACTCGCTAATAAAGTACGAGAACCCGGTCCTTGACGACCTTCGAAATTACGATTAGACGTACTCACCGCATATTTACCAGCTGGAATCTTGTCATCGTTCATCGCTAAACAAGCAGAACATCCTGGTTGACGAAGCGCAAAACCAGCCTCAGTCAAAATATCGTAAATACCTTCTTCTCTAATCTGTGCTTCTACAATGTGAGAACCTGGTACCACCCAAGCTGTCACATGATCTGCTTTCTTACGACCTTTAACAATCGAAGCAAAAGCACGGAAATCTTCAATACGACCATTCGTACAAGATCCAATAAATACGTAATCTACTTTCTTTCCGATCATCGAATCATTTTGAGCAAAGCCCATATATTCTAAGGATTTCTCATAAGTGGCTACGCCACCCTCCACGTCATCCGCATTCGGAATATGCTTAGAAATACCCATTCCCATTCCTGGGTTTGTACCGTAAGTGATCATTGGCTCAATATCTGATGCAGAAAACGTAATCTCCTCATCAAACGTAGCGCCTGCATCCGTCTTCAATGTTTTCCAATAGGCTAATTGGGTATCCCAATCTGCTCCTTTAGGGGCTAATTCACGACCTTCGATATAATCAAACGTAGTTTGATCGGGAGCAATCATTCCACCACGTGCACCCATCTCAATAGATAAATTACAAACCGTCATACGGCCTTCCATTGACATTTTTTCGAATACATCTCCGGCATACTCTACGAAATAACCCGTAGCTCCAGAGGTAGTTAATTTAGAAATAATGTACAAAGCAACGTCTTTAGGGGTAACTCCCTTTCCTAAGGCACCATTCACATTAATACGCATTTTCATAGGCTTAGGCTGCATAATGCACTGAGATGATAGCACCATCTCTACTTCAGAAGTACCAATACCAAACGCAATCGCACCAAAAGCACCGTGAGTAGAAGTATGAGAATCACCACATACAATCGTCATACCTGGTAACGTAATCCCATTTTCTGGTCCAACCACGTGCACAATACCATTCTTAGGATTACCTAAACCCCAGTGAGAAATACCGTATTTCGCTGTATTCTTCTCTAACTGCAATAATTGATTCGCAGATAATGGATCTTCTACGGGTAAGTGTTGGTTAATCGTGGGCGTGTTATGATCCGCAGTCGCAAACGTACGCTCTGGGAATAATACACCGATACCGCGTGTTTCAAGACCTAAAAAGGCTACAGGAGATGTCACTTCGTGAATAAAATGACGGTCAATGAAAAATACATCTGGACCATCAGCAATTTTACGAACGACGTGTGAATCCCAGACTTTATCAAATAAGGTTGTTGGGGAATTGCTCATTATATCAATTAGTTTTAAGGCGCTTTAATTATAATTAAGCTACAAAAATGGCGTTTTTTTTGCAAAAATGCAAAGCAAATAGGCTGTTAAAGTAGAATTTTGCCAAATATTATACAAGTCAAAGGGATGCGCGGGAAATAAAAACAAAAGGATTTTGCCAATTTGCCCGCTCATTAGAAAGTACCAATTCAGCTGCTTTTCGACCCAATGTTTCAAAATCCGTCGAAATCGTAGAAATACCGTCAAATAACAAACGCTTTATAGGCGTTTCGTTATACGAGATAATTCCTATTTCTTTCCCTAATTGTAAGGATTCGTTGCGAATCCGCTCTAATAAAATTAGCAGATCGTCCTCCATTACGGTAATATATACTTGTCCTATACTTAATTTCACATCACCTACCGATTCTACCACCTCATATTCAAAGGCATAATCCCGGCAAAAATTAATAAATCCTTGAACGATTTCTGTAGGATAATAACTCTGCGCAGGAAAAACAAGTCGAATTTGCTGGTAGGCTGTTAAGGATACCTTAGCCTGTTGTAGGCTTTGGTAAATATCATGCTCAAAATCTTCATACACCGCCCCAAACTTCCCTTGAATCCCAGGCAACAACTTATCCAGTAAAATCAACTTCTCTTTAGGCAATGAATTTATTAAATCCACCGCCATCTCCTCTCCTTCCATAAAATGTGGAATCAAGACCATATGCGTATAATCTCGATCACGGCTATCTACGATCTTTTTGAAGAGATTAAAATCATTGTTATAAATGTAAAAATCGATAGCCCCTTGGTCGCCTATCGCTTTTACAAAGGCATCATAAATGATTTTCTTGTGAACACTTAACTTATTGAATAGTAGAAATATGCGAAGGTTTCGAGGGACTTCATCTACTTTAATGTAAAATCCCTTTCCGCGAATGGAATCTATAATACCTTGTTGTTTGAGGTAATTGTAGCCTTTCTCCACCGTTATTCGAGCCATATAATGCTCAAAACTCACTTCGTTAATCGAAGGCAACAATTCTCCTTTTTTTATTTTTCCTTGCTGGACACCTTCAATAATCGCATTCGCTAATTGTCGGTATTTAGGCGTGGAAGAAAATTCATCTATTTGAATCAGGCGCAACATTAATGAATGGAATTACCAATACCAACGATGATAACAGAGATAAGGATTACCACAATTCCACCGATAACAGTTCGCATCGTCTTGGAAGACACTCCTTTCCATTCTTTGAAATAGAGTCCCCAAAAATTAGACGTTATGATAATCGTTGCCATGTGCAGTATCCAAGAACTAGCCCCATTTCCTAGTTTACTCTCCCCCATACCGTAAAAGAAGAATTGCAAGAACCAAGTAGTTCCAGCCACAGCGGCAAATAGGTAATTCATTCGTAATGGAGCCGCAGCATTCAAATAATCCCCAAAAGTCTTATTCGAGAAGTTTAAATACATACAGTAAACAAAATTAGTCAAGAAGCCACCCCACAATACCACGATAAAGATGACATTGTTTTGAAACAAGGGATCACACCCTTTTGCAACTGCCACATCTGCCATATCTTTCCCTGCTTCAATCCCAAAATTAAAACAAGCGGAACATAAACCCGAGATCGTTGCCACAATTAATCCTTTCGTTAAACTAAACTCTTTGATGGTCTCTTGCTTTTGCTCTTGAGATAACTCTCCTTCCTTCATCATCCCCGCTTTGCCACAGAGATATATCCCAAATACACAGACTAAAATCCCCAATAAAACCACCTGACCACCGGCACTTCCCACAATGTGAGAAATTGTATCGCCCTCCACTCCAGCCATTTCTCGGTAAATAGGCGGCACTAAAGCGCCAAAAATACTGCACAAACTTAAGGCAATCGACATTCCTAAGGACATACCCAAATAGCGCATGGCAAGGCCGAAGGTCAAACCACCAATTCCCCACAATACACCAAAGACAAAAGTCCAGAAAAAGGTGTCAGAGTCAATCGTTTGAATGATGCCCATAAAATCTGGAATAGTTAACCAGGCTGCAAAAACAGGCACAATTAACCAGGAAAAGACACCCCCTACAATCCAAGCACTTTCCCAAGACCACACTTGAATCTTGCGATATGGAATATAAAATGAACCTGAAGCAAAGCCTCCAAGAGAATGAAAGAAAAGACCTAAAATAGAACCCATTATCGATTAATTAATTGTAAATGTATAAGAACCGCTTCCTATTCGAACGCGTTCCCCTGTTAGTTCTAGCCCATCTTGAAATCGCTTATTCGTTCCAAAAGCAGGCAAAATAACCGTCGCCGTTGTATTAACTGGCACCTCTACTTTAAGTGTAAAAGCTGCTATATTTACTGTCCAATCGGTAGAAACTTTTCCATAAGGAGTGTCAAGCGAAGTTTTGGCATACGTTAATTTTCCTCCTAGTTCAGGCTTAATCACTATTTGCTTATAACCTGCACCGTCAAATTCCTCTGTGTCAATTCCTCCAATCGTGCGGTACATCCAATCTCCTATCGCACCATATGCATAATGATTAAAGGAAGTCATTCCTGGATCCTGAAATGTACTATCAGGCTTCATCGAATCCCAACGTTCCCAAATGGTAGTCGCACCATGCGCCTTCACCGGATAAAGCCAAGAGGGATAGGTGTCTTGTAATAATAATGCATAAGCCACGTCATTACGGCCAAAACGAGTCAGCACTGGATTTAAAAATGGCGTACCCAAGAATCCGGTAGTCAAGTGATATTGATAACTTTTAATATTATTTACTAAACGCTCCAAAGCAGCAGCTCGTAAATTTCCAGGAATCATATCAAACTGCAAGGCCAAAATATAGGCTGTTTGTGTATCTGAAATCAAGCGACCATTCGCTGTCATAAATTCCTTTTGAAACTGTAATTTGATTCGATCTTGCAGCTTTTCAAATTCTTTGTAATCTTCTATTTTACCTAAAATTCTAGCCGTCTTCACCATCAATTCTGCATTATAAGCAAAGAAACATTGGGCCACTAGGTAATTATCTGTAACAGCTGATTTCTGACCAATCATCCCTTTGGAATCATCTACTCGGTAGGACAACCAATCCGCAAATTGAAAACCGGTGTTCCATAAATCATTCTTTGCCACACCGCGCACATAATTCAAATACGCTTTCATGCTTTCATATTGATTCTCTAAAATCTGCTTATCCCCATAAGTCGTATAGATATTGTAAGGAATAATGATACTCGCATCAGACCAACCGGCTGCCCCATTTTGAGCTTCAGGACCAGCATTTGGCTTATTTAAAATATCAGGAATAACGAAAGGAACCGCTCCATTTGGGAATTGATCCGCTTTTACGTCTTTTAACCATTTGACAAAAAACTGATTTACATTAAAGTTAAAGGAAGCCGTTCGAGAAAAAACCTCTGCATCTCCAGTCCACCCTAAACGCTCATCGCGTTGCGGACAATCCGTAGGAACATCCAAGAAATTCCCCTTTTGGCCCCAGCGAATATTGGATTGCAATTGATTTAAGAGTGGATTACTCGTTTCAAATGAACCAGTAGATGCCATATCGGAATGCAAAGCAATCGCCTGGTAATCCCCTGGGGTCACATCAATTCCTTCCACTTGAACATAACGAAAACCAAAGAAAGTAAAATGCGGCTCTATCGCTTGCTGCTCCCCATTCAATTCGTAAGAAGCTAAAACCTTAGCCGAACGAAGGTTTTCAAAATAGGGCTCTCCCTTTTTATCCAACATTTCCACGTGCCTTAAAACCACTTTTTGACCTGATTTTCCTTTGACATTTAATTTTACCCAGCCTACTATATTTTGGCCAAAATCTAAGATCTTATATCCCTTAGGACTTGTCAAAACACGCTTTACCCCTAAAACCTCTTGCTTCTTTATCGGTTCATTAATCTGCGCTTCTAATACTTCATAATTTCCAGCTACTTCAATCGCGTTATGCACTTTTTGAGGTGAAATACGCGTATCAATATGCTCCCCATCATATATCTCAGAGGAAAGAATAGACGTATATCCCGTCTGCCAATTCTTATCTGAAACAATTGTTTCCTTAGTACCATCTTGATAGCTTATTTCTAATTGCCAAAGCAAAGCCGTCTGAGATCCATAGTAATTCTGGTTATTTTGCCAGCCTAAGCGTGAACGATACCATCCGCTACCGATTTGTACCTGAATTTCATTCGAGCCTTGTTTAACCTGATTCGTCAAATCATACACCTGGTATTGTAAATGCTTATTATAACTAGTCCAACCCGGATTTAAATAAGAATCCCCTACTCTAGAACCATTAATTTGGGCTTCATATGCACCTTTAGCTGTTACAAAGGCCCTTACTGAACTCACAGGTTTCTTCAGAACAAATTGATTATTAAAAAATGGAACCCGACCATTCACGGTATCAGCCGGCAATCCTGAACTAATCCATTTTGCCTTCCAATCCTGTTGATTTAACAAAGCGGTTGTAAAAGAAGTCGTCGCCTCTTTACTCGCCTTTCCATTTGCATTCCAAACCTGTAATCTAACCCGATATTTTGTGTTAGACTGCAATGATTCTCCAGCATAAGGAATAAACAACGACGCAGATGAAATTACTTTTCCTGAATTCCATACCAATTTCTTACCTTCCAACACTTGAATAGTATAGGCTGATTGTGATTCATTGCGATTCACCGAACTCATCTTCCAAGAAAAGCGAGGGTTCGATACACCAATGGCAATTGGATTTTGTTGGTTTTCAACAGAAATAGACTGAATGGAGACTTGAGATAGCAAGCTAAAAGGCAACAATAGGCCTATGAATGCAAATAATTTCATTTTGATAAGGTTTAGAGCTAAAATCACACTAAACTAGTATTATATTTTGAAAATTATGTACAAAAAGCTATTCCTGTTTTCAATCGTTGCCTTTGCATTCGCTTCTTCAGATAATTGGGCGGAATATTTAGGTGGTTCTAACCGCAACCACTATTCCACTCTGACGCAAATAAATGCGGCTAATGTCGATCAGCTTAAAGTGGCTTGGGAATACAATCTTCCAGATTCTGGCCAAATGCAGGTCAATCCACTGATCATCAAAGGGGTACTTTATGGGGTTAGTTCTACCGTTCAAGCCTTTGCCTTAGATGCAGCTACGGGTAAAGAAATATGGCGCTTCGGTGATCCATTAAAAAACTGGGCAAGTACTTCTAGAGGAGTGAGCTATTGGACTAATGGGATAGAGAAACGCATTTTGTATACGGCAGGGACTAATCTTTGGGCTTTAGACGCCGCGACGGGAAAGCAGATTCCTAGTTTTGGCGATCAGGGAAAGATTGATTTACACTTAGGATTACCCCCTATTGCTGCCAATAAATTCATCATTTCAAATACTCCCGGCACTATATACCACAACCTCATCATTATGCCCGTTCGGCTATCTGAGGGCGCTGATGCAGCTCCTGGCGATATCCGCGCATTCGATGTGATGACGGGCAAATTAGTTTGGACCTTTCATACGATTCCTTATCCTGGAGAATTTGGATATACTACCTGGCCCCAAGACGCCCATTTAAATACCCACACAGGAGCAGCAAATAATTGGGCCGGAATGGCGGTCGATAATGAACGAGGTATACTTTTTGTTCCTACCGGATCTGCGGGATATGATTTCTATGGAGGAAACCGAAAAGGATCTAATCTTTTTGCGAATTGCTTGATCGCCTTGGATGCAAAAACAGGGAAGCGTCTTTGGCATTTCCAAACGACTCATCACGACCTTTGGGACCGTGATTTACCCGCCCCACCTAATTTAGTCAACGTTACCCATCGCGGAAAAAAGATTCCTACAGTGGCTCAAATCACAAAACAGGGCTTCGTCTTTCTATTTGATCGTGTCAGCGGAAAACCCCTTTTCCCTATCATCGAAAAGAAAGTACAAGGTTCTTTATTGAAAGGGGAAAATGCCTGGTTAACACAACCCTATCCTACCATTCCCAAACCATACGCTCGGTTATCATCTGAAATTAAAAACAATGATGTCAATCCGTATGCCGAAAACAAAGAAGAGCTCATTCAAACCTTAACCTCTTTAAACAAAGGCTGGCACGATGCCCCTAGTGAAAAAGGGAATCTCATTTTACCCGGTTTTGATGGAGGCGGAGAATGGGGTGGCGCGGCAGCAGACCCTGACGGAATTCTCTACGTAAATAGCAACGAGATGGGTTGGATACAAAAGATGGTTCCATCCAAAATAAATAGTCTAAATCCAGGCGAAAAAGCCTACCAAACCCATTGTCAATCGTGTCACGGTGCAGACAGAAAAGGGAACCCATTGAGTGGCTACCCATCCTTATCAGCTATTTCAACCAAAAAATCAAAAGCCTATATCCAACAATTCATCAACAATGGAAAAGGAATGATGCCGGGGTTCAACCATCTTTCTAAACAAGAAAAGGATAATATTTTATCTTTTATAAACGATGAATTACCTAAAGAAGTAGCTTCATCAAATGCTGCTAGCTACGTATCCCCTTTCCAAATGACTGGATACAACAAATTCTTAGATTCGAAAGGCCTACCAGCTCTTAGCCCTCCTTGGGGAACCCTAAATGCAATCGATTTAAATACCGGAAAATACCTTTGGAAAATACCCTTTGGTGATGAACCAGCCTTAGCCCAAAAAGGAATAACCGGAACAGGTGCTGAAAATTATGGCGGTCCTATTGTAACAGCCAGTGGCTTATTGATTATAGGAGCTGCAAAAGACGGCAAATTACGCATCTATGCTAGTAAAACAGGAAAGCTGCTACGGACAATTACCTTGCCAGCAGCAGCTTTCGCGACACCATCCACGTATGCAGTGAATGGCAAACAATATATCGTAATCGCTTGTGGAGGAACGAAATTAGGGACTCCTAAAGGCAATAAATACATCGCCTTCAGCCTCTAATTATTCTTTTACAATCGTAGTTGCAAAAGGCTTTCCAGATGAGATTACGTGCAAAACGTATTTACCCACTCTAATACCCGAGAAGTCGGTAAACACAATCTCCTTAATAGGAGCCTCATAGGTATGCTGGTAAATAACCGATCCTAATTGATCATAAATAGCAACAAAGGTTGGTTTTGTGCTAGGAACGGAGAATCCAATCGTTAATTTATCTACAAATGGATTAGGGTACGTTGTGTAAGTAATAGGATTTTCTTCCTGAACATTTAACTTAATTCCTGAAGCCGCAATACTTCTTTCTAATAAAGAAGGCTGCTTAAAACCTTGACGAACCACAACACCACCATTAGTGGACGTTCCAGTCACAGCACTTTGCTGGCCAATAATTTGAGAATAATATTTTCCATCTACCGTTGTGGTTGTACCACCAGAACCGATAGCTGAACTAATTACTTTCTGTGCTAAAACTAAATGAGCCGTCAACACCAAAGTCAAACTTAATAATACCTTTTTCATTACCCTATATTTTAATTTTATCAATAAACTCTTTAATACTCATCCCTTCAAAATCATAAAATAAATGTTCTAAATCCGCTTCACAATTAAATCCTGACTCCACATATAACGTAGATAAACACGATTTTTGTAAACATCCTTGTCTAATTAACTGCTTCGCAAATTGAACCCGAAGGCGATTCATTTCATCTGTAAAGCTAGTGAAAAGATAAAGTTCAAAAAAATCGCGCAATTCTTTCCTATCCTTTTGGACTAATTCCCCGAATTGATCCAAAGTCAAATTTGGATTCAAAAATGGCTTTTTAAATATGTAACAATCATTCACCGCTTGATCCATCTTCCACCAGTAGGCCTCTTGCGGATTCAATGTACGCTTAAAGCGATCTGCATTTAAATAAATTATCTCCGGAAAAAAATAAAGTGTACAAACCATTATCATGTAAGCCACTAATGACAAATACTTTATCTCACTGGGATGATTTAAAAAAGTCAAACCCAACGAATTCTCTAGCCAAACACCAAAAAAGACTGAACTCATGCCTACAAACACCATCCATTGGAAAAACAAAAATAATTGTAACCACTTACCTAAGTGTGTAGCCTTAAAAAAATAAACCTGATTATTCCTCAAATAATTAATACCCCATAACGTATAAATGGTTAGTAATAAAGGACGTAATACATACAAATGGGCTGCATTAAACACATAACCTAAGCGAATATTAAACATGGAGGTCCAATCACTAAAAACCTGCCTAACCACTTCCACTTTATAAGAATAGGGTGATAAATAATAGGGAATTGTATCTATAAAAACCAGAATAAAAGGGATAAAATGCCAATAATCTTTTTTAGTCAAATTGGTAGATCCCGTTCTTAAACTTCTTAAATAAAAGTAGAGAAGTGGGCCAATTAAAAAATAGATAGAAGAAAAGTTACCATATAATAAGACTGTAAATAATAAACTATGACCCAATGACATAGAATAAACAGTCAAACAGTATATACCTGAGATGAAAAACAAAAGAGCTAAATAAATATTAGGGTTCGCAAATAAGGATCCTCGCGATTTCAAGAAAATGATCGAAGGCGTCATAAAACTAGTAAATAGTGTCATGACAAAAATCGATTGAAATAGAAACAGCATTATAAAGTGGTTAGATATAATTGTAATATACAAATATATAATGAATGAAAATCAATACTTCGTAAATTACCACTCTATTGATAAATACAATGAAATTCAAAAATAGGTTAACTCGCTTTTGGAAACTCCTAGGTCCTGGACTAGTTACTGGTGCTAGTGATGATGATCCATCTGGAATAGCTACCTATTCTCAAGCGGGAGCAGGACTTGGCCTTTCCACCTTATGGACGGCTTTAATTGCCTTTCCATTAATGGCGGCCATTCAGCAAATGTGTGCCAGAATAGGGTTAGTGACAAAGCAAGGATTAACGGGCACGTTAAAAAAACATTATCCGAAACCGGTTTTATACCTCATGCTCATTTTTAGTTTTCCAGCGATTGTCATGAATATAGGAGCTGATATCGCAGGAATGGGAGCTGTAAGTAACCTATTATTTCCTGCCATCGACCAAAGTTATTTTAGTGTATTTTTCACCCTCGTATTAATCGGATTGATTATCTATTTACCCTATGCTAAAATTGCGGCCGTCTTAAAATACTTGTGTATAGTCATGTTGGTTTATTTCATCGTACCCTTTTTATACAAACAAGATTTCAAAGAAATACTCATTGCTACACTGATACCTGATATCCAGTTTAACAAAGAATACATAGCCATTTTAGTGGGTATTTTAGGTACTACTATTTCACCTTATTTATTCTTTTGGCAGGCATCAGTGGAAGTAGAAGAAATGAATGTTCATAAAAGAGTGATAGTGAATAAAAGAATTATTCACGAGATGGAACAGGATGTCGATTTTGGGATGGGATTTTCAGGATTTGTGATGTATTTCATCATTTTAACCACAGGTACTGTATTATACAAGAGTGGAATTCATCAAATTGATACCGTTGAACAGGCAGCCTTAGCGCTAAAACCTTTGGCTGGTGATATGGCCTATATTTTATTTGCTACTGGTATCATAGGTACAGGGCTAATAGCCATACCGGTTTTAAGTGGTTCTTTGTCTTATATATTTACCGAAACCTTTGGTTGGGAACAGGGATTAAATAAGAAGTTTCATGAGGCCAAAGGTTTCTATTCCATCATAGCTTTCTCCCTATTAGTAGGCCTTTCGTTAAACTATATCGGAATATCCCCTATTGACGCCTTAATTTATACGGCCATTTTGTATGGTATGACGGCCCCCGTTCTAATTGCCATCATCTTGCATATTTCTAACAATAAAGAAATTATGGGAGAAAACACTAATTCACGATTATCGAACCTATTAGGTTTAGCTGCATTGGTCATTATGACAGCAGCAGCCGGAGCTCTTCTTTATTTGGAATTTATTGGATAAAAAAAACCATACTCCCTTATCAAGAGTATGGTAAAAAAATAGTGGACCAGCATGGGCTCGAACCATGGACCCCCTGATTATGAGTCAGATGCTCTAACCAACTGAGCTACAAGTCCGCATTGTACATCCTTTTAGGGAATTCAATGTGACACAAAATTAAGGAATACTAACCTTTTTAGCTAAATTTCGGAAAAGAATCTCCCATGTACCCGACTAAAATTATTAATGATCCGATTTATGGTTTTATTAAAATCAATAATCCATTAATTCTTGAATTGATTGACCACCCTTATTTTCAACGACTTAAGCGAATTAAGCAATTAGGTTTAGCTGAATTTGTCTATCCAGGTGCACATCATACGCGTTTTCACCACGCATTAGGGGCAATGCACTTGATGGATCAAGTTTTGGATAACTTGAAAGCAAAGGGGTATTCGATAACACCAGAGGAACGCGAAGCAGCAGAAATTGCCATTCTATTACATGATATAGGTCATGGGCCTTTTTCTCACGTATTAGAATATACCTTATTGAATGAGGTTAAACACGAAGATGTTTCCACTCTTTTGATGGCCAAACTAAATCAACACTTCAACGGAAAATTAAGTTTAGCCATTGAAATATTTGAAAATAAATACCATCGTAAATTCTTTCATCAATTAGTCTCCTCACAATTAGATGTAGATCGATTAGATTATTTGAGTAGAGATTCATTTTACACGGGTGTGCGGGAAGGATTTATAGGCTCTGAGCGGCTTTTAAGTATGATGGATTTGAATAATGAACAATTAGTCATTGAAGAAAAAGGGATTTATTCCACCGAAAACTTCTTGATGGCGCGTCGTTTAATGTATTGGCAAGTGTATTTACATAAAACCGCCATCGCAGCTGAGACGATGTTAATTCAAATATTACGTCGCGCTAAATTTTTAATAGCAGAAGGCCAAAAACTACCTTGCTCTTCACCCTTAAAAACCTTCCTGAAAAGTACGTACACTTGGGAGGAGTTCTCAGCTAAAGAAAGTCTCTTACTTGCCTTTACCGAATTAGATGACCACGATGTGTGGGCAGCCATTAAAGAATGGAAAAATGCGAGTGATAAAATTCTAAAGCATTTGTGTACACACTTTTTGGCCAGAAAATTATTCACCTGTAAATTAGGCTCTCAGCCAATCCCAAAGGCGAAAAGAGTTGAAATAGAGGAGAATATCAAACGAGAATATGGCATTACGGATGAAGAATTGTCCTACTTTGTCGTAGAAGGTTCCACCTCGAATGCTGCCTACGTACAGGGAGACAATACCATCAAGATGGTCGACAAACAAGGTCAAGTGGTCGAGTTACTCGAAGCATCTGATTTACCGACCATACAAGCTTTAAGTAAGATTGTAAAAAAATACTATTTTTGTTGTCCAAAGAGCGTATATTTGCAAGGAGAATTGAGCTAATGGAAATTCTCTTTGCCTTTATTAAACAACGTGTGACCGAATGAAATTTACTGTTGACCAAATAGCCCAATTAATTCAAGGTACAGTAGATGGCGATGGATCAGCAAGTATAACGACGTTTAATAAAATAGAAGAAGGAAAAGAAGGAAGCATTTCTTTTTTAGCAAATCCTAAATACGAATCCTTTTTGTATCAATCTAAGGCAACAGCCATCATTGTAGCAAACGATTTAGTCTTAAAAGAAAAGCCTCTAGCGACTTTAATCAAAGTTAAAGACCCCTACTCTGCTTTCACTATTTTACTTCAAAAATACCAAGAGTTTACGAGCGTTAAGGAAACAGGCATACAGCAACCTAGTTTTATTGCAGAAGATGCAAAAACAGGCATAAATCTCTATCTAGGCCAATTTTCAAGTATAGGCAAAAGTTCAACGATTGGGAATGATACCTATATTTCAGCACACGTGACCATCGGAAACAAAGTTTCCATTGGCGATAATTGTGTGATTTATCCAGGCGTCGTCATCTACAATGATACGATCATTGGCAATAATTGTACAGTACACGCAAATGCAGTCATTGGTTCAGATGGATTTGGTTTCGCACCTCAAGCAGATGGAACTTTCACCACAATTCCACAATTAGGAAATGTGGTATTAGAAGATGGTGTAAGTGTAGGCGCCAATACCACGATTGATAGAGCCACCATGGGTTCTACTTTGATAAAAAAAGGGGTAAAAATTGATAATTTAGTCCAAATTGCCCACAATGTAGAGGTGGGAGCTAATACCGCTATCGCAGCACAAACTGGAGTTTCTGGTTCTACTAAAATTGGCCAAAACTGTTTAATTGGAGGTCAAGTGGGTGTAGCAGGACACATAACCATTGCAGATAAAACGATTGTAACCGCTCAATCAGGGGTAACCAAAACCGTCCGAAAAGAGGGACAAATATTAGGTGGAACGCCGGCCTCTCCTAACAGTGACTATTTAAAACGTAATGCGTTATTACGTCAATTACCGGACTTATTAAAACGATTAGAATCTTAGAACGCGTATGAACAATAAGCAACATACTATTACCAATGCTGTAACCCTATCTGGTGTAGGATTACATACTGGCGTAGTTGCCAACCTCACTTTTTTACCTGCTCCTGCAAACCACGGGATCAAATTCCAACGTGTTGATTTGCCAGGTCAGCCCATCGCTGATGCAGATGTAGACTATGTAGTAGATACCTCACGCGGAACAACTATTGAGCACAACGGAGCTAGAATTAATACAGTAGAACACGTATTAGCAGCTCTTGTAGGTCTAGAAGTAGACAATATTTTAATTCAATTAGATGGTCCAGAGCCTCCAATTATGGATGGTAGTTCTATCAAATTTGTTGAAGCTTTAAAAGACGCAGTTCTTGTAGAACAGGATGCACACCGTAAATTCTTCGAATTAACAGAAGAAGTACGTTACAAAGATCTCGAAAATGGGATTGAATTAGCGGCATTACCTTTGAATGACTACCGCATGGCCGTGATGGTGGATTATAATTCCAAATTTTTATCTAGCCAACACGCTAACTTAAGCCATGTGTCTCAATTTGAGAAGGATTTCTCGATGTGCAGAACGTTCTGTTTTGTACACGAATTAGAAGTCCTTTATAAAGCAGGTTTAATCAAGGGTGGAGATTTAAATAATGCGATTGTTATTGCAGATAAAGATTATTCTGAGACTGAATTAGCCCACTTAGCGGAAGTATTAGGCAAACCAAAAATCTCTGTTTCGAAAGAAGCTGGTATTTTAAATAACACAAACCTTCATTTTAATAACGAAATGGCTCGCCACAAGTTATTGGATCTAATGGGAGATTTAGCCTTAGTAGGTCGCCCTATAAAGGCTCAAATTTTGGCATCACGCCCAGGACATGCCTCTAACGTAGAATTAGCTCGTAAGATCAAGAAATTGATGTTAGACGCGGAAAAGAATAAGGTTCCTACGTACGATCCAAAGCAACCTCCTATTTTCACGCACGAACGTGTTTATGAACTTTTACCTCACCGGTATCCATTCCAAATGATTGATAAAATCATTTACTTGGATGATACGAGTGTTGTAGGAGTAAAAAATGTGACGATGAATGAGAATTATTTTATGGGTCACTTCCCGAACAATCCGGTTATGCCAGGAGTTATGCAGGTGGAAGCTATGGCACAAACAGGAGGAATTCTTGTATTGAGTTCAGTAGAAGATCCTGAAAACTATTGGCCTTACTTAGTAGGAATTGAAAATTGTCGTTTTAGAAAAAGTGTTATCCCGGGTGATACCATTATTTTTAAATGTGAACTTCAAGCCCCTATACGTAGAGGAATTGCTAAAATGACTGGAAAGGCTTATGTAGCTGGCCAGGTTGTTTGTGAAGCAGAAATGACTGCTAGTTTAGTACGCAAATCGTAAGATTTAACCTATGATTCATCAATTAACAAATATTGACCCTCAAGCTAACATCGGCGCTAATGTTAGTATCGATGCATTTTCGTCTATTCATTCAGATGTAGAAATTGGTGAAGGAACTTGGATAGGATCAAACGTAACTATTTACCCAGGAGCGCGCATTGGTAAAAATGTGCGCATATTTCCGGGTGCTGTTATTTCAGCTATTCCTCAAGATTTGAAATTTGGAGGAGAAACAACAACAGCAGAAATTGGCGATAATTCCACCATTCGAGAATGTGTTACCATTAATCGTGGCACATCTGATAAAATGAAAACAGTGATCGGTAAGAACTGTTTAATCATGGCCTATGTGCACGTAGCCCACGATTGTTTCATTGGGGACAATTGTATTTTAGCGAATGCCGTTCAAATGGCTGGACACGTAACAGTGGGTGATTTTGCCATCATTGGCGGATCTTCTGCTATTCACCAATTCGCAACCATCGGACAACACGTAATGATTTCAGGTGGATCACTTGTAAGAAAAGATGTCCCTCCTTTCACAAAATCAGGACGTGAACCTTTAAGTTATGCCGGAATTAATTCTGTAGGCTTACGCCGCCGTAATTACACAGATGAACAAATTAATGTCATACAAGAAGCGTATCGGTATTTATATTTGAAAGGGTTGAATACAAATGCTGCTTTGGCAGAAATAGAAGCGCAATTGCCTAATACTCCTGAACGAAACGAAATTCTTGATTTCGTTAAAAATTCAGAGCGCGGTATCATGAAAGGCTAATCAACGATGGAAATTCTTGTTCAAAATCTTTCCAAAAAATTCAGACAAGAATTTGTCCTCAAATCCTTCTCCCATTCCTTCAAATCAGGACGGTCCTATGCGATAACGGGTCCTAACGGCTCAGGTAAATCTACTTTACTTCAGTTAATTGCACAATTCACCTTACCTAATTCAGGGACAGTTGAAATGACAGGCATTGACCCAGAGTTAGCTTATAGTCATATTACCTATGCAGCACCTTATGTCGAATTAATCGAAGAATATACATTACCGGAACACCTAGATATATTGGTCAAAAACAAGTACCTGCCTGCTTCTGTCACCTTAGAATTACTGGAGGATTTCATAGACTTACAGCCTGGTAGATTTAAATTAATCAAAAACTATTCTTCTGGAATGCGCCAAAAAATCAAACTCGGATTTGCGCTACTATCAGACAGATCAGTCCTTTTGTTAGATGAACCGACAACGAATTTTGACGAACAAGCTAAAAATTGGTTCTTTAATCGACTAGAACAACAGCGACATAAATTAATCATTGTTGCGTCCAACGAGGCGAGAGAAATTGAATTTTGCCATGAGAAAATAGCGATTCAAGATTTCAAATAAGAAATCGAAGTCTTAGGCGAATCGCGCCTAACAAAAGAATAATAAATCCTACAAAGAAGAGTAAGTCACTAAAGCTCAACACGCCCATACTCATTCGGTTATAATGAGAGGATAAATCCATAAAGTCCAAGCCCACTTCCTTAGCTCCTTGCCAACAAACAAAATTCATTCCAAGTCCTATTATAAAAGCCACAGGCTGCTTTTTACTTAGACTAGAGGCAAATAATCCCATTGCCACAAAACAAAGAACCAGCAGAAACAAAGCTATAAAACCTCCTATAATCAAGGAAGAATCATAATTATTTTCAGGCAAACCCAAAGAGGCAATTGATTGTATAAAAAGGATACTCGGTAATAAAGTACAAACAACAATAAAAGCCAAGGCACCAAACTTAGCTAAAAGAATCTGATGGCTAGTTATAGGTAAAGAACGTAATAATTGAAAAGTCCCTCGATCTATTTCTTCAGAGAAACTATTCATAGAAAGAGCAGGAACAAAGAATAGGAAAAACCAAGGACTTAAATCAAAGAAGACTGTTAATTCAGCAAATCCGTAATCAAGCAAATTTCCATCTATCACCCAAACGTAGACCCCCATTAAAATAAAAAAAGACGAGATGGTTCCCCAGCCCATCCAAGAGCTAAAAAAAGCCAACACGTCTTTCTTTAAAAGAGTGAACATCTTATTCAAAAATAGGTTTTTCGCGTTTCACAACAGCGGAAACAATTAGGCCTAATAAGAAATTAAAAATTACACTCATGATAACTACAATAACAAATTGCATTCCTGGATTCATAAATATAGCTGTCATCTCCTCTGCACTTTGAATTTGACTTGCACTCATTCCTTGATCCTCCATACGCTCTCTGGCGATATCCATTTGGCGCTGAATGACTGTATTATCAATAAACTGAATATAAATGTAATTAAATCCACCCGCTACTAAACCACTAATCGCACCCAGTAAGGTAGCTAAACCTAAACCTTGGCCATAACTGATATAGCCTTCGTTTTGCTCTCTATATTCACGTAAGCAGAGATAAGAGATTGTAACAGATAATACCAATGACCAAACCGTAGAAATCCAGCTAATGGATTCTTGAAATTGTTCAGCCCAGCCCATTACGTTAACGAGCGTTGAAAAAAGGAAACTTAATAATCCATTAATGAAGCCGTATTTTAAAGCGATAATGGATGATGAGGCAGTTGATTCAGATGTGTTTTCCATACTTATTTTTTATAATACAATGAAATTAACAAATTAGGCAGGAATCCCAATGCAATCTTTTGGGCAAAATCATCTTTAGCGATACTATAGGCATCGATCGACTTTATCCCTGCGTGCAAACTATTGTAATACTCCCCTCCTTCTTGACTGACAATAACTTCTTTATAAGAATTCAATTCTAACAAACTCTGTTGAATATACGCATCTAGCATCTGTATTCCCGAAGGAGATTGAAAGAAGAAATACAAGAAATAGGCACTTAAAAGAGCTGTAACGAAAATCAAAATGTACTGAAGTGCGAAATAGACTAAAAAATGCTTCTTTTCACCTCCGTTACGTTTTGGAAAACGTGTGACATACCACCATTGAAAAAATAAAAGGAAAACATAGGTGGGCGCTTTTTTACCTCCAATAGGAATTATTCCAAACTGCTGTAAAATTAGACCATAAAGGACCATCAAGATTATAAACAGAGAGGCATATAAGACAAATCGACCTATTTCAGCAAACCAATTATTGACCATAAGTATAAGTTAAACCGTTAAATACACCCACTAATCTATGCTGCAAGGTTGATCCGATAAATATGGAGTTCTTTGATTTAGAGACGATATCTTTGCTTGTGTAAACATATGAATCTGGTACCATAATGAAACCTTTCATAGTTTCTCCTACCTTCAATTCAGGCAGCTGAATTCCTAAGAAGGCGGCAGCACCATGAGATAAATACTTATCAACATTCGCTAAACCTTGTCTCTTCGCTTCATCAATAAAGGCTAATGCTAACGTTTCTAAGCCAATCGTACCGAAAGCGGCTTGATCGAACTCTAACTCTTTATTTTCTACCTCCACAGGATGATGATCTGAAACAACAGCCATAATTGTCCCCTCTTTCAAACCTTGCCATAAAGCTGAGCGATCAGCTTCTGTTCTAAGTGGAGGGTTCACCTTTTTCAATGTATCAAAATCGGATACTGCATCTTCTGTGAAGATAAGTGAGTAGATTGCGACATCTGCTGTCACAGGTAATCCCGCTTTCTGAGCCTCGCTAATTAACCGAACAGATTCAGCAGTAGAGATACAAGTGAAGTGAAGGGAGAACTCCGGATTTGCTAATCCAAATGAATGTTGCATCACATAAGCCAATAAATCCAAATCGCGCTTCACGTGCATCGTTTCAGCGAGCACTGGGATACCTTTTAAACCTAAGAGCGTACTTTGAAGTCCTTCGTGTATTTGGCCAAATAAGGACAAACCTTTTACATCTGGACGTGAAATAACTTTCGCGGCTAAAGGCTGCAAATATTGCAGGCACTTTAACATTAAGTCTGTGTCTTGCAATGCACCCGCACCGTGGCTAAACCAGGAAGCTCCAGCCTGATGTAAATCCATCAAATCGCTAAAGTTCTCCGCTTTATTCCCAATAGTTAGTGGCGCCACTGGATAACACTTTACTCCAGATCCTGCTAATTTCTCGGCAATATATTGAATAGCCTCAGGTTGCTGCGGCACGGGCTCACCCGTAGGCAGAAGCAAAAAGTCTAAAACCCCACCCTTCCAAGCCGCCGCTTGCAAACTAGTCCAATCTTCCTTGTGTTCCCCACCTGGTAAGGTATTATGAACACGAAGATCAACTACAGAAGGAAACCATTGGAGATCGCTGTTAGATATAACTAAATCAGCCTCAGCTTGAATCTGTGGAGCAATTTCTACCCACTGACCATTAGAAGCTAATAAATCCACTTTCTTTCCGTAAAAAGAAGACCGGCTATCTTGAATTAAAATCTGTTTGAATAAGATCCGCATTTGTTTATGGCTTATAAAAAAACCCTGATTAACAGGGTTTTAAAATCAATGTCCGATAAAGGATTTATATGTTTCAACATCCATCAATTGGGATAAATCACCAGCGTCAGCCGCTTTGATTTTCACAACCCAACCATCACCGTAAGGATCCGAGTTAATTAATTCTGGACTGTTGTTTAAGGCTGTATTGAATTCTACAATTTCACCAGCGACTGGCAAGAACAAATCTGAAACCGTCTTAACCGCTTCAACTGTTCCAAAAACACCGTCTTTCGCAATCGTCTGACCTACCGTCTCTACTTCTACGAAAACGATATCGCCTAACTCGCCTTGAGCGAAGTCTGTGATACCTACGATAGCTACATCGCCATCTACTTTAATCCACTCGTGTTCTTGAGTATATTTTAATTCGCTTGGAAAATTCATATGATTATTATTTGCTTACAAAGGTCACTAAAATCTCGATTTTTTGCAAACGATTTTAGATTATTCACTTAAACTATACCGTATTTGGAAACCTCCTGCCACAGTAGAACGATAGAAGGAATTAGAAACCAACGGATTATTCATCATCTTATCGAAATAAGCTGTCACCGTTAATTTGTTATTCACATTATAACTCAGTTGAGGACGGAATTGAAAATTAACAAATCCTTGTGTAACGATCGTCTCCGCATCTAATTTACGTTGCAAAGTTCGGGTATCCCGAATCGTTAAATTCATATTGAAGCGTAAGTCATTCGGTAATCTAACGGCACGGCCGTTAATTTTGAATGGAATCAACATATTTGATTTAGTAAATCCTACTGCGACCGTAAAATCCTTATTGGCTAACTCGGCCACTTGCGAATTCGCTAAATTCAACCCTACATTTCGATCTTGGTTATACTCTAAACGTAAGGATATTTTACTCTTTGTCACGGCATTCACCCCAATCAAAGGAGAAAAACGTTCCACAAATGAAATAGTACTCATGACATATACCGGAATTAGTGTGTTAGTCACCGGATCATATCGAGACGAAAGTGGGTACAAAAGACTGTTTAATGTTAAATTCATGTAGTCCGTCGTAAATTGTCCATATTCTAATGACGAGACAAAATTCCCGACATTATATGTACTTGAATACATATGGGAAATCGTAAACGATGCAAACTTATTCTTAATTCCAGGTAATAAATTCAATCCATTATAATCTACTTTCCAGTTAGGTAAAGGGATATCGTAGAAGGGAGAATATTTAACTGTGTTTGCCGAAACTCCCGAATAAGCCGCAAAAAAGGCGGGGATTAATACATCTTGAGAGTTCTGGTTGTAGGTTCCTATCTCGGTTGCTTTTGAGCGATTAAGTCGAGATAATAAGACAGAACGATTGGATCTAAACTCTTCGAAAACCGTTTCAGGGTTTGAAAAAGCCGTCATAAAGGACAAGAATGACATCGAATAGTTTCCTGAACGAATCGGGCTTTGGGATTTGAAAGGTCCATTCGCAACCTCTGGACGGTAGAATTCCTGGTAATTATCTCCTTTGTTATAATTACCGTCTACTTGAATCCGTAAATCTTTTGTAGGCTCTAACTGGGTCGAATACGTTAATTTCTGCGTACGCAATTGAGTGAATGGCGTATTCTGAACTGTACTTCGGGTTAACCAGCCATTTTCCGCTGCCTTGAAACGAATCCCGTCATCTTGTCCCCCACTGATAAAATCAAATCCTGGTGCCTGATTCAAGGCATTCATACCTAACATACCTGGATTAGGCATAAAACCAGGTAGTGTGGTTGATTCATTGATGGCGTAATTCACTTGAATACCTCGAAGCGTTAACAATAAACGGGTGATAGATTTAAGCGCACCTTTTGCAGGAATCACAATATCCTCCTCGTCACCAGGATTTCGAGCCACATTTTTACCAAACGAACGAGGACTATTTGCCCAACGTAAAGCCTTAACCCGATTGTATAAGGCAACAAAATCCACCTTTCCATTAATGGCTTGCTCTCTCGTGTTTTTAATAATATTACCAAAAGGTAAGCCTAATGAGTCTCTGATATCAAACGAATTGGCAAAATAATTATACCCTACCCGATGCGTATAATCCGCATTCATCCAATCGGTTAACACCGATTTCTGCAGAGGCAAACGCCAAACCATCCCCGCTTGTTGATCAAAACTTTTTGCTCTACCTAAAGCGCGTAAACTAATCATCACCGAATCACGCTTTTCTTGCGTATCTAAATCACCTATCGGTTCATCAATGATGGAATTCACCTGCGCATTATAATTCAAGACCATACTCTTGGTTAAATTCCAATTCAGCGCATATTGGCGATTAAAGAACCAATACTTCTCAAATTGTGGGGCCACTCCTAACGTGGTGAATTCCGCATTACGCATTTGAGTCTTAATGAAACTGCGATCCATATCTAAACGAACCATCAATGAAGAGGGTACCAAATTCAGATTGAAATCTTTGATTAAATCGAAATTGGCTTTCTTGAACGGCTCTAAGAAACGAGATGAACTCGAAAAGGCATAAAGAACACTACCTTTATGGCTTAGTTGGCTGTATTCCGCTATTAATGGACTCGTTCGCAACATTTCAGCGTACGCGTAGCTAAAGGTGAAATTAGAGAAATCCCAAGGATAGCTGTTCTTAGCCTGGGCATTTCTGCTCTTCTTTACATTAGAGAAATTAAAGCCTTTGCGTTCCGTATTATCTTCCACTAAAGTAAGATAGGATTGTTTTTTTGCCTCAGAACTAAATTTCTGAATCGAGTTTCGCAAAAAGATATCCGGGTCAAAAGGATCAAATTCAGGTGAAATATTACGGCGATCATAGGTGATAAAGAACGGAATTTTGAAGCCCCACTTTTTAGGCAAGAGTTTGTCCAAATTCAAAATCGCTGTAATACCATATTCCAAATTATTTTCGCGACTGCGCTCAGATATTTTGGCCTGAACCCCTCCAAAGCCATAATTCTTAAAACTTCCATTCATCTGAATCGTTCCCAAGTCAGCTAATTTGATTCCTAATTTACCGATAGCCGCTTCTCCAGAGGTCTGATCAAATCCAGAGGCACGCAATTCATTCACCCAAATACAGAAGGATTTATTGGAGTTACTCGTATTTCGAACACCAATCATCGTCACCATGGTGGCACTTTGATCCGGACGACCCATGACCGTAATCTTATACGTCTTACCCGTAGAACTCGTCACAATCATCGTAAAACGATCATTTAGACTCTTACCCTGCTTATCCCGTTCCGTCTTCACTTGCTTCACTAAATCAAACTCGATGTCAAACTCATTCTCCATCGGCCAAATTTCCGTATCTAAACTTTGCCCCTTCTGCGTCTGCGTTAAACCCGTATTCTCAATTTCATAATAATTATCCGTTAAATCTGTTCCTATTCTTAAGAATGCACTCACCTGCCCATTAATCGCATCTGGGCTTTGCATTGAAACGAACATCTTCAAACGCTTGTAGTTGATGAAGTCAAATAAGGTATTTTTAAATACCGCGCGCGCGTCATTGGGTCTTAAATTATCGACACATAGACTCATTGACTGCTCATTCAGACGTGCGTTGTTAATCGTCGTTATATCCTGATCACGTACAAATCCAGGTGGAACCACATAAGGAATAGCGCTCTCCCCTTTATTAGCTGGACCATTCTCCTCAATATTCACACTCGAGACGCGGAATTTTGCATCATAAGGTTCCGGCAAATCCTGACCACTCCGCTTATCTAATTCCCCCACAAACTTGCGGTAACTATATCCCGAAAGTTGTAATTGAGCAAAACGCAATACAACAGGCTCCTGGAATTCCTTCAAAACCATGCGCATAAAGCGAATCGATTTAAACGAGTTAATCTCGCCCGCAGGCGTTTTATAGTTGCGTTTATCTTTAATCGGGATGCGGAACAAATACCAATTTACGCCACCCTCTGTAATTTTATCCACCACAAATCCACTCCCAATTTGTAAGCTACTAGGTTTC
>Ga0222712_10001594_pt1 | contig 27522 bp, 41 predicted proteins | sample C33_657DmetaG_FD_165043 | JGI IMG/M metagenome (GOLD analysis project Ga0222712, IMG submission 165043) | Estuarine water microbial communities from San Francisco Bay, California, United States - C33_657D | ecosystem: Environmental > Aquatic > Marine > Unclassified | place: USA: California... | reverse complement strand
AATTTTATTCCTGGTATCATTATCCTCAAAGAATTTAGTTCCAAATTGAGCAACTCTTTTATAAGCTGAATTTATTATTTTATTTATCTCATTCTCTTTGCCTCCCTCATCATATCTGAGTAGCATGTTTTGACACTCACTTTTATTGATGCCAAAGTCATTGAATGCAATAGCTAACTTGAAAAGGTTATTATTCTTTTGACCTTCAATCATTCCATACTTTTTATCCCACCACTTAACAAGATTTTCAATAATACGATTGTCTGATTTGATTGGAACAACAACATCAATAGACCCAATATCCTCAAGTTCTGGCTCTTCAATTTTATCCCATTGAATTGAGTCAATATTTACATACAAATCAGGGTCATAAGATTCATAACAAAATCTATCTATATTGCTGCCACTATTATCCCAATATTCTGAGTCAAAATAATTAGATAATGAATTGAAATATCCTTTGTGATCTCCTTCTGTTGGTATCTTAACAAGAGCCTTAACTCCTTTACCTGATGGACTTATCCAAGCTGAAAAAATATACTGATCTTTTATTAGTTCAGCTTTGAATTGAATAGCCTCAGCCATGCAACTCATATTGTCAAAGTCCAAAATTATCAATCCAGACCTTTTATCTATGCCATTAATACTCCTCTTGGTGAATGTTCCATTGAAACACACCCCAGGGAGCTGCATCTTATAAGGATTCTGCTCATTTTTTGTAGGCAATGATCTTATTGTTTCAACTAACTCCTTTGATTTTCCTGATTTTATCCTATCTAAACAGAATAACACATCTCTGTTAAATGGGTTGGTGGTCTCAGTAACCTTTTTGAAAATAGATACAATCATTTAATACTTATTTACTATTGGTAATTCAAAAAATGTTAAAGGCAAAACACCAAATCCTTTACTTTTTGCAAATATTCTATTACAAGTCCATGCTTTTTGTGCATAATCATTTGACATTTGCTGATATGAATAGTAATACTTTATACTTAAAATTTGCGTGTCTGTTAAATTTAACTTCAATATTTGGTGAGGGTTTAACTCATCATGTATATTCAATTTGTAAGCAAAAATTTCTTTTTTTAAAACATCACTTTTATTAATTTTATAAAAACCAAGTAATATATCTTTGTTTTGTAATAAATTTACTTCTCTTTCAACATAATTCTCCTTACGTGTATCCCAAAAATAAACAAAATCATTATTTACATTATTTAAATCCCAATCAACACTATCACTTTTTTTTCTATTACACGTCATACATGAAGTAGTTAGGTTAGTAATGTCATTTGTACCACCTTTTGAAACAGGATAAATGTGATCACATTCCAAATCAATTTCACTTCCACTAACACCGCAATATTGACAAGTGTACTTATCTCTTTTAAAAACATATAGTTTTTTAGAACTACTTACTAACCTTCTTTTTTGTATCATATATAATTTTAGTTACATAAAAAAACCTCCTAAATCCTTTGGGGTCTGACTTCCAAATTCATTAAGAGGTTTGATAACTTCTTTAGGTTCTATGTTGTCAGACCGAACCGTTCACAAATATAAATATAAATTTTCATATATGATACAAGTACATAGTAATTTTTTATAAGTACCTTGATAAGTACCTAAAAAAACTTAGTATTTATAAGGGTTTGAATACCATTAGGTACATAAGTACACATTGAAAACCGTTTTTTGAAAAAAGTGAAATTTATAAAAAGAGTAAAAAAAATAAATATATATAGTATAGAGAAAAGTTATAAAGTACCAAAGTACCTAAATAAAAAACCCCCTCACTCGTTTGCAAGGGGGTTATTAATAATAAAACAAAGCTGTCAAATATACTCATATAAATTCAATCTGATTCTTTTTTTTATGAGCTTTAATGTTTTTAGATCCTCACAATCAAGTACCTCAATATGCAATGGTCTTATAAGGTGTTTATCTCCAAACAAGTCACGTTCCTTTTCAGTTATTTGATAATAGATCCTATCTTTTTGCTTTGTAAATAGCTTATGTATTTTAATCCCATGTAAGATAGTACAATGATCTTTATTGAATATCTTAGCAATGTGATGAAGGGTGTAAGCCTGTTCCCTTAGTTTATTGTAAAGATAGTATCTGGGATAGATTACCTCTCTTTTACGGCTAACCTTAGTAAGGTTATTCTCTTCGATGTATTTTATGATTTCTTCCATAATCCAATAAGTATTAATATAAAACCAACTGCTGCAATTAACAGTGCCATTTTTGCTTCTTCAGCCATTGGTCACCTCCTCTACCTTATAACCATTTTCAATAAACCATTCTAATGTATCCGGCATATCATCTGGATAATTGTAATCTTGCAGGCATCCATTATCATCAAGGTAGCAATACCACCAAAATCCTAACTCTTCCTCCATGGCATCCTCAAGCCATACTCTGTATTTTTTCATATCAATTAAATTTTAATGTGTAAGCCATAGCTTTCCATGCTAAGACTAAACGGGTTGGGTTTGTTATTTTCATTCTATTCTGATTTAAAGGTTTCGTTGTAGTATTGGTTTGGGTTGCTTGTTGCTCTGTCTTCTTCATCATACCCATTATTCCATGCTTCAATTATTTGCTCTTTCTCCATTTTTTTAGCTTGTTCAATTAAATATAAATCTCTATCTTCAAGTTGCCATTCTTTACTTAGTTGTTGTACCAACCATTCTACTGCTGTTTTCATTCTATTCTGATTTAAAGGTTTCTTTGTAATAATCATCATTTTTAATGTCTAATGAAATGTAATAATCTGTCATTCCTTCAAATGGATATTCACCATTCCATCCTTCCGCTGAATTTTTGAAACCATCAAGTCTCGAATCTAATATCTGCTCTCTCTCCACCTCTAAAAACTTACTAAACTCATTGACAAATGTTCTGCCCTTCTCAGTGTGTATGTCAAACAGTGATGGATGTAACTCCTCTAATCTTGCAAATGCTTGCTGTAATGCTGTTTTCATATTTCTAATTTATATTTATTATTATTTTTATTTACTGTATATCCTAACTGTTTAAACAAATCAAAGTATCTGTACACTGCTCTCTCTGATACATTCAAGTACCTTGCAATGGTATGGATATACCTTGGTTTATGTTGTAACATCTGCATGAGTCTAATGCACCTGTACATCTTAAGTTGATTCATGCCTTTCAATTTTAATTATTAATTTCTCCCATAGGTTGCTCATCCTTCGAGCTTCCCATTCTGAGTCTGCTTGCACAGTCTTTTTTAATATCCTCCAAGCTCCTCCAATGTATCCGTGATAGTGTATTGTCCACATTTCTTAATATTTTTAAATAGTTATTATATCTTACTTCATCAAAGTTATCCCAGTAACTGATAATTGCTAAGTTGATTTTAGGCTCTCTCATGCTATCCAATTATGCCAATATATATCAATATACCTAAAATTGTCAAAAGTGCCACAGATGCCACGAAAACATCTTGTACGGCTTTTCCTCTACTATCCATTACAAAAAAGATTTAAGGTTAGCACAATACATCTCAAGGCGACCTAATGCACGAGCCTGAGTGTCTAATTTATTTCTGTACTTAGAAGCTAAGTAATGTAATTGACCACGAGTACAATCTTTGATAGCATCTGAGGTTATTCTAATACGAGTTACCATACCCTCAATCATGTCTTTAACATCGTCAATAATACACTCAAGTTCATCCTCATCAATGTAAGTTCCTTCACCATCACATTGAATACAGTCATAAGCATAATCAAATCTTGGATCTTGATCACAAGTGTCATTTTCAACAATTCTCCCTGATCCTGAACAGTGAGAACATTCTTTAATAAATTGCTTTTTCATATTTGCTTTGTTAATAATTATAGAACAAAGTTAATAGTTATTTTTATATATGCAAATAATTAAACAAAAATAATATTAACAAGTGGATGTTAATAACTGTTGAAGTCAACTAAATGATATAAAAAAACCCGCTAAGTGTGGGCGACCAGGGACTCCCTAATCCATTAACCATAGCGGGTGTATTAAAATGATCCGGTAACTGTTCTAATGGTAAGTATCCGAATACTATTTCTTTTTAAACCGTTTTACAACAAACTTAGATGCCAGTGTTGCAATAGCTTTTAAAAGTTTATTTTCAGATTCAATCTTTACATGAGTTCCTGTCTCATCTTGCTTGATGTTAACATCTACTTTTTTACCATCATAATCAAGCTCTTGGTTTATACCGTCTTTATGATACTCAACCTCAGCTTTGTTGGTCTTTATAATAATATCAGTTTTATCCTCTTCAATGTTAACCTGTACTTTACGAGGTCTGCCTACTTTTTTTGCCATAACTTAAAATTCATTTATTAAACATATTGAAACTCTTGCATAATCCTTTGCCATTTTAACCATACGTTCATAGTCAGGATTGTTATTAAGGACCAAACAACCCTCAGACCAACCGCCTATCTTAGTGGCTACTTGTTGAGATCCTTTGTTATAAGTTGCACCATGAATATTCATGAATATAATATCATCCATTAATCGAGTAGTGGGGTTTGTTTTACCATCTGAAGTATAATCTCTTCGATATGGCACCTTAGCAACTTGCCTTAATGCTTCCATCTTGCCCCTATGAAGTCCATAAGCATAAGCATCATAGTTCCAACGATCAGCCTCCATAACCGCAGTTCCTTTGTTGCCTTTATTTGTTGTACAAGAGGTTACAAATTGAAACTCTTGACCAATCCAGATATAAACTTTGTCATCAAATACATCATTTGCATCCTCATTGGACCGTACAAATAACAGCCACATATCAGCTGGGATGTTTTTATACGTTGATAGCGACTTTACTCTTGCAAGTAACTGTTCATCAGTATAGTTTTTTACGTTTGTCATTTTCTGAATTTATAAATTAAAAACAAACTTACAATAAATAATAGAATAAATATTACTGCACTTGAATTATCTATATGAGTGATTACTTGAGGCTCTCTAATACAATTGGCTTTAAGCAAGCTATCAACATATAAATCATTTTCCATCCTCAACAGTTAACTGAGATAATGTAGCGGCTACTGTTCCCGCTGTTATGGCATATCCTGCTACAGTTACAACCGCAGCGGGTAATGTGATAGGAGCAGCAACAATAACACCTGCCACAGCCCCAACGGCAATGGCAATCTTTTGTACTTTCTTCCAAAACTTTGGAGTCGGAGCATTGAATCTTTTTACTAAACTCATTTTGATAGTTGTATTTCTATTAGTTTCTTTACACTTGTAGTTAATTCGCTAACCTGCTCAGCAAGGTGTTTGATCTCAAGTTGGGTCATTTTCTCAATAGCATCATATTTAAACCTTGACTCATTGTCAACAAGCTCAATTTTACCTTTTAGCTTTCCTTGCGTTTCAATTATAGTCTTTTGTTCATCCATTACTTTCTTTAAATCTGAATGTAAACTTTTTAAAAAATATCCTATTCCAGATATGAGTATTGTTATTACTGTAAATGCCACTTCGTTAAATCCCATCACAAAATCAATATGCTATTATTATATCCATTCTCTCTATAGTTGCCAAAACAAGGGCAGCTATTATCACAAAAACCATTGCAATTGCAGTTACAATGGTCAATCATTGGTCTTAGGTCGGTGTCTTTATTTGCCTCTGATATAAATATAGGATACAAATCTTTATTAGCTATCAAGTATCTTGTTAATCTTGTTTCAAAGAATGAAGCCTTTTGTGCATAGTGCTCCATTCCAAAGGCAACCTCTGAACGTGTTACCGATCCTGAAAAGTCACCGAACTGAGTTTGAAGTCCTTTATTCTTAAGTTGGTAAGTCAATCCAAAAACAGCATCCTCAGCTGATCTCCATGCAATCACAGGTTGTATAAATGATACAAGATCTTCCTCTTCAGGTGTTAATGTCTGAGCATTATAAGCTGCTAATAAATGATTATAAAAGATAGTGCCTAAGATAGGCATCACTCTAAGCTGTGATTGAGTAGCTATGTAAGGCGTAACATCTGTTACATCAACATTGAATGTAATAGGAGTGTTTGTCTTTAAATAGTTTTCTGTTATAAAGTAGTTCATGGTGCAGGTGTTGTTGATTCATTTGATATAACATCACCTCCCTCAATTGGAGGCAGTGAGGCTAATGCTCTAATCTCATTAGGAGTCATTTTTTCAAGTACCTTAGTAGCAACCAAAGGACTTAATGAGTTCAAAGCATCTGAAGTCTTAGAGGTATCACCTTCAAGTTCGACAATAGTCTCATTGATAATCTGAAAATTATTGATAGAATACTTACCTGGTATCTTAGCAATATGTAACAGCTCATTAACTATCTGTTCAATATGATTTCTCAAAGGCATTACTACGTTTTTTTCAAAGATTACATAAGCCTGTTTAATATCACTACCTGAGCCAAGTGCTCCTGTGGTCCTAATACCCATAAGTATTGGATCAATAGTATGAGCAAAGCATATCTGTTCAGTGTTAAGGCTTGATGCCTCTTGAAATAACTTATCATTGCTGTTGGTTGGTAGGCTCTCAATCTTAGGTAACTGATCTTGATTATTAGCAAAGAACGCTACTGCCTTTCCAGCATTAGCTGCCCCCTTTAATCTATCAATAGTTTGCTTAATCATTGACTTTTCTTCCTCTGACTGTGGTCTTTTAGGGAACATCATAGCAAAGGATGGGAATATTGAGTTCTGAATGTTAGCTTTTGCAAAGTAACTTAGCTCACCAGATAAGAATGCAAAGTTCAAAGCACTTGAATATTGAGGTAATGGATACCAATCTTGTCCTAATCCCATCAACTCATAGCAATATAGTTGTTCTAAATCAGTATTTGTTGGATGGTATTTCTTAATCGGTTTTACATCTATTCTTGAGGACCAATCCTCACATAAAAAATATGTTTGTTTATCTCTTGATATACGCACTTTCTCAGGTGAAACAGGATAAACCTTTGTTAAATCACCTTTCTTGCTGTAACATAGCTTAAAATAAACCCTATTGTGTACAATCAACTGTTTAGTAATATCCTTATCGGTTCTTGCTAACTTGATTTTCTTTTCAAATGTAAACAATTTGAGTTTATCATCGTTGGTCATTTCCTTAGTCTCAAGAGTATAACCACCTCCGATCACAGCATTAGACTTATAATCTACTATTGCACCATGTAAAGGGGAACTATAGTACATTTGATTAAGGAGCTCAGGGTACATATTATCCTGGCCAAATGGAATATAACCAGCCACTTGATAACGCCCATTGACATAAGGCAGTGATAAGTTAGCACCGCCCACTTTTTGAAACGGCGTACTAAATGATTGATAACCTTCGACAATCTCAGGTGTTTGTGGCTTACTGCCTATGAATCTGCTATACCATGCCATTAGTCATATATTGAATTAACTGCTACGCCAGCCACAACCATCCGACCCTCTTCAATCATGTTCAATCCTGTAGGATCAAGAGTAGGTATAAGGCTTTCATAAACTTTATATTTATACTGACCTTTGATCAAGGCTCCATCTGTTGGCTCATCAAAGGTGAAAAGGTTGTATCTCTCAGGATAAGGTGAGGTATCAGTACCTTCCCAGTATATTGGATCAAGAGATGTATTAAACTCATCTTCAAATTCAAATAAATAGAAAGGGTTGCTTATTGTTGCAACCTCTGTTAAGGTCAAAACAAAACTGTTTACACTATCCTTTTCAAGATATATCATATCTATATTGTACTTAATAGATTAAATAATTAAAAAAGCCCCACCGAAGTGAGGCTCTTACATAATCTATGGCGAGACTATAGTAATCCTGGGATAATAGTTGCATCAACCTCATAAGCAAGGAACTCATTTTCAGCAACCAAAGTAACTGAATATTTTGAACCATCAGCTCGAGTTGTTCCTGATCCTTCACCTGTTGCAGAAACTTGCAAGTAAGGGAACCACCAGTATTTACCATTTGCATCTTGTACAATACCAGCCAAATATTGTTGACCAGACCCAAGAACTTTAATAGCTCTTGACTTCTCTTGATCTCTTCTATGAAACATCAAGTTTATAGTAGCAGTTACATAACTTGAACCGTTGATCAAGTCAATAGCAGAGTCCTCAGTATAAGAGGACACATTTCTTCTAAACTCTAACTCTATAAAGGGCAAATTCGGATCAACTAATGTTATTCCGTCAACGATCCAATTAGTTCCTGTTTCATCAGTAGTCACAACATCAATGTTGTCTTGTTGATTAACATAGAACTTATAGATCCCTCCAGAGTTGTTGTCGCAAGATTTTAAAATTGTTTCTAATGTTGCACAGCTCATTGTGTTAATTTTTTAATTGTTAAAAATAGGGGGCTTTAACACCCCCTTACTTATAGTTTAATCGAAGCAAACGTTATAAACAACGATCTCAGCAGGGTTCACATAGTGGAATCCAACTTTCATGTTAGCTCTTGTTCTCAAATAAGGCTCAGCAACTGAGTCATTTAAGTTAACAGCTTTCAATGCTTTGTCATCACCTTCAGCATCAAATGCATAGATAAGGTTATTTTTCAAAGTCAATACGATAGTGTTGTCAGCCATACCCTCACACACAACTACATTGATACCTAAGAAAGTTAATCCTAATGGTAATGTAACATAAGTCATCGTGTTACCTGATGCAGCAGCTAATTCATAAGCCTGAGCTACGTTAGTTGAAACATAAAATCTCAAGTCAGCTTTTTTACGAACGATTGCAGATGGAGCAGCATTTAATACAGTTTCAAATGTAGCAAGTACATTCGTGCTATCAATAGCACCTGCATAAAGACCAGCAGCGATAGAACCATCACCACACAATTGTTTGATGTATCCATTACAAAGAGATAACAAAGTATCCTCAGACTCAACATCACCTTGCCATCTTAGCAACTCAATGTCTTGACCGATTTGAGCAGCCATTTCATTCCAGTAGTATGACATAAAAGATGCAACAGTGAAATCACCATTAGATCCTTTTGACATTTGCAATGCTAAGAATGATTGCTCTAAGTCAAATTGACATAACTGAGCCATTGCAGACAAAGGACATACGTCGATGTCAACAGCATCCAATGAATCAGTTGGAGCATTAAAGTTACAAGTAGATGCTTGTAGGATTGATCCAAAAGTTACATTGGCTAACTTAGTTTTAGATTTGATACCCGGTAAGGTACGGAAGTTGTTAGGAATATCTTCTTGTGTAAGATACGCCTTTGAGTAGAACTCATCAGGGTTTGCACATAGCAAAGCATTAGTTTCTACCTCTAAATCAAATTTTAATTTACGGTTCATTTTATTTGGTTTTTGAAAATTTTACAAATTCTTTAAATAATTCTCGAGAACTCATCTTAACATCCTTTGTAAGATCAATCTCTTCTTCAACTGTCTCAGCACTCAATGCCTCTTCAAGTTGGTTTTTTAAATCAGCAATCATAGCAACAAGCTGTGTAACTTGCTCCTCAATCACAGGCATAACTATTGCAAGTACAGCCTCTGCATCAGTAGCAGGATCAACAGCCATAGCAACATCCTCAGCAGCTGTCTCTTCCTCTTCCTCTTGTACATCCTCTTCAGCATCACTTACAGTTGTCTCAGCTTCTTGCTCAGCCTCTTCAGTAGCTGGCTCTTCTGCAGCCATTTCTTCTTTAGTTTCTTCTTTGATCTCGATAACCTCGCCATCTTTTACGACGTATATCTTACCTTCAATCAAATGTTCTCCATCAGGTAACTTCATTGTATTTAGTTTTAAAATTTCCGACATCTTTAATCCAAGGAAGCCCTCTATTGAATATCCTATTTGATCTGACTCAACTAAGCTATCATAGTACTCTTTATCTGTCACCTGACTAACCAGCATCAATGTCCCCTTAGGTACATCAATACCATAAGTGCTGAATGCTTTATCCTCCTTTGGATTGTCAACTATCCATGCCTCAAGAATATAAGCAGGTACTTTCTCTTCAGCATCATGCTCTAAGTTGAAAATATCTTTATTCTTAAGATCCTGCATGAACTTTGCATGAATAGACTCAATGACCTCAGCTGTGAATTGAACATCATATTCAAAGCCATCCTCATCTCTTCTGTAGATTTGCATCGGTATCATGGCAGGTGCCACAATACGCATCTTAACGTCATCTTTAAATGTCATAGGAACAGCGGCATTGAATGCCATACCTTTAACCTTGATAGCAGGCTTTGAAGTAAAGGCAATCATTGACATACCTAACTCTTCGCCATCGCTGTACTCAGGGTCAATAGTAATTTTATAGACGGGTCTATCCATGCCTATATTGTAGAAAGTGTTATATTTGTTAAAAATTAAAATCTATGGTAGAAATTTTAGGTAAAAAAATACCCAATCAACTCAATGAGTTAACGGTGCAGCAGTTTGAAGACATTACAAACATTCACGCTAAACAGGATCTTGATGCAATAGAAAAGCACCTTGCAGTGTTTGAACTATTAGGAATCAAAGAAGAGGATTTTGAGGATACCTCAATCGAGGATTTTAAAGCCTATGTAAGGGACTTCAATAATATCAAAGGCGCTAAAAAGATAGTGAACTCAATTGAGCTTGATGGATATAAATATACTGCCTTTGATACTGAGTTCAAACTATCAGTACGTGACACTAAGCATATTGAGAAGGCTATGGCATCAAGGCACAAAGGTTATATCTCTGAGATACTTGCTATTTTATTCAAACGTGAAGACCTTACTAAGACTGAGCATTATGCTGAGGCACATATCAAGCACAAAGCAAAATTAATACGTGAACAAAAAGCGGCTCTTGCTGTTCCTTACTTAGCTGAAATTGGTTCTAAACTTTCAAAAGAATTACCTAAGAATGAACCTGCCAAAGTCGTGGAATGAGATAGATGTTTTACAGTTTAAAGAGATACGGGAACTTTACTCTATAGAAGAAACATTCACACGAGAGATTGAGATACTTGCCACACTTGCCGATATTAGTTCAGATGACTTAGAGGACTTAGATGTAAGTGAGGTAAGCTCGATGCTTAGAGATATTACATTTATAAACTCTGAACCATCTAAAAACTATAAACATGACCTTGACGAGTGGAAGTTCAAGCCATTATCTAAGCTCACAACAGGTGAGTTCATTGATATGGAATATTTCTTCTCAAATGATTATACTAAACACATTGGACATATAGCCTCTATCTGTTACCGAAAGCATTCAATCAATGAGTGGGGTGAGTTAGTCTTTGAGCCTTATAAGTTTAATCCATTTGATAGGCATGAGTTGTTTGATGAGTATAATATAAATGACATCTATGGCATAATACCCGAATACCTATCATTTAGAGAAACATTCATGGGTAAGTATGAATTGTTATTCGAGTCAGATAGCATTGATGAGGATGAACCGCCTGAGACACCTGAGGATAAGAAAGCGGATCAAGAAAAAAAGAGTGCTGTTAAATGGTCATGGGAACGGCTACTCTATAGTCTATGCAATGAGGATCTAACTAAGATGAAGGAAGTAACTGACTTGCCTTTAATCCTTACCTTTAATATGTTGGCAATGAAAAAGGAGCTTAATATTTAAAGCCCTCTAAATGATAACGGTGCTGTAAAATCTCCATCAAGTGGTTCAAATGTATAAATGATAGAACGCTTTTCGCCAAGTATATTTGCCACTTGCAAAATAGGATATCGTTGAGTCATCCATTCAGTATATTGAGAATAAATTTCTGCTGTTATTCCTTCACTATCTAACCTTCTTGTAAGTTCAGCACAAAAGTCATAAGGAGCAATGTATATTGTACCATTATTCAAAAATCCAAAGTAATACATAGCTATTATTTGAATCTCAAGTTCACCAAGTGCAGGTATATTTGCATTGATACGCACTGAATCATATAAAGCACCTGTATCAATAGCACCCGCCTCAGCAATTAACCTTTGTAATATCACTTGAATCTTTCTCCTTGTTGGATACTTGACATTGAATATACCATTATTTGCGTAGCGTGCCATTATACCTCAAATTGAACTAACCAATCATTAACCATGCCTTGTATTTCATCATCCTCCCAAGTGCCTATATATGGCATATCTTCAGCACGAACACCAAAAGAAGCCGTATCTGTTGTGAGTAATACATCAACTGCTAAAAGTTGATCAAGCGCCTTATCACTAATTGTGTTAAGGTTTACTGTAATTGTAGGGTTCTCAATGCCTACATTAAACTGTGGAAATTTATATATCATGATAGTGTTGTTCCTGTTACTGTGAATACTCTGCAAGGTATGTATCTATTTAAGGATGTTGCTGTTTTTGAAACTGATGATGATATTAAACCAGCAGCTGCGTTTGATTGATTAATTAACCTAAAAGCATTTGTTGTTCCATTATAAAATGTAGTTGATGACCAGTAATTGTGTTGTGTTGCCCCTAAGTTTAAAGGAGAATAATTCAATGGTTGTTGGTCTAATTTTGCCAATGAAAATAATTCTTGAATATTTGGCAATCTCCACCCCGTTGTAAAACTGCCTATGCTTACTGCTAATGCTCCATCTATTGAGTTGTCCCAATTTATATCCGCCCCATTACTTGTACGCCTCCAACCTAATACTGTTGAACCGTCATAAGTTGACCAATCAATTACTATGTTATTGGTATATGTTGTACCGCCTAACTCATCTGTAAATCTATTCGTGTTTCCAAAAGGATTATTCTCAGCAAGTGTTGTAAAATTAGTTGCTCTTCCAGCTTCAATATCACCATCGTCACCTGTACGATAAGAAGTAGTTTGACCTGTTTTCATTAACTTAGCTGTGGTTCTTGAAGAAACCGCACGAGCTTTGATATATAAGTCTTGACTCATGCCTTAATAATGTTTAATGTTACAACAGCCGCTGTATTTACAGTCACTGTTATTTTACTTCCTGAGGCTATTGTATTGCCAAGTGTATAAGAAGCCCCATCATCAAGAATAGTTGTAGTAGGACTGTTTAATATGTTCGTAACTGATTGAATCTTTAAGTTATAAGGCGCATAAAAGTCAACAGTCAAAGCATCAATTAACTCAACTGTGTACTTTATACCAACATTGACCCATAAAGAACCATTATACTCTAATGAATCACCTTTTTGAACTGAACTTATATAAACATTATGCAACTCATCAAGCTCCCATCCGTTCATAATCTTTACATAAATCTTACCATGAACAGCATGAGCATACTCAACATAACCTATCACTACAATATGACCTGTTGCTCCAGTTGGTTTTACATTGGTCAATGCTCCTGCAGTTGTTGGAGATAAGTAAAGGACATCACCATCTGACCATGTCTCACCTTGTAGACTTCCTGTTGTATTTATTTCTTCAAGTTGACCAACTGTTATGATAAAACCCTCTTGATTAGTTGCAATTGTTTCTGTAACAAGTCCTATAGTATCAGCTGAGTTCAAGTCATTATCTGCCTGAGCATAATCAACAGCAAGTCTTTGACCTTGTGCTCCTGATACTTTAACAGCTGTATAGTTAGCCTTTGTCAATGTAGCATTAGGGACAACTTTATTAACAACTCTTGCAACTAAATCAACGCCGTTCTTAAGGATAACATTACCACCCTTTAATGTTGTTTCTGAACTACCTGATGTATCATTCCATCTTGTAGTTCCTACAGATGCAGTCCCTGTTGGTGATGTATCTAATGTGAGTTGACCTGCCTTTAACTCATACTCGCCTAAATCAACATCTTGAGTTGCTCCTGTATAAGGAACAAAATTACCTGCTGAGCCATTAATAATCTCTTGACCCGTTATAGATCGAGTGACATAACCTGATCCACTATCAACACTAACCTCTATTAAGTCAGTTGGATCAAGGTCAGATCCCTTGGGAGTCATGTTTGATATTTTACTTCTATCTATTGGCATAACTATATTGTATTATTGAGGTAAATTTGTTACAAGAGGCACTTGACAATCTGTCCAGTTACTCATATCAACATCTAAACTCATGACCCATCCAGCAGCATAGTCAAGAAGTTGATTATTCAAAGGTTGTAAGGATGGTTGGCCTAATACATCAAAGGAATAGTTACTACTAAATGTAAAGTAATTAAACAAGTCAACAAGTATTTGATGGCAGTCCGATAAGATCACCGTTATATTAGCTCTATCTTTTTGAATGATGTCAAGACAATATATCTCAAGGCTTATACTATTAGTGTTCTCACTTGGTATTGCTGTGATAGGAGCTATAAACACAAGAGGGTATTTCTCATCCTTTGTTGCAAAGTTAGGCAACTGCTCTACAAAGTCACTACCTACTTTCTTAACCTGTAGATGGTCATTATAGAATGCTATTATTTCATTGATTAGGGCTTGATAACTTGTCATAATTCTGCGTTTCTTTGTATCTTATTAATTCTATTTTGAGTCCCTGTTATTTCAGTCTCACTAACTATTGCAGTGACTGTAATATTTTGACCTGCCTCTTGATTAGGATTCCCTACATTATTCAACTGATTAGCTCCACCGAATAAACTCACAGCAGGTGTTGCCATACCGCCTGTTGATGTCTGAGTATCAAAGCCACCCGTAGGTATATCAGGTGATGCTGGAGCTTGACCCCCTCCCTCGAATTGTGCTGATGCTATCTTTGCAATGTTCACAGCCGAGGCAATACCAGCGGATGTTAATGCAGCAGCCATAGCAAAGCCCCCATCAAACTTAGGATACTGAGCTAAGATAGATGTGATAGCCTTAGCTCCATCAATTACCGCCATCCCTAAGTTAAATGCTTTTTGAACGGCAAACTCTTGACGTGCTGCCCTCTCAGCTTCCTTAGTTCCCTCTTTATATCTACGTTTTTTGAAACTGAAAAATAAATCAGTTAATTGTTGAGTTGCTTGCAATCCCATTGTAGCATAGTTCAATCCATCAGCAACTTGTTTAGCCTCAATCTCATTAAGTTTCTTAGCCTGCTCCTCTGTTGCTACAATCTTTGCCTGTCTATATTTCTCTTCAATAGCTTCTTTTTGTTCAGCAGTTAGTTCAGTATTTGCAAGTTCAGTTGCTTTTTGTTTATCAAGTGCCTCAATCTGTAACTCAAGTAAACGTTCAGATGCTAACTTTTGTTGATCAACAGTTAACTTAGTTCTATCCATGTCAAACTGTTCACGAGATAGCTTAGTCTCAGCGGCTAACTGTTCAGCATCAAGAAGTTTTTTAGCCTCAGCAATTTTAAATGCTGTTTTATTTTTTTCAATTTCTTTAATATCATTAGCAAGTTTCAACTCGATGTTCTCTCTTTCAGTTGCAGTAAGTTCAGCACTTTCCAATTCAACAGTAGCCTTAGCCTCAAGGAGTCTAATGTTTGCCTCAAAAGTTTCAAGTTCATTTTGTGCCTTTAATACATTTGCCTCAGCTTGTGCAAGTACCTCCTTATTTGTTAATGCCTGTTGAGTCTTATCAAAGTCATCTTGTAGCTTTCTTTTCTTTTTATCGTAGTCAACATTAATATTAAATAATTGATCGTTACTTAGTTTTAAAGTCTTTTGATATTTTGCTAAATAATTTTGTTCAGCTTGCAATGCAGCAACCTCAGCATCAACTCGTGCCTGAGTTCCCTCTTGAGTTAGGTTAATTTTCTTTTGTTCAGCTTCCTTAGTTTTCTTTAAACCAGCCTCAACCCGTTTCTCATATTCAGCTTGCTGTGATTTAGCCGCATCCTGTGCTGCCTTAGCAGCCGCTATCTGTGCATCCTGTGCTTGCTTAGCCACACGTTGATCAACCTTAGCCGCCTCATTTGCATAGTATTGTTTTATCTCTACTTTGGTCTGTTCAAACTTAGTAGTATCTTGATCCAAACTCTTAGCTAATCTAATCTGTTTCTCTATCTCAGCAAGAGCCGCTTGCTCATCAACTTTAAATTGCTCCTTAGCTCGTTGATTCTCATCTTGAATATTCTTTAACTTCCAAGATCTTAATGTCTCATCTTGCTTCCTATTGATGTCAATGATAGCCTTAACTCGTTGCCGTTCATTCTCTTCAATAGCAGCATTGTTCTCTTTATAAGCCTTGTAAAGGTCATCACGTTGCTTAATCTGTTCATCAGTCAACTCACCACCAGCCTCTTCAATAGCTTCCAATGAGGCAAGCTCTCTATCCATAGAAGCCTCCATTTCAGCAAGTCGTTCCTGCTCTAAGTCATATATGGATTTATTTCTATCTATGATTCCATAGACTTGACTTTCAAACAAGCTCAATTCATTATCTGTCAGATCTTGAGTAATATTATATAATGCTTTTCTTCTATTAGAAGTCTCTTCTATCTCAGCACGTTTAGACTGTTCAGCTTCTTTAACTTTCTCAGCATTCTCTTCTTCAGCATAAGCCGTTAACCCTAACCAGTCTGTCAATGCTTTAAACCCTTCAATCAATAAGTTAATAGGATACATCAAAGCACTCAATATGGTATCAAGAACACCGATCTTTTTTAAGAACACACCGATGGCTACAACTATGGCAGTGATAATAGCAACCAATAAGAATATAGGGTTGGCAAGTATAGTCATTCCTAACTTAACAAACGCCCCTCCCATAGTAGTCAATACGCCCATGAATCCCTTGAATCCTTTGGCTATCTCTCCCGGGTTTATATTACCCATGATCTTGCTAAACACTTGAGCCTTTTGCTGAGCCTCTTCAAAGTCTAAGCTCATTAATGAGTCTTTAATACCTCCTAATGAGTTGCTAACCTGTTCAAACTTAGAACCTGATGCAAAGACATTTACTGCCTCATTAGCATCCTTGATTCTATCTCTAAGCTCCCCCGCTTGTGCTGATAATTCAGCAACTTGTTCGGGATTAGTAGCCGATGCAATAGCACCTTGTAAGCCTCTTAGTTCAGCTTTCAATTCGGCTATGCCCGTTATCTTTAAAGGTATTTCAACTTCATTCATATTAGTAAACTCTTATTTCAATTGTTGTATTAAATAAAACCCCATCAACAAGCGCATAGGTATTATCAAGTGTAAATATCTGTAATGTGTTAGGATCAGCATTGTATATACTAATGTGAGCAGAGTATATATTGAATGATTGTATTATAGCATAAACATTCGACGCTGTAGGGAAAGCTCCTACTAATACACCATCATACTGACCTGCTCCTATTCGTGTCCATACAATATCTCCTATAGTGTTCTCAAGGATAGTCAATACAGGATCAGCAATACCTACTTGAGTAATATTAGCAATATACTTCTTATAAGCCACAACAGGTGCACCATTAATAGTATCAGTTACAGTTAAGTTCTTAGTTACTATGCCGTCATCACTTAGAGATTGATTATCTCCTATGATTATGCCCTTAGTTCCTTGAGTCACAACATTACCTCTACCCTTAACTACAACATCAGCACCCTCCATGATAATATTACTATTCTCATTCTTATACTTGAATATGCTATCAAGCCCTACAGATGTTATTGTATCTCCTAATGGATTGCCATTTGCAACCTTGAACGGTGCCAAGTCTATCTCAGTATCAATGCTTATTAACTCAACCTTTGTGAGGCTGTTGTTATTAGCGTTATAATCTTGAATCTTGTTTATATTCCACCATGAGTTATCAATGTAAATCTTATCATTGAGCTTCAATGACTGTATATCAGTTTCTCTTAAATCAAAGTAAGCCGTCAACATCTTACCTACGTTGATCTGATTAACAGTTCGCCTCCAATATAAGTTATAAAGGTTGTTTGATGTTAATGCTCCAACTTGATAAAAGTAATAATCATTGGTCCCAAAGTTAATGTCAAAGGTTGGATACAATGGATTGTTGAAATGTCCAAGCATAGGATAATCAGTTACTGAGAACTGTCCCGTTGTTCCAAAATCTATTATATCAAATGGTTGACACGTACCTTGACCGCCATCATACAAGATACGGATGTTAGTATTAGGAGCTAAGCCATTCAAGGCAGGAACATAAGCCCCAAAGATTGTACGATATACTGGAGTCGGGGAGAACAATAGCTCCTTAGTATCAACATCCTTAACATATTCATTGTCAAAGGTATATTCTATTTGACCGTATGTCTCACCTGTTACTTGAGTATAAACTACGTTCGAGGTGTCCTCGTCAGGCGCATAGGTTAATTTTAATTTCTTCTTAGTTACATCAGGCAAGAACATTAACTCTTGATCCTTATCTCTTGCTAACTTAGCACTCCAGTCCTTTTCAGCACCCGAGTCATAGTACTCATCTCTATGATATAAGATTAAGTTATTAGGGTTGTCAATATCCTGCTCAATATAAAGGTTGTACATCTGAAATATTGACTTAACAAAGTCAGATTGCTTAATCTCAACAGGGACATATTGATCTATTATTAAGTTAGATCCAACAACCTGTAAGTTATTCGATGGTAAGATATTCAATGTAATTGAAGTCAAGTCAAGGACCACATTAACATCTACAAGATTTGAGGCATTATCATACCAAAAATTATTCAAGGTAGGTACATTAGGAAATATCCCAGAGTAATATCCTTGAACATCAACTCCTATAGATAGAATCTGTATATCACCAGCATCAATAGAAGGAGCAGTCCCATCACTTTGAGAAGGTATGCTTAATGTCGTAGCAAAGGTTAATATAGTAGTAGATCCATTAGGCAAAGGACTTGAAGCAGGATAATCAACAGTTACTGATGAACCATATACTTTTACACTACCATAACCAGATACAAACACCTGAGCAAAGACTCTATATCTTTGAGAGGCTGTATATCCTGATACAACATAATCAAGTATTGCATTACCGCCACTTGTATTATCAAGTGAAATAGTACCTCCGATTGCTAACTCATGAATATAATGCTCCCCTGGTATTGCGCTTGTATTAAATGGCGAACTATACTCACCTGTTGTCGGATCGTATAAGTTTTGACTATCAATTACCTCTGTCCATCCTGAGTCAATATTCTCTTGAAAGGTTGCATTAATACCCGTTGGTTGTACATAGCTTGTGGTCCAAGTGTTAGTTGCTTGAACTAAATAGTCAGTGTAATCCTGATTATTAACATCACCATTGTAAGGAATTAACAACTTATCAAAGTGAGCATCACTTAATGCTGTCCATGTATAAGTGAACCCCGCATTACTGAATATCCTATCAAAGTAAGTCTTTGCATATATAGCAGGTTTAAAATCATTGACTTGATAGATATTGGTTTCATTGTAAGGCATTACATACTTGAATCCATCGGTTACTGTATTATTGAAACTTGCAACAATAGCCGCTGAATCAAAAGTATGGTTAAGATCTGAAAAGTCTAAGTCATTCAGATTAGCATTGGTAATAGCACTGAAGAACTCAGCTCTACTATCTTTAATCAATACCGTATAAGTAACATCTTCTTCATAAGCATTAGAGTACTGAGCTTTATTAACACTTACCAATTGAAGCAAAGCCTCATCTAATATTGGCACACCATTCTGTATAACTTGACACTTAGTTAAGGCATTGATGTTAAATGTTCCCGCTTGAATATTGACATCATAATAATTACCAAGCAACTCATTATTGTTCTTAGTGCCCTCAATTACAATGGTTTTCGAGAATGTTCCCTTGCGAGATGTTAAATCTCTAATGTCTCCGATGTTAAATGTTATTGGAAATACTATCTTTTCAGATACATCCAACTCACCTGTGCTGAGTACTATCTTAACCATTGATTATATCGTTATTGGATAACCTTACTTGTATACTTTGTTTGATTAAGTTGTTATTACGTTGCTTATATACTTCAAAGCTATTAGTCAACACATTACAACTTACATACTCAGTAAACTCAGGAACTCTAATCACACAACCCTCTTCATCATATAAGTTCAATACGTCTTCAGTTATTCGATAGATCACATTCCTTAGATAAGTCTGAGGTGATGTTATTAACTCTTGAAAGTAGATGCCTTCATTCTCACTCATCCAGTTAGTATTGAGGTCGTATGTCTTAGATACTTGAGTTGAATAGTTAATCATTCCTTGCTCATAAGTATTATATTTCCATTGACCGCTACTCACATAGCCCTTAACGTCCTTGTTGTATCCCTCTCTTTTGACCTGAGCTTTCTCATAAGTCTTAAGTTGAAATGCAAAGCTACTCCATGAACCCATGCGATCTAAAAATAGGATATGAGTCTCAGATATTTGAATCCTCTCATCTAAGATAATACGGTACTTGATAGACTTAACAGGGTTCAATAATCCATCACTATACCATACATCATAGTAAGTTGTTGATGCCTTAATCAAGCCAGCTGTTCCACTTACCAATGTTAATGTGCCAAAGTTATTAGGACCAACTGCCACACCTTTAATATATTGGCTTCCCGCAATTGACTTATAAAATATATCTCCATTACTATTCTCAAAGTAAACTCTTTCATTTAGTTGCACCCCGTTATCCTTAGCATTGAGCCATAAGTCTTGAGTCAGTGTACAATGGAAGCTCGTAGGCTGGTTAGTTAACCACTGCCCAGATACATTGTCAAGCGTATAAAGATTCTCATCATAGAACGGCATATCTATCCAAGGAATAGCTCCATTGAATACATACTTATCAATAGTTGTTAACAAGCCAAGGTTAATATCTTTTCTATTATCAGCATACTTAACTGTCCCATTGATAGTGGCATCTGTTACCTCAGACCATAATGCATTGATAGTAAAGTTAGTCGTTCCTGTTATAGCAATCACTGTGTGCAATCCCTCAACGCCTGGATTAGCCACACCCCCATCAGCTTGAATAATATTGATTTGATCTCCTACTTGAAATGCATGAGTTGCTGTGATGCGTACATTACCACCGTTATCTACTAATGATGCTGTGTAAGCTAATGAGTAGATATATTCCTCTCCTATCTTAACATCATACTTGTAATATGAGTTAGCCGCATCGTAGAATGTAGTGACAGCTGGGTCAAAGTCAAAGGTTACTTGATTGCTCAATAGCTTACTTACATCCTGTTCACCATAGCCAGTGCCGTATGTTGGTAATGCCTTGTAGTATCCTATCCTGTTTAATGTGCCTGACTCATATATCTCAAAGATGTATCTAAACCCATCAAGGTTCTTATTAGTCGAGTCCACTATGAACTTGACTTCATTGTACGCCGGTGTGAAATCTTGTGGCTCAGCTATGATTGACATTCCCATAACTATATTGTATTTAAGTTAGATTTTAATTAGAAGGATAGATATGAGTCATCTGTAAAGTACTCTTCTTTGATATGAGTGGCAGCATATCGAATAGCATCCATAGCATCATCCCAAAGTTTGACAGGCTCATCAGTAATTGTGTCCCCTATTTTCTTCCACTTGTAATTCTCATATTCTTTTTTGATTGCTGGATGGTCTTCGCAGAATATACCAAATGACTTGATGTTGTTAATACCTTGCTTGACTACCTTGTTGGCATTCTCAATGTAGTAACCTGCTCTATCTATCTCTGCAATGATCTCAGGGCGTGAATAATCAGCAAGGATGTTGATACTCTTTTCAATACCCAACTGATCCATGCGTGCTATTAAGTCAGTTGTTGTTAAGTAACTCTCATAGATCACAGGCTCAATGTATAGATCCTTATCCCTCCAGTATACCCTAACCAATGCAGTGGGGTGGTTATACCCAAAGTCAAGTCCATAGACATAAGATGTAAACTTAGCAGGTCGATGCTTGACAAAGGTCCAATTGGAGTAGATGTTACTCTTGGATATGGCTTTCTCCCCTAAGGCATAGATTTGATATTGTGCCTCATCAGTTCTCTTTAAGTCCTCAATCTGTTTCTTGATAGACTCAGGCAGGAACGGGTTATCCTTGTAAGTTGACTTGATTAGGATTGACTCTTCAGATGGTAATTCATACAGCCATGAGTTTGACTCCGATGGATTGTAATCAAAGATTAGCTTGCCTTCGGTTCTCATGTTCAGCTGAGTAAAGTCATCATAGTATAATTCATTAGCTTCGTTGCACCATGCGAGGTCTCTCTTCCTACCTCTTATCTTTTGCTCATCATCTACTGAAAAGAACTCAACTATTGACCCATTGTCAAAGGAATAGATATGCTCACTCTTATTGTGTTTATTGACATCGTATATCTCTAAGTTCTTCATGATCTCTAAGAAGTCCCTCATGACCGTTGCTCTCAATGCGGGGAAGGTTTTTCTTATGATACTTACTACCTTGTTTCTATTCTGCAAGCAATAGACTATGACCAACTGACAAAGTGAGTAGGTCTTAGAACTCCTTGAGCCGCCCTCATTGATTATGAATCTCACATTTGAGTTGAGGGCGTTGAAGTTCTTTTCAAATATGACCGTACTATTTATCTCCATTTTTTAGGCAATAGTTTAGCTATAACACTATATTTAGTATTATGACAATTAACCTATCTTACTATATATATATATTAAGTAGGCTTTATAATATTAACCTTCACCTCATTGATAGCTTGACCTTGAGTGGTTGTATCTACCCTTTCAGTTAGGTTGTTTAGTCGTTGAGTTATGGAAGGATTGTATTGCCCTGCCATACCTCCTTCAATCTGATCCTGTCTAATTGCTTCCTCTATACGCGAGCAGATTGTCGTATATTCAGAATATCTTCCATCTGTATTAGCAAAATAATCTTGTACTGCGCTACCTTTTTCAGCAGCAAAGCATCTGAATCCAACTTGAGTTAGTGGTCTCTCAAGAGGTACAGGAGTAGCCACACCTGTTTTAGTTGAAAGTGAGTATTGATATCTTGGATTTGATTTGCACCAATCCCTATATGCCTCGAATAACTCCCACATTTTCTCAGGTGTTTCAATGTATTTATGCTTTGGCATTGTCTTCAGCAGATGGTTTCTTCTTGCGTTTCTTCTTAGGTTTAGGGGTCTCAGCTGGGATTGGTCCATCAACAGCTTCGTACTTAATAACCTTTACCTCTTCTGTTGAGGTGCTGTCCTCGAATAGATACCCAAGTCCAATGGATTGATAGTATGGTATCTTATTCATATCAATCTTAGCCACTACAATTGTACGTGATCCAAGTACTCGATCGTATACCTTAACAGTCTTAGTTAGGTACTCTTCTTTAATTTTCATGCTCATAATTTTCTGTTATAATGAATAATAAATAACCTGCCAAAGTGAGTGCTCCAAGTTGTCGCATTAGATCATAGTTATCAGTGAATAGACTTACTACGAACCCCCATCCGATTAGATAGGTTGCCATACCGATAATATTAGCACTCTTCATACCTATATTGTATTTGATTTATATTTTCTTTAATTTCTTTGATAAGGAAGTAAGCTGATGTACTGTTGATTCCGAAATATTTAGCAAGAGCAGTCTGAGTTGAGTAACCTTTGTCATAGTATGCCTCAAAGATAATCTTTTTTATCCTGTCATCAATAGAGTTACGGTATATTTCAACAATAGCCTTTTTAAAGTTATATCTGTCCTCAATGTCTATCTTATGTTCAAGCTCAGTTGAATCGTCTATACGGTCACCAATATACTCTTGAGACCTATACACGTCATCTCGTTTAGTTCTTGATCCTTGAGTCCATATAAGTTCATACTTAATAGTGTTTAATAGATAGCTCTTTGCCTTGTCAGTTGACTCACAATGAACTTCAAGCCCAATGCAGTGTAAGTAAGCGTTATTGATCACAGCTGAGGCATCTATTGAATCAGGAATATTGAGGGTCTTAATGAAGTGAAGTGTGTATTTAAGCACTTCAGAGTAATTATAAGTAATGTATTGATCAAGAAAGTCCTTCATACCATACAAGGAAGTCTTTAAGCCATACTTTACGGCGCACCATTGAGCAGAAACATTCTTTGTCTTTGGATCCTGTTGCTTTGTTCTTAGCTCGTTGTAGTTTAATAAGGGTGCTCTTAGTGAGTACCTTGTCCTCAGGTTGGTTGAGTAGCTCTTCTATGAGTTGTATATCAGTTTCTTCAAGCATACGGCTGTAAGTGATGTTGCACAAGCAATGGTAAATGATTGAGAATATGCCCAAGTCCCCCAGAAGCTGAGACATTTCCAGCAACCAAGCGAAGTGTGCAGCCAATCTGGGAGATTGAGCTTGTTATCAATATAATTCTGTAATGGTTCGAAGTGAGTGAACCACCATGAGACTACTAAGGGAGTTAAGTATCCTATCATGTCGCTAAGGTAATAAAAGTTATTGAAATGACAAAGGGAGCTACTATGCTCCCCTTGTGGCTACTTCATCAAGTATTTAAACACCTTATCATAGAACTTACCTGTTACCTCTTGACCATGCATGAACCGGTACATTTGAAACTTATCCACCCCAACATCCTCAGCTAAGTGAATGACTTTATAGCGCCTGGATATCTTATCAAAGAGCTCAGCTCTTATTGAGTCAGTGAATGTCTCACCGTCTTTGATGTATACGGTCTTAGAACGGGAAGCCATTGTCTTCAGTATCTATTGGTGGAGCAATGTGAGCTGACTGTTCTCTTGGAACTGGTCTCTCAACCTTATATGCATCAAGAGTGTTATAGTACTTACCATTGAACTCTCTGCCTCTGACATTGAATGATACCTCAACAGCATCACCTCTCTTGACTGTGTCTAACATAGACATACGATCGTTGACTGTTTGAAACATGATATCCTGTGGATACTTTGAGTCCTCTGTGGTTAGGACAAATTCTCTAACTGAGAACTTATCACTGATTACCTTGACATCATTAATTAGCTTGATGCCTCCTTTGATTTTAAATTCTGACATTGTTTATATTTTATTTTAAATTATTAGCATCTTTATTTGTTTCGATGTACATTTTATTAGTCAATGCAAGAGCATAATCATGAGCCATTGCAGCTGTTGTTTCATGAGGTGCAAGATATTCTGTCTCATAACCATTGCCATTTGCTGACAATAATGCATTGAATGCCATTAACATGGCTTGTTGGTAAAATTCTTTTTTTTCCATTTTATTTATTATTAGTATCTAAGGTTTACTTTGTTTCTACTCTTATAATTATAAATATCTTCAATAAGAGTTCTGTATTGATCACGATTAGCACAATCAACTAATGCTGTAGGTTGAAGTCTTACTTTGTGCATAAACTCATTAAAATCAAATATTTCCTTTTGAAGAAGTCCTATCATTGTAGTTACAAAACCAGTTCTATTATAACCTAAATAATAAGGTTTAATCATTCGTATTTTATTAGCATATTCTTGAGCTAAATTTATATCATTATGTTTCCAAGTTCCTTCTTCAAAAATTTCAGTTGCATTATTATTTTTATGTATTTTTTGATTTAAACTTTTACTTCCCCATGAAGTATTATTTTGAACTAAAGCTATACAATCACTAAATACATAGTCAGAATTTTTAATTGAAAAATCACGCAATTTAATATATGACTCTATACCCATATTTGCATAACCTTCCATAAAATCTTTTTTAGTCCAATTTTTTTGATTCAGATTTAATGTGTGAACTTCATTTAATGAATATCCATTTACAATAATGTAATAAATAAAAGATTTTGCTTCTTTAGCAGCCATCAAACGATGTTGACCGTCAATCACTTCCATCTTTTCATTTACTAAAATTGGATTGCATTTCATTCCATAAACACGAATTGAATCAGCTAACCGCTTAATGTGTTGTAAATTTGGAACTCTGTTACCATCAATTTGTTTAAAGATTGATAAATCATTTGTTTTGTAAACCTTGTTTACTTCTGTTTTTAGTTGCACGTTGGTACTATTATTCCCCATTGGTGCTGTTGTTGTGTTGAACATAATTATTTATTATTTAAGATATTTACATATTGTGAATAGTACTCTGAGCAGTGTATAAGCCTTTCCTTGATTAAGTCCTCATATTGAGAATCTCTCTCATATCTTAACACTGTGATTCGTTTAGCCGGATCGATATGTTTAACCTTATGAATTGATCTATTATCCCAAGGAGTCAATAAATCATCATCAGTATCGTACATAGTATAGATTAACTCAAATGATGGTCTATCATATAGCCACATATAAGCACGTCCTTGCCATTCATAATCACTTGACTCCCCTTCATCAGGTGTAGCTGGGAAGGTCTCTAAGGACCATGAGCTCTTGATGTCAATGATAAGGTCATTAAGAAGAATATCACAGCATCCTGTCATTAGTTCATTCTCTACTCTAAGCGTGTTCTTAGTGTATTTAGTGAATCGAACCTCATTAAGTAGATTAATGCCATCCTGTTCGAACTGAGTTCCTTTAATCATTGGCTTAGTTGTAAGCTCAGATTCATATCCATAGAAGTCTTGTTTAGCTATCTTGCGAATCTCAGCTTTACAAGTTTCAGATAATACCTCAGACTTGCTCCTTGAGTTAGTCATGAGCTTCCCTAATTGTGATGGACGCCATTTCATAACTGTGCCTCCTGTTCTTTGGTTAGGTAAAATTTAGCTCTTAGCTCTTCGGATGTGAACTCCCCTTTATTGATAGCCTCAAGAGCAGCTTTGAAGCGAGTATCTGATAACGTTTCTTTTTTAGTTTCACTTGCTGGCTCCTTAGATGCTTTTTCACCATCATCATCAACAGCCTGCAAGGATAATGCACTTTGAAGAGTATAACGTCTGTAGTAAGTAATAGCACTTCCCATGTTTTGAGGATTAACTCCTTGAGGTAAGTCCATACATGACTCAAGCATATCGCCTGTTTCAATGTCTATTATCTGAGTACAAACACTATTACCTTGAATAGGTTGGAGCAACAGCAAGCCGTTCTCAAGAAGTACAGGCTCAACAACTTCCATAATGGCGTTTAGATCAGCGTACTTTGAATGATGGCTCATAGCGTTCTTAGTTACCTTACCGATGGCTAACTTAGCCTTGTGTAGCTTTTGATGCAAGGATAGAACCTCTATCTCTTGCGCTTCTCTGATCTTGTCAGAGGTGTTCTTTAATTCTTTCATGCTTTGATTATTATTTTCATCAAAGATAATAATATTTTGCATATATAAAAATAAAAGTTATTAACAAGTATATGTTAACTCTTCTCCAGTGAGTGCGAAGTATAGGTTTTCAAGTTGATGGGCGTATGTATTATTCCCTATTCTTAACACATGACCATCAACTTTAATTAGAAAATAATTAAAAAATCCTAACTCAACACCGAAATCACCTTTCATAAATACTCTATCAGTAACTTGTTTGAAACCTAATTTTAATAATACATTCTCATCAAGCTCAAGAGCCTGATAAAAGTCATCAATCTCATCATCTAATAAGTTCTCAATATCCTCTAAGTTTATGAGTCCAATCTTATAAGTTCCATCACCTAACTCAATCTTATATGAGTTACCTAATCTAATCTCGTGTGAATCTAATGTCATAATTTAATCTATTTCGTTATTAATCCCCTTGACTGGGTGTTTA
>Ga0222712_10001593_pt1 | contig 27541 bp, 25 predicted proteins | sample C33_657DmetaG_FD_165043 | JGI IMG/M metagenome (GOLD analysis project Ga0222712, IMG submission 165043) | Estuarine water microbial communities from San Francisco Bay, California, United States - C33_657D | ecosystem: Environmental > Aquatic > Marine > Unclassified | place: USA: California... | reverse complement strand
GACCTGACGTTGCTCGACGCATCCGGGCAAGATGCCGGAGCGGCGGACGGGCGCTTTGCCGCAACACTGTTCACAGACAGCAACGTCACGCCGATGCTGGGCTGGAAATCCTGACCAACAGCATTTGACCGCGGTATGGAGAGACAGACGATCTAGAAATCGCCCGCTCTCCTAATTGCCAGCTTGCATCAGACGTCCGGGATGCGCAGGGAAAGACCCACTTGATTGGAGAGGGTCTCTGCCATGACATTACCGTTTTCGCTTGCCGGTCGCACAGCGCTGATCACCGGAGCATCCTCAGGCCTTGGCGCCCACTTCGCCCGGCTCTTTGCCCAGGCTGGCGCCAATGTGGTCTTGGGTGCCCGTCGCACAGACCGGATTGCCGCCCTCGCCAATGAACTGGACGCCGGAGAGACAGGCGCACTGGCAGTCCCCTTGGACGTGACCGACGAGGCCTCGATCAAAGAGGCCTTCAACATGGCGGAAGAACGCTTCGGCCCCGTCGACACCATCATTGCCAATGCCGGCACGTCTGCCGCTGCCCGGGCAACCGAGGTCAGCGTCGAGGCGCTGCGAATGGTGACGGACACAAACTTCACCGGCGTCTATCTCACCGCACGCGAAGGCGCCCGTCGCCTCATCGCCAGCGGCAGCCGTGAAACGGGTAAGGGCCGCATCGTCCTGATCGGCTCCATCACCTCCCACCTGACCGGCCAAGGCGACAGCGCTTACGCAGCCGGCAAGGCGGCCGTTGCCCATCTTGGCCGTAATCTGGCGCGCGAATGGGTCCGCCAGGGGGTGAATGTGAACACCATCCAACCCGGATACATTCAGACCGAGATTGCCGGTGACTGGTTCCAGTCGCTGGGCGGACAGGCGCAGATTGCGGCCTTCCACCGCAAGCGCCTTCAGCCCATTGATTCGCTCGATGCCGTGATGCTGTATTTCTCCTCAGATGCCTCCGCCGCCACAACCGGCGCGGTCATCGATATTGATGACGGACAATCCCTATGACCGACCGTGCCCGCGATATTGCCGCCCGCGTTGAGACCTTCGTCCGCGAGGTCGTTATCCCCTATGAAAGTGACACCCGCCGGGATCATCACGGCGCACCGTTGGATGAGATGGTCCAAGAAATGCGGGTCAAGGCGCGCGCAGCCGGTGTGCTGACGCCGCACATCCTGCCTGACGGCAGCCACCTGACGCAGTTGGAGACAGCGATTGTTCTCCAGAAGTCCGGCCTCTCCCCGCTGGGGCCGCTCGCGGTCAACACGATGGCCCCCGATGAGGGCAATATGTACCTGCTGGGGCACGAAGGCAGTCCGGAGCTGAAGGAACGCTTCCTCAAGCCCATGATCGCAGGCGAAGCGCGGTCGGCCTTCTTCATGACCGAGCCTGCGCTGGAAGGCGGCGCCGGTTCTGACCCGTCCATGATGCAGACGACCTGCAAGCTGGATGGCAATCACTGGGTCATCAATGGCCGTAAGGCGTTCATCACTGGCGCCGAGGGCGCCAAGGTCGGCATTGTCATGGCCAAGGCCGATGAAGGCGCGTGCATGTTCCTCGTTGACTTGCCCGACCCGGCCATCCGCATCGAGCATGTGCCCAACACCATCGACAACTCCATGCCGGGCGGTCACGCCACCGTCCTCATCGACAATCTGCGCGTGCCGGCAGACCAGATGCTGGGGCAAGCCGGTGAAGGCTTTAAATACGCGCAGATCCGCCTCTCCCCTGCCCGCCTGTCGCACTGCATGCGCTGGCATGGCAGCTGCCAGCGCGCGCATGAGATCGCGACCGACTATGCCAACCGCCGCATGGCCTTTGGCAAGCTGCTGATCGAGCATGAAGGCGTCGGCTTCATGCTTGCGGAAAACATGATCGATCTGAAGCAGGCCGAACTGATGATCGACTGGTGCGCTTCTGTGCTCGACACAGGCTCGCTCGGTACGGTTGAAAGCTCCATGACCAAGGTCGCCGTCTCTGAGGCGCTGATGCGCATTGCAGACCGCTGCGTGCAGGTTATGGGCGGATTGGGCGTCACCGATCAGACCATCGTTGAACAGGTCTTCCGCGAAATCCGCGCCTTCCGCATCTATGACGGCCCAACCGAAGTCCACAAATGGAGCCTCGCCAAGAAGATCAAGCGCGACTGGAAGGCGGCGAATCCGGCTTAATCTTTCGGCTCAGGCCGTCTTTTCAAAGCTGATCAGGTCTACCGGATCATCCATCGACACGCCGGCGCGGATACTCAAGCCAAGGTGATAGGCGATCAGTTTATTGGGCAGCCCATCCAGCAAACCCTGCATCACCTGCCGTTCACGCTTGGACAATTTTGCGATCCGCAGCTTCGCATCATCCAACAGACCAAACGCATTCACCCGCCGGTCCAGCTCGCCAAAGGCGTTGTCCAGCGTCGCCAGCAGATGCTCTTCCACATAAGGCTTTTCAATAAACTCAAACGCCCCGTTCTTCATGGCGCGCACCGCACGATCAATGTCGCCCAAAAGGCTGAATATTTCGGTAACGATCTGGGCAGGATCCGTCCCTGCCATCGTCGCCAGCGCATCGCGTGCCTGGTTGGGAGGCGCCCGCAGAGCATAGCCGCAGAAAACACCTCAATCGCCTCCGGACAGGTGCCGAAGACGGTCATCATAGACTTGGCCGAACTGGCCGGACTAGCCATGAGTCCGGCCTTATTCTGATTGGATTAAATTGCCATCAACCGGGGCAAGGCCAGATCAAGCGCCTTGCGGATGATCCCAATCATCTCGTCAATCTGCGCATGGGAGATGATGAGCGGCGGGCACATGACAATGGTGTCGCGGATGCCGCGCACCATCAGACCATTTTCGATGCACAGATCGCGCACCATGGGGCCGGCCGTGCCTTCAGCTCCGCCGAAACGTGCGCCGGTGGCCTTGTCAGCCACAATCTCGATCGCCCCCAGCAGACCGACCGAACGGGTTTCCCCGACCAAGGGGTGATCGTTCAGCGTGACCAACATCTTCGCAAGATAAGGACCAGTGTCATCACGGGTCCGCTCGACAAGATGTTCCCGCTCCATGATTTCGATATTGCGAAGCGCAACCGCCGCCGCGACAGGATGCCCCGAATAGGTGAAGCCATGGACGAAATCGCCGCCGGTTTTCAGCACGTCGACAATCTCTTTTGACACGGCAACCGCGGAAATCGGCTGATATCCAGAAGACAGCCCCTTCGCCATCGCGATCATGTCGGGCTTTACACCCATGGTTTCATGGCCCCACATGTTGCCGGTGCGGCCAAAGCCACAAATGACCTCATCGCAGACGAGCAGGATGCCATATTTGCGCACAATGCGCTCCACCTCGGGCCAGTAATTGGCGGGCGGAATGATTACCCCGCCGGCACCTTGGGCGGGTTCACCGATGAAGGCTGCGACATTTTCCGGGCCGACTTCAAGGATTTTATCCTCAATGGCCTTGGCACAGGCGAGGCCAAAGGCTTCGGGCGTCATGTCGCGCCCTTCATTGTACCAATAAGGCTGGCGGACATGTTCCACACCGGGGACGGGCAGATCGCCCTGTTCATGCATGGCCTTCATGCCCCCAAGGCTGACACCAGCAACTGTCGACCCGTGATAGGCATTCCAGCGTGAGATGAAGACCTTACGCTTGGGTTCACCCTTCACTTGCCAATAATGACGGACCATGCGGAAGACGGTGTCATTCGCTTCGGAGCCCGAGGCGTTGAAGAACACGTGCGGCAGGCGCCCGCCTGTGAGTGACGCAATCTTGGCGGCCAGCATCACCGTGGGCGGCGTCGCCGTTTTGAAGAACGTGTTATAGAATGGCAGTTCGCGCATCTGGTCTGCCGCGACATCGGCCAGTTCATCGCGGCCATAGCCGATATTGACGCACCACAGGCCCGCCATCCCGTCGAGGATGCGGTTGCCGTCGCCATCATAAATGTAACACCCTTCGGCATGGGTGACGATGCGGCTGCCACCCATATCTTCGATGAGCTTATAATCTTGCTGGGCGGGCAGATGGTGCGCGACATCCAGGCGCTTGAGTTCGGCGATATCGTAATTGCGGGGCATGGAGTTTATCCTGCTGATGAATGGGATCGAAAAGTGATGTGCAGCGCTCAGGCGCGGGCCATCACGGCGAAAAGCCGATTCTCGCAAGATAACGATCGATCCGCTCCCTCATAGGCCGAGACTAAGCCGACTATGGCCGGGGAGCAAGATTTGGTTCGTGTAGAGATGCAAAGGACGCGGAAGGTCTGAGCTGCAATCAGGGTGCGCGTGGTGCCTACCCCTCGCATCTACGTCATGCTGAACTTGTTTCAGCATCCATGCCTCGGCATGTATCGCATTCTCGCAGGTTGGCGCTCATGCCTGCCTTCACGGCATGGATGCTGAAACAAGTTCAGGATGACGAGGGAGAAATCGTCAAACTTTGCCTCTGCGTCCTCTGCGTCTCCGCGCGCCTTACCCCTCAAAAGGCAGGCCAAGCGCCTCGGCCACAGCCATGTGTCGAATCTTGCCGCCCGACACATTCAGGCCAGCGGCCAGATGCGGGTCCGCCGCCATCGCGGCTTCAGCCCCTAAGTTGGCCAGCTTCAGCGCGAACGGCAGTGTCGCGTTGTTCAGCGCAAAGGCAGAAGTTCGGGCAACGGCGCCCGGCATGTTGGCCACGCAATAATGGATAATGCCTTCTTCCACATAGACAGGGTCGGCATGGGTCGTGGCGCGGCTCGTTTCAAAACAGCCGCCTTGGTCAATGGCGATGTCTACCAACACAGCGCCGCGTTTCATGGTCTTGAGCATCTCGCGCGTCACCAGCTTCGGCGCGGCAGCCCCCGGCACTAGGACGGCACCAATCACCAGGTGAGCGTTCGCCACAGCGGCGGCAATCGCAGACTTGGACGCATAAGCGGTCTTGATCGAGTTGCCGAAATGCGTGTCGAGTTCGGCCAACCGGTCATTGCTGATGTCGTAGATCGTCACGTCGGCGCGCAAGCCGACGGCCATTTGTGCCGCGTTGAGCCCGGACACGCCACCACCGAGGATCGCGACACGCGCGGGTGCCACGCCCGGCACACCGCCGAGCAGGATACCGCGACCGCCCTGTTCCTTTTCCAGATAATGCGCGCCAACCTGCACCGACATGCGGCCCGCGACTTCCGACATTGGCTTCAAGAGCGGGAGAGAGCGGTTGTGTGAGGTCACCGTTTCATAGGCGATGCATGTCGCACCGGACGCCATGAGTCCCAAAGCCTGCGGCTTATCCGCGGCGAGGTGCAGATAGGTGAACAGCGTATGGCGCGCCTCCAGCAACGCAATTTCCTGCGGCTGCGGCTCCTTGACCTTCACAATCATATCCGCCGCCGCAAATACCTCAGCCGCGGTGCCAAGCGTCTTTGCGCCGACGGCGGTGTAGGCGTTGTCGTCAAAATCAATGCCGAGTCCGGCGCCCGTTTCCACGAACACCTCATGTCCAGCGGCGACCAGTTCAGCGACCGAGGGCGGCGTCAGTCCCACGCGATATTCGTGGACTTTGATCTCTTTTGGGACACCGATTTTCATGACGCGCTCCTGCTCGCTTGGTTGAGCGCAACATAAACGATAAAGCGCAGGAATTGTTTGCAATTTCTTGCAACATGCGCATCATGATCACAAGTTTATATCAAATATGTTAAATACGGAACAACAACTGTGCAGATCGACACGATTGACCGAAAAATTCTTGCAGAGCTGGCTTCAGATTCGGCCCAGACGAGTGAACGATTGGGTGAGCGGGTCGGCCTATCACCTTCAGCCACGCACCGTCGCGTCCGGCAGCTGGAAGAAATCGGTTTAATTGCAGGATATGGAGCGCGCCTCTCACGTGCAGCACGGGGCAACCCTGCCACCGTCTATGTCGCTGTTACCTTGGTTGATCAAAGGCGGGAGACGATGGAGCGATTTGAAGCGGCCATCACCCGCGAGCCACTCGTGGCCGAAGCCCACCTGATGAGTGGTGAATATGATTATCTGCTCAAGGCCGAAATCCCGGAAACAGACAGCTTTGAACGCGTGCATAGGGAAGTGCTAGCGGCGCTCCCCGGTGTTCACCGGCTGGTCACGCATTTCAGCATCCGCAGCGTGATTGAAGGCGGGCCAAACGCCCTGCCGCGTCAAAGCTGAGGTTCGTATTCTTCCCATTTGCGGCTCAAGGCCCGCCGCACGGGGGCCCCGCAGTTAACGCAAACAGATACCCAACCCTTATCATCCTGATATGCCTTTGTACGATCCCGGTCATGCACACCGCGCGTACAATTGAAGGCGCGCGCCACCAACTTTTTCATGTCTCTTAAATGTCCCCAGACCCAACGTACGAAACTGCACGCCCCCATTTTGAAGGGCGACGTCTAAACAAGGTGTAAGGAAGATAAAGAACCTTCTGAGCCAGAGCGCACTGTTTCAGCGGCAGCTTGTGGCGATCTTCATGGCGCGAGAGGGAGCCTCAGTCTCGCAAGCAAGCCGCCCATGTCTTCGCTCTCTTCAAGCGAGATCGTACCGCCATAAATTTCCGCGACGTCGCGGACGATGGCTAGGCCCAAGCCTGTTCCGGGCTTTGAACTGTCAAGACGCACGCCACGGCTAAACAGGCGATCACGGTCTTCTTCGCTGATGCCCGCCCCATCATCCTCGATAAGCAGTTCCACAAACGGGTCTGCGTTCTGGACGGTCACGAACACGCTGCCGCCGCCATATTTTGCAGCGTTCTCGATCAGATTGCCCAGAATTTCGTCTAGATCTTGGCGCTCCACATGGGCGGCGAGTGTCTTATCGCCTGCAATGTCCAGCCGCACATGCGGATAGAGGCGGGAGACGGCACGTTCGACCGATTCCAGCGACGGCCAGATATCGGCGCGACTATGCGCATGGCCCCTTCTGCCGACGGCGCGCGCGCGGGCCAGGTGGTGGTCCACCTGCCGTCGCATTGTCGACGCTTCGCGGATGACGGTTTCGCCAAGGTCTGGCGCCTGCGCGGTCGCTGCATTCATGATGACCGTCAGCGGTGTCTTCAACGCGTGGGCGAGGTTTCCGGCATGCTCCCGCGCCTCCTCGGCCTGTCGCTCATTATGCTCCAGAAGGCCATTGAGTTCATCGACCAGCGGCGCGACCTCATGCGGCAAGGCCTCTGGCATCACCCGGCGTGACCGGCCGGCGCGCATGTCGGCGATCGCAATCTGCAGCTTACGAAGGGGCCAAAGACCATAGAGTGTCTGGAGGGCGGCCATACCGATCAACCCAACGGCGAGCAGCAGAAAGCTTTTTACCAAAGTGGTGCGGAGCGTTTCGATCTGATCATCAAGAGAGGCGCGCGCCTGCGCTACCTGAAAGCGCCATCGCGTCTTGGACGTGGGAAGGAAAATGTCCCGCTCCACAATGCGCAGCTCCCCGTCCTTAAACTCATCGCTGTTGTAGAAATGGGCGCCGTCATCCTTGTGCGCCGGGTTCGACTTCAGGGCCTGATCCCAAAGCGAGCGCGACCGAAAGGGCTCAAAATTATCGCCGCTGATTTGCCAGTAGAGGCCGGAATAGGGCTCCAGAAAGCGCTGATCGCCCATCGGACGGCTCAACCGCACTTCGCCATCAGGGCCAATTTCAGCCGACGCGATCATCTGCGTCAGCACATATTCCAAACCTGAATCGAAGTTGCTCGTGACCGCATTGGTGAGCACGCGGTCGAGCGCCAGACCGCCGCCGAAGAGCAGGACCGAAATCCAGCCCGCCGCGATCAGGATCATCCGGCGGCTGAGCGAACCGCTCGACCGGCGCGCCGCCACTTCACTCATATTAGGCGGCCGGTTCTTCCAAGCTGTAACCGAGGCCACGGATCGTGGTGATCACCTCTTGGCCCAGCTTCTTACGAATGCGGGTCACAAACACTTCGATCGTATTGGAATCACGGTCAAAATCTTGATCGTAGATATGCTCGATCAGCTCTGTGCGGCTGACGACTTTGCCCTTGTGATGAATGAGATAGCTGAGCAGTTTGTACTCCTGCGCCGTCATCTTAACCGGTTCACCGGCGAGCGTGACGCGACCCGACCTTGTGTCAAGACGGACATCGCCTGCAATCAACTCAGACGAAGCATTGCCCGATGCACGACGGATGAGCGCCCGGAGACGTGCGATCAGCTCCTGCGTCTGGAAGGGCTTGGCAAGATAATCATCGGCACCGGCATCAAGCCCTGCCACCTTGTCGGACCAGCTGTCGCGCGCGGTGAGGACGAGGACAGGGGTCACCTTGCCCTCTTTGCGCCAACGATCCAGCACAGTGAGGCCATCGACTTCGGGTAGGCCAAGATCGAGAATGACAGCGTCATAGTTTTCCGTTGAGCCGAGGAAGTGGCCTTCTTCGCCATCCGTCGCGAGGTCAACCGCATAGCCATTATGCTCAAGGGTCGATTTGAGCTGCTTACCCAGTGTCGGTTCGTCTTCGACGATCAAAATGCGCATGCCGGCCCCTTCGTGCTTGAATTTGATCCAGATAGGCTCAATTGCCGGCTTGGGCAATAATCGCGCCCGAGCGTCCGTCGACGTCAATCCAGATAACCGATGAGCCGCGGACGAATTTCAGGCGATACCGCATATCGTCCGAATCAAATTCAGCGCCGATATAGTTTGCGCCACGCCGTTTCATGGCTGGGACGACGGCACCTTCGATTTGGCGAAGCGAATGAACCGATCCCCGGCGCGTCGCGTTGAGGGCTGCATCCTGCTCATCCCTGCGGCTTTGCTGCGCGTTAGCGCCCGCGCCAAGCACGGCCACGACCAAGGCGGCCGCAAATACTCTGGAAGGGACGTTGAACTTAAACACGATTTGAGCGCATAGCAGGCTGGATTGAATAGGCCATGAATGACCTGTGCAGTTTCCTTCTCCGATTTGTCCCGCCAATCCTTAGTCCGGTTCCCCGCAATGTCAGCACCTGTTTTGAGTTATGAAGGCCTTGGATTGGTTCAAGGCTCCGGCTGGCTGTTCCGCGAGCTGGACGTTTATGTGGGCGAACGCGACCGTCTGGCGCTGATTGGCCGCAATGGCGCGGGCAAGACGACCTTGTTCAAACTCCTCGCCAACAAGATCGATTCTGACGAAGGGCGGCGCACCATCGTCCCCGGCACCAATGTCGTGCTGCTGGAACAGGAACCCGACCTCACCGGCTGCGAAACATTGCGCGACTATGCGATTTCGGGCGACAGCCCACCGCAGCTTCACGAAGTCGAAGCCATTGCCGATCAATTGGGCATCGACCTGTCGCGCGCCTGTGCCACCGCATCGGGCGGAGAACGTCGCCGCGCCGCCATCGCCCGAGCGCTTTCTCTCAGCCCCGATGTGCTGCTTCTGGATGAGCCGACCAACCATCTCGATCTCGGTGCCATCGAATGGCTGGAAAACTGGCTCAACCGCTTTTCCGGCGCCTTCATCGTCATCAGCCATGACAGAACCTTCCTCACGCGCTTGACCCGCGAAACACTTTGGATTGACCGAGGCAAAGTCCGGCGGGCCGAAGTCGGCTTTGGTGGGTTCGAAGCTTGGCAGGAAAAAATATTCGCCGAAGAAGAACGCGCCGCCCATAAGATGGACGCCAAGCTGAAGATTGAGCTCCACTGGCTTGAACGCGGCGTCACGGCCCGTCGCAAGCGCAACCAGGGGCGGCTTGAAAAGCTGAACCAGATGCGCGCCACGCGGGCGGCCATGATGGGCCCGACCGGCATCGCAAAAATGTCCATCGAAAGCGACGACGTCCGTTCCAAATCGGTCATCACGGCAGAAGGTGTCTCAAAGACTTATGGCGACAGGACACTCTTCAAGGACTTCACCCTGCGCATCCAGCGCGGTGATCGCATCGGCATTGTCGGGTCCAACGGCACCGGCAAAACGACGCTCCTCAAATTGCTGACAGGCGAAATCGCGCCCGACACCGGCAACATCAAGCTTGCCAAATCCCTGAACCGCATCGTCATCGATCAGCAACGCGCGCTCCTGAGCGGGGACAAGCGCGTCCGTGACGTGTTGGCCGATGGTGGAGACTGGGTGACGGTGCTCGGCGAGAAAAAGCACATCAAAGGCTATCTGAAAGAATTTTTGTTCGACCCCGAATTGTCGGAAGCGCGTGTCGCCACCTTGTCCGGCGGGGAACAGGCACGCCTCCTCCTGGCGCGGGAGTTTGCGCGCCATTCCAATCTGCTTGTGCTCGATGAACCGACCAATGATCTTGATCTGGAAACGCTCGATCTCTTGCAGGAAGTGATCTCCGATTATGACGGCACCGTCCTGATCGTCAGCCATGACCGTGACTTTCTGGATCGCACCGTCACGTTGACGCTGGGCCTCAGCGGGTCCGGCAAGGTCGATATCGTCGCAGGCGGTTATGCCGACTGGGAAAGGCAGCGGTCTGCGCCAAAGGCAGCACCTGCCAAGCCAAAGCCCGCCGCCGCCGAAGTGCCGGAAAGGCCAAAGGCGCAAACCAAACTCAGCTACAAGGACCAGCGCGACTATGATTTGCTGCCCGCGCGAGTTGAGGAGCTGGGCGCAGCCATTGCCGATGCCGAAACCAAGCTGTCTGACCCTGATCTTTATGCGAAAAACGCAGTGCGTTTTGCGGACCTGACCAAAGAAATCGAAACGCTGCGGGCAGAGCGTGACGCCGCTGAAGAACGCTGGCTTACGCTTGCCGAAATGGTCGAAACACTCGGCGGCTAAAGCGTCTTACCAGCCCGCCCGGCAAGCTCGACCGCATAATGCCATGCGACACGGCCAGACCGCGCACCGCGCTGTGTGGCCCAGGTGAGGGCGCCCTGCGGGTCAAACTCCAGCCCCAAATGATTCGCATAGCCCGCGACCATCTCCAGCCAGACGTCCTGCGTGCAGACATGAAAGCCGAGGCTCAGCCCGAAGCGATCGGCCAGCGCCAGATTGTCGTCCACGGTATCGCGTGGATTGATGGCGCTCGCCTGTTCTTCCAGATTGCGCGGCACAATGTGGCGACGGTTAGCGGTCACATAGAGCCGGACATGGCCGGGGCGCGCCGAGATGCCACCATCCAGCACAGACCGGATGTGGCGCATTCGGGGGTCTGCCTGCTCAAAGCCAATATCATCAATGAACACGAGCGTCGGCACGTCCGACCGGCTGAGCAGCGCAAAGAGTGCAGGCAGGCTGTCAATCTCATCACAGCTGGCCTCAACAAGGCGCAGCGTGCCGCCTTCATCCTGCACGGCCTTTGTGGTGGATTTAACGAGCGCGGATTTGCCTGTTCCGCGTGCGCCCCAAAGGAGGATGTCATGCGCCGCAGCACCTGCAGCCAGACGTCGGCTATTCTCAAGGATAGCGGCCTTTTGCGCGTCAACCCCCGCCAACAAGTCAACTGACACAGGGTTGAACGCCGGCACCGGCCGCATGATGCCAGACTGCCAGACATAAGCCGGCGCATCATTGGGAACATCTGTCGCCACTGGCGGCGACAGGCGTTCCAGAGCTTCAGCAATGCGGGTCAGGGCGTCCTTGTCCATGACCTCCCTATTGTCGGGTCATGCGCGTCAAGTCAAAGGCGGGGCCTTTGCTGTCCAGCTTCACGGAGATCGCGCCAAACAGGATCAGCGGCAGCGCCACGATCAGCAACACAAGCGACGCCGCGATATCAAACACACGCTTCAGAACCGACGACAGGCGACGACCGGACGTAAACCCATCGGAAAAGATCAGCCAGGACGGGTTGGTGCTGCGCAGGTCGATGCGCCCTGTTTCGCGCTCCAAGAAGGAGGAGACTTCATTGACATGGACACCCGTCGTCCGGAGCCGAATGAGATCGGAAAGCGGCATCGCGTTGCGGCGCTCCTCAATGGCAAGCACCACTTCGCTTGCGCTCAAGCGCACGACATGGTCTGCCAGATTGTCGATGTGCGACCGCGCAATTGCGGTGGGAATCACATTCTGGCCGTCTGACATTTCGACATGCCCGACGACGACAAAACCGGCACCGTCCCGCTCAGCCAACTTGCTGATGCGCAAAGCTCTCTGCCCTGCACCCAGAATGAGAACCCGCCGCTTGAATGCCTCGCCCCCGAAAAGGCTTTGCAGTGCCACCCGCATGGCCATCAGCATCCCGAAGGACAGGGCCATCGCATAAAGCGAGTTGGACCGCCAAAGTGTTGAACCGGGAAGCAGAAAATAGAAGACAGAGAGGAGGATCACACCCAGCGAGATCGCGACCAACAACCGCGCCGCCGCGAATTTTAGGGATTGCAGCGCTTCGGCCGAATAAACCCCAACCGCAAGCATTGCCGTTTGAAGGGCTACTGCAAAACTCACGAGTGGAAGCAACCTTTTGCCGATGGGCTCGACCTCCATGCCGATTTGATGGGCCCGGATGGTCCATGCGAAATCGGCAGCTGCAAAAAGCAGCAAGACATCCAGCAAGCCGAGGAAGAGCACCGCATAGGGAACATAATGCTTGAACAACCTGACCACGTACGCGGACCTCTACTCTTTCCAGTGTCAAAACTGCCGATACGCGGCTGTGTCGGAATATTTGACAGTGAATGTTTAAAGAAAGCGTAATAAAAGCCCGCCAAATCACGGATTCGCTCAAGTTTGATACGCTAGCGGCCAAGGCGATACGGGGGGCATGTGACAAAGATTGTACCGGTAATTCTGTCAGGAGGCGGTGGGACCCGCCTTTGGCCTCTATCGACGCCAGAAAAACCCAAGCAATTTCTGTCACTTACTGGCACAGAGACAATGTTCCAGCAGACGCTGCGCCGTGTCGCTGACCTCACCCTCTTTGCGGCACCGTTGATCGTCGGCAACGGACGGCATGCTGATATCGTTGAGCGCCAGATGGCAGAAATCGGCATGGCGCCGGGGGGAATCATCCTTGAACCTTGCGCCCGCAACACAGCGCCCGCCATTGCACTTGCGAGCCTCGCGGTAGATCCAGACGCCCTCCTCCTAGTCATGCCCAGCGATCAGGTGATACAGGACGTGGCAGCCTTCCATGACGCCATCACCAAGGCATCTGTGCCTGTCGCCGATGGTTGGCTTGCGACTTTCGGGATCGCAGCGACCGCACCCGAAACAGGCTATGGTTATATCCAGCGTGGGAAGCCCATCGCCGACGGTGTTGAGCAAGTCGTGCGCTTTATCGAAAAGCCCGACGCCGCGCGCGCCGCCGAAATGGTCGCGGCGGGAGACTTTAGCTGGAACGGGGGCATCTTCCTTTTACGCGCAGGCGACTTTCTGGAGGCCCTCGGACAGTTCGAGCCTGATATGTTGTCCGCGACACAGGCGGCAATGGCCGCGGCGGAGCGCGATGGGGTCTTCCTCCGACCAGACGAAGCGGCCTTTGCAGCCTGCCCCTCCAACTCGATCGACTATGCCGTCATGGAGCGCGCAGAGAAGGTCGCTGTCGTGCCCGTTTCCATGGGCTGGTCGGACGTGGGTAGCTGGGACGCCCTCTATGACCTTGGTGAGGCGGCCGCCGGCGTCGAACCACTTGCCATCGACACGAACCCGCTGCCTGATCCGATCAGACGGCATTCGCGTTCATACGGTGGGCGTGTCAAACCTGATCATCGTCGCGGCTGGCAATGACATCCTCATCCTGCCACGCGGCGAAAGTCAGAATGTCCGAAAGATCGTTGAGGCGCGCGCTAAGGGCTAGTCTGCCGCGAAGGAGAAGGGCGATAGGCCCCGTTCCCGCTCATTGAAGGTCAAAACGCGGCCAGCGGGCGGCTGGCTGCGTTGCGAACAATCGTTGCGGAGGCATTGCCGGCAACCAAGGCCGACAGGGGTCGCAGGGCCATTCTCCAAATCGATCCCACGCGCATAGATGAGCGGTGCCGCAAGGCTGGCTTCAACGCCGAGACAGACCGAAAATTCGGCGACAACGTCGCCTGCCATCCCGGCTTGTGGCCGCACGGTGCGCGCCAACGAGAACCAGCGCTGGCCATCCTCCAGTTCCACAATCTGTTTATGGATGTCACCTGCATCGTCAAAAGCGTGATGGACACTCCAAAGCGGGCAACGCCCATCCATGCTGGCGAGCGGGGATCCGCTTGCCCCGGCATAACGTTTGGAGGCTTGTCCCGCACGATCGATCCGCAGCATGAAGAAGGGGAGACCCCGCGCACCAACGCGCTGCAGTGTCGTCAGCCGGTGGGCGACTTGTTCAAACCCGGCGCCAAAGCGCCGCTGCAGGATGTGGATGTCATAGCCCGTTGCCTCACAGGCACGGTGGAACCGCCCATAAGGCATCATCACAGCGGCTGCGAAATAGCCGTTCAAATGGCGGCGAAACATTCGTTCACCTGCGCGATCCGTAAATTCTCCACCTGCCACAAGCGCGTCAATCTCAGCCTTGGCTTCCAGCTGGGAGAGCTGAAACGCCGCCGCAAAGGTTCGCGATGCGGGATCGAGCAATTCCGACAGCTGCAATTGCCGCGCATGAAGATCGAGCCGACGGAGACGGTCGGGCATGATATCGACCGGCAGAATGCGGAGGGACAATTGGTGCTTGATGCGAAGCCTTTCAGCCATCGCCCCATAGGCATCTCCAGACGCCAACCGCAATTCATCTGCCAGAGTTTCTGCCTGCGCGTCCAGATCTGCAAAATGATTCCGCCAGCGTTCAATCTCGGCCCGCACTTCCGACACCGGATCACGCGCCGGACCTGTGGCCGCACCTGCCCGGTCAAAGGCGCGGGCAAAAGCCTCGGCGGCTTCTGGGGCGCCTGCAATCCAATCGGCAATCGTCGTGCGGTCAATATCCAAGTCGCTGAACATCGGATCGGACAGCCGCCGCCGGATCGCTTCTGCACCGCCGCCGGGGGCCGCCCCGGTCAATGTGCGGGGATCAAAGTCATACCGATCTGCCAAACGCAGCATGATGGCAGCCGTCAGCGGACGCTGGTTCCGCTCAATCAAATTCAGATAAGACGGCGAGACCTGCAGCGCCTCTGCCATCGCCGCTTGGGTAAGGCCGGTCGCGCGCCGGATGCGGCGCACGGCATGGCCTGCAAAAAGTTTCTCTTCTGCCATGGGCGCTACTTAGTCGATTATTTACAATATGACAAATTTTACCGCAAAAAACGCAACTTCAGGACAATAAACTTTACATAATTTACTCGCTCTTGGCGGCTGCGAGCCTCATTCAGGGTCCATCACTGCATAAGCCGACGTCAAAGTCGTCAAGCAAAGCCGAGGAAATTGTAAATGTCGTATCAGTCTCACATCCAATCCATCGAAGCGCTCAAGGCGGACAAGGGCGGCACTTGGGACGGTATCAATCCGGAATCGGTCGCGCGGATGCGCCTTCAGAACCAATTCCGCACCGGCATCGACATTGCCCGTTACACAGCAAAGATCATGCGCGAAGACATGGCGGCTTATGACGCGGACGCGGCAAACTATACCCAGTCCCTCGGCTGCTGGCACGGCTTCATCGCGCAGCAGAAGATGATTTCCATCAAGAAGCATTTCGGCACCACCAAGCGGAAGTATCTCTACCTTTCCGGCTGGATGGTTGCGGCACTCCGTTCCGATTTCGGCCCGCTGCCCGATCAGTCGATGCATGAAAAGACCAGCGTTCCGGCGTTGATCGAAGAGCTTTACACCTTCCTGCGTCAGGCAGATTCGCGTGAACTCAACCTGCTTTTCCGCGATCTCGATGCCGCACGCGCCAAGGGCGATGCGGCGAAGGAAGCCGAAGCCCAGTCGAAGATCGACAATTTCCAGACACACGTCGTGCCGATCATCGCAGACATTGACGCCGGTTTCGGCAATGCGGAAGCGACGTACCTGCTCGCCAAGAAGATGATCGAAGCTGGTGCCTGCGCGCTCCAGATCGAAAATCAGGTGTCTGACGAAAAGCAGTGCGGTCATCAGGACGGCAAGGTGACTGTGCCGCATGAAGACTTCATCGCGAAGGTCCGCGCGTGCCGCTATGCGTTCCTTGAACTGGGCGTCGATGACGGCATCATCGTCACTCGCACCGACTCGCTGGGTGCTGGCCTGACCAAGCAGATCGCCGTCAGCCATGAACCGGGCGATCTGGGCGACCAGTATAACAGCTTCCTCGATTGCGAAGAGATTGATCCGGCAACCGCCCGCAATGGTGATGTCATCCTCAATCGCAACGGCAAGCTGCTGCGTCCAAAGCGCTTGGCGTCCAACCTGTTCCAGTTCCGCCCCGGAACCGGCGAAGACCGCTGCGTGCTCGATAGCATCACCTCGCTTCAGAACGGCGCCGACCTGCTTTGGATCGAAACCGAAAAGCCGCATGTCGAACAAATTGCCGGCATGATGGACCGCATCCGGGAAGTCGTGCCGAACGCGAAACTCGTCTACAACAACTCGCCTTCCTTCAACTGGACGCTCAATTTCCGCCAGCAGGTCTATGACGCCATGGTCGCCGAAGGCCTGGACGTAGCCGCATATGAGCGGGCCGACCTGATGAATGCGAAGTATGACGACACCGAACTGGGCATCGCAGCCGACAAGCGCATCCGCACCTTCCAGGCCGATGGCGCGAAACGGGCAGGCATTTTCCACCACCTGATCACGCTGCCAACCTATCACACGGCGGCGCTGTCGACGGATAATCTGGCGAAGGAGTATTTCGGCGACGCCGGGATGCTCGGATATGTCGCGGGCGTCCAGCGCAAGGAGATCCGTGAAGGCATTGCCTGCGTGAAGCACCAGAACATGTCGGGGTCCGACATTGGCGATGACCATAAAGAATATTTCGCAGGCGATGCCGCACTCAAGGCCGGCGGCGTCCACAACACCATGAACCAGTTTGGTTGATCCGAGTCAGAAAGGAGACAAATCATGTCAGAACCAGCACGTTCCCGCGCCGTTCTTTCCACCGAAGATTTTGAACTGCTCCGCGAAGCGGTCGTCCACTATCTCGAAGTGGTGAAGGACAAGCCTGAGTCGATCAAATTCTCAAGGCTCTATCACCGCCTCGGCAGTGCGATGGGGCGCTGAACACACGATTTTCCTGGGGAGGAAAAGGGATGCCCGTCGGAAGATTTCCGGCGGGCATTTTCTTTGTGCGCGGACAACGCACAAAAAGAAACGGGCGGCTGGTTTCCCAGCCGCCCGTCGCCTTTAGACTTTCGTCTACGGATAACTGGATTAGCCAGCCATTTCCGTGTTGACCTTAGTGAAGGTCGTGTTCAGCGTCTCACCGAGGTTCGACATTGCAGTCATCGCAGCAACGGCGATAAGAGCAGCAATCAGGCCGTATTCGATGGCCGTGGCGCCCTTGATGTTGCGGGCGAGCTTACGTACAAACTTGATCATCTCTGGTCTCCAACTTTGTTCCACTACGACATGGATCTAAAACGATCTTCTTGTCGCCAGCCCTTATCGCGCAAAGACGTTACCAATCCGTTGACATGCCACCTCAACAAAGAAGGTGAACAATGGGTTACCAGAAGGATCCCCCAAAACTGCACTTTCGGGGGCTGGTCAGGCGGAATGGGGACGCTATAGCGATGCCCATGGACAATGACCGCATCTGGACTGCAGGCATCGCGATTATCGGCGACGAAATTCTCTCAGGCCGAACGCAGGATAAGAACATCTCCCAGATCGCGCTGTGGTTGAACCTGCAGGGTATCCGCCTGCGCGAAGTCCGCGTCATCCCCGACATTGAAGATGAGATTGTAGATGCGGTCAATGCGCTCCGGTCTCGCTATGACTATCTCTTTACAACGGGCGGCATTGGGCCAACCCATGACGACATAACGGTTGACGCCATTGCCAAGGCGCTGAACGTCGGTGTGGTCCATCATCCCGAAGCCAGCGCGATGCTGACGTCCTATTATGAGAATCGCGGGGGCATAACAGAAGCGCGCTTGCGCATGGCCCGCGTGCCTGATGGCGCGGAACTCATCCCCAACCGCATGTCCGGCGCGCCCGGCATCCGATACGGCAACATCTTCATCATGGCCGGTGTGCCCCATATTACAGCAGGCATGCTCGATGCGCTCACAGGGACCCTGCAGGGCGGACGGCCGCTCTTGTCCGAAACGGTCGGCTGCTGGGTGGCTGAAAGCGAGATCGCAGAGATGTTGGCTATGGTCGAGCGGACGCATGAAGGCACCCAGATCGGCAGCTACCCCTTCTTTCGGGAAGGCAAGGTCGGCACGAACTTCGTGATCCGGTCGGTCGACAGCGATACACTCAAAACTTGCGCCTCGGCTTTGATCGCCGAACTTGCGGCCCTTGGTCGCGAAGGCACGCTCGGCGGAATTTAGCGCCGCTCAGTCGGCCTGACGACGCTGAGGACGATCAGAGCCATGACGGCAAACGTCGCTGCGACGGCAAAGGCCGCACCCCAGAAAATGAACGGTGCACTTGGGCTTGTGAACCAAGCCAGCAAGGGGTTGAATAGAAGTGGTGCGACAATCGCCCCCAAGGCCATTACGCTGGAGGCAAAGCCCTGCACCTCCCCCTGCGTATCTGCCGTGGCGCGGCGTGATAGCATGGCCGTCAATGCTGGCTGGGCAAGGCTTTGCATGGCGAGCAAAGGAATGGCGGCAAAACCAAGCCAACCATTGGGGATGAAGACATAAGCTGTCATCGCCAGCGCCCCAAACGCGATGCCGACTTGCGCGGTCTGGCGTTCGCCGAACCGATGCACGGCGCGGCCTGTCAGGAAAGTCTGCACCAACGCCATCGAGAGCCCGACCGCAGATAGGGACGCGCCGACCATCGCCGATGACCAGCCATAGCGGCCGTAAGCAAAAAAGTTCCAGGTCATCGGGTAGATAAGGCTGGCGACCTGCCAAAGGAAATAGACGACGGCGAGTGGCAGGATGCCAGGCAACTTACGGATGTTGAGCAGCGCGCCGACTGGGTTGGCGCGGCGCCATTGGAAGGTGCGCCGGTTTTCAGGAGCCATTGTCTCTGGGAAGACGAGAAAGCCATAAATGCAATTGGCAGCCGCCAAGGCCGCCGCCGCAAAGAAGGGCACACGGTGCCCGAATTCACCCAGCACACCGCCAATGACGGGTCCGATGACGAACCCAATGCCGAACGCCGCCCCGATCAGTCCAAACAGCCGCGGGCGATCCTCCGGCGCGGTCGCATCGGCAATCGCCGATTGGGCAGGCGCATTAGAAGCGCCAAAGACGCCCGACATGAAACGTCCGACATAAAGCCAGGTGAGCGTAGGCGCGAAGGCCAGGATCAGAAAATCGACCGAAAAGCCAAAGAGCGACCCGAGCAAGACGGGGCGCCTGCCAAATCGGTCAGAGAGATTGCCCGCCAAAGGTCCGCACACAAATTGCGTTGCGGCATAGAGCAGCGACAATGTCCCCCCGATGGCCGTCGCCTCCGACAAGTCGGAATGGCCCAGTTCCATGATCAATTCCGGCAGCACCGGCGTTATAATGCCAAAGCCGATGGCGTTGATGAGGATCGTCGCCAGCACAAATTTAATCGACGCGGGGATCCCATTGGCCTTCTCGGAGCTCACCGATTTTTCCATGGTCAAAACAGCCCCTCAACTCTTCCCGCATCAACGCCACACCCAGCCCTTACAATGCGATCTGAAAAACACCGCACTCTTTTGGACAGAAAAGCACCGGAACTTAACCTTTCTAAGTCATGAAGGTCACATCCAATTTGGGGCGCGTGGACTTCACCGATGGAAATGTTTGGTACCGCAAGATCACTCGAGGCGGCCATTGCGGCCACGACACCTGTGCCGGTGTCTGTCAGCGAAAGCGACATTGACAGGGTCACGCTTCAGAACTTTCTGAAGGGCATCAAAACAGCCTCGTTCGCCAATATCGTGCCGTTTTTTCTGATCGGGCTCTGCGGACTCAGCCTCGACAATTGGCAGCCGCTTGCGCTGATTGTGCTTTTGGCCACAGCCGTTCTAGTTGCCATGTGGCTCACAGCGGGGAAGATCGAGCGCGACCTCGAAACTGACGACGCGTCCAGGGCGATCCGGCTCTACCAGGTCCTTTCCATTGTGTCTGGTGGTCTCTGGGGCGCGATGATGGCGCCCGTCGCTCAAACGCTCGGCACAAATATCGAATCGATGTTCGTTTGCGTCGTGATCATTGCGTCGGCGATGATCACCTGTGTTGTCTGTGCAGACCAGCGGCGTTTTGCATTGCCGTTTTTGGCCGGGCTGGAGCTTGTGCTTGTGCCCGTATCCCTTTGGCATAGCGACGTTATCGGCTTGATCCCGACGATTGCGACACTTGCCCTTGTTCCCGTCGCGTTGACGCTCACAAACGTTGTCCGCACCCAGACCCGCCTGATTGTCCGAACGCAATTGGAGAACGAGCTGCTGGCCGACCAGCTCAGCATTGCGTTGAAGAAGGCGGAATTTGTTGCAAACCGTGACAGCCTGACCGGGCTGTTGAACCGCCGGGCGTTTGAAGCGGCGGCTGAGGAAATGAGGTTGATCGGAGGGAATGACGCAAAGCTGGCCATCATTCTTGTCGACCTCGACCACTTTAAATCCATCAATGACGGTTACGGGCACCCGATGGGCGACGAAGTGCTCAAGTCCACCGCGGCCCTGATCCAGGAAGTCACCGGCCCAAGGTCGCTCATTGGTCGGGGAGACGGCGCCGTTGCGCGCTGGGGTGGAGAAGAGTTCATCCTGCTTCTGTCCAATTGCTCCCTTGAGCACGCCACAGAAACAGCAGAAGTTATCCGAGCCCGGCTCCACCGTGAGCGCCCATCATACTGGCCACGCGACATGTCGGTCAGTGGTTCCTTCGGGATCGCAGGGTGGTCAGAAGATGTTGGCCTACATCAGGCCATCAGTATGGCCGATCAAGCCATGTACAGTGCCAAAGTCGGCGGCCGGAACCGCAGTTGCGTCTTTCATGAAGATGGATGCTTGCCCGTCATGCAGCAAGAGCCCGAGGACATGGTTCGAGCCTGAGAGGGTAAGCCTTAACTGCAGAAAAATGGAGCGGGTGAAGGGAATCGAACCCTCGTCTTAAGCTTGGGAAGCTTCTGCTCTACCATTGAGCTACACCCGCGCGACTTGCGATCAGCGGCGCGAATGGCATAAGCATAGCACCGCGGTCAATCGAATGGTTGGTTTGATTGCGCCGTTTTGCGGCAGCGGGGTTGCCTTTTTTGCTCTCCCTGCATAAAGCCCGCGTCTTCCGCACGATTGAAATGCGATCGGCCTGGCTGAAAGGGCTGCCATGGCTGATGCGAAATCGTCGAATTCGAAAGGACGAAAATGCCCAAACTGAAGACCAAGAGTGGCGTTAAAAAGCGCTTCACTCTCACCGCAACTGGAAAGTTGAAGCACGGCGTCGCCGGTAAGCGCCACCGCCTTATCAGCCACAACGGCAAGTATATCCGCCAGAATCGTGGCACGTCAGTCCTGTCCAGCGCCGATACGGCGACGGTCAAGGCCTGGGCCCCCTACGGCCTGAAGTAAGGAGCGCTAGACTATGTCACGCATCAAGCGCGGTACGACCACGCACGCCAAGCACAAGCGCATCCTGAAGGACGCCAAGGGCTATTTTGGTCGTCGTAAGAACACGATTCGCATCGCACGTCAGGCCGTCGAAAAGGCCGGCCAGTATGCTTATCGCGACCGTAAGGCGAAGAAGCGCACGTTCCGCGCGCTTTGGATCCAGCGTATCAACGCCGCTGTCCGTGCAAAAGGCCTGACTTATGGTCAGTTCATGCATGGCCTGAAGCTCGCCGGTGTTGAACTGGACCGCAAGGTTCTGGCCGATCTCGCCATGAATGAAGGCGCTTCGTTTAGCACCATCATCGCGCAGGCGAAGGCGGCGCTGCCTCAGGCAGCCTAACAGCCGAATTTCGATAATGCGCAAATGGGCGTGAGCGGCATTGCCGTTCGCGCCCATTTGCTTATCAGGCGAACCCATGACCGATATCGCAACACTCCAATCGCAAGCCATCAGCGCCATTGACGCGGCCGCCACGCTCGACGCCGTAGAGGCTGTCCGCATTGATCTGCTGGGCAAGCAAGGCAGCATCTCTGCCTTGCTCAAAACCCTGGGGCAGATGTCTCCGGAAGAGCGGCAGGTGCAGGGACCGGCCATCAACGGACTGCGCGAAGCGGTGACGGCGGCAATCACGTCAAAGAAGTCCGCGCTGGAAGGCGCTGCCCTCGACGCGCGCTTGGCGACCGAGCGGTTCGACATGACCCTGCCTGCGCCGGACGCGCCGCAAGGCTCCGTTCACCCGGTCAGCCAGGTGATGGACGAACTCGCCGAGATTTTCGCCGACATGGGCTTTGCGGTCGCCGAAGGTCCTGAGATCGAGGACGACTGGCACAATTTCACCGCGCTCAACATTCCGGAAACGCATCCGGCGCGCGCGATGCACGACACCTTCTACTTCCCCGACGACAAGGCGGTGGATGGCAAGAAGATGCTGCTGCGCACGCACACCTCGCCGGTGCAGATCCGTACGATGCTTAATCAGAGGCCGCCCATTCGCATCATTGCGCCGGGCCGCGTCTACCGGTCGGACAGCGACGCGACGCACACGCCGATGTTCCACCAGATCGAAGGCCTCGTCATCGACAAGGGCATTCACCTCGGCCACCTGAAATGGACGCTGGAAACCTTCCTCAAGGCATTCTTCGAGCGCGAAGACGTCGTCCTGCGCCTGCGCCCGAGCTATTTCCCTTTCACCGAACCAAGCGCAGAGGTCGATGTCGGCTACACCGTCATCAACGGCAAGCGCGTGATCGGCGGGTCCGAAGGCTGGATGGAAGTGCTCGGCTCCGGCATGGTCCACCCGCGCGTGATCGAAGCGTGCGGGCTCGACCCCAATGAATATCAGGGCTTTGCCTTTGGCACCGGCGTCGACCGGCTCGCCATGCTCAAATACGGGATGGATGATTTGCGCGCCTTCTTCGACGGTGATCTGCGCTGGCTCAAGCACTATGGATTTGCGGCCCTCGATGTGCCCACGCTCAGCGGAGGAGTCGGCGCATGAAGTTCTCCCTCAGCTGGCTGAAGGCCCATCTCGATACGGAAGCTACCATTCAAGACGTCGCCGATGTGCTTAACCGCATAGGCCTTGAGGTCGAAGGCATCGAAAACCCGGCAGAACGCCTCAAGGGCTTCACCGTCGCCAAGGTTCTTACGGCGGACCGCCACCCGCAGGCAGACAAGCTTCAGGTGCTGACGGTCGATGCCGGCAATGGCCCGCTGCAGGTCGTCTGCGGCGCGCCCAATGCGCGGGCAGGTCTGGTTGGCGTGTTCGGCGTCGAAGGCGCGGTTGTTCCCGCCAACGGCATGGTGCTGCGCAAAGCTGCTATCCGCGGTGTTGAATCGAACGGCATGATGTGTTCGACGCGGGAGCTGGAACTCGGTGATGACCATGACGGCATCATCGAATTGCCCGCCGATGCCCCCGTCGGCACCGCCTTTGCGGATTACGCAAAACTCGACGATGCCGTGATTGACGTCGCCATCACGCCCAACCGGCAGGACTGCATGGGCGTGCGCGGCATTGCGCGCGATCTGGCGGCGGCTGGCCTTGGCACGCTGAAGCCGCTTTCCGTGCCCAGCGTCGCAGGCAGCTTCCCTTGCCCGACCGAAATCCGCACCGATGATCCCGAAGGCTGCCCGGCCTTTTACGGTCGCGTCATCAAGGGCGTGACGAACGGCGCCTCGCCGGACTGGATGCAGGCGCGCCTGAAGGCCGCAGGGCAGCGCCCGATCTCGGCGCTCGTCGACATCACCAATTACGTCATGCTCGACCATGGCCGCCCGAGCCACGCTTATGATCTTGCAAAGTTGACCGGCGCCGTCGTCGCCCGCCGCGCCAAGGATGGGGAGACTGTCACTGCGCTCAACGGCAAGGACTTCACACTGACAGCCGATATGACCGTCATTGCCGACGATGCAGGCGTGCACGACATTGCCGGCATTATGGGTGGCGAGCATTCAGGCTGTGCAGACGACACCACCGACGTCCTGCTCGAAGTCGCCTATTTCACGCCCGAGCGAATCGCCAAGACCGGTCAGGCGCTGGCCCTCACCTCAGACGCGCGCACCCGCTTTGAACGCGGCGTCGACCCCGCCTTTCTCGACGATGCGGTCGCGATCATCTCGCAGATGATCCTCGACATCTGTGGCGGCGAAGCGTCCGAGATTGTCCGTGCGGGCGAACCGCCACGGGCGGCGAAGACCGTCACTTATGACACCGCCCTATGTGCGCGTCTGGGCGGTATTGACGTTGCTGCGGACAAGCAGGCGGAGATTCTGACCTCGCTCGGCTTCAAGGTCGATGGCCCATCGGTCACGGTGCCCAGCTGGCGGCGCGATATCGACGGCCCGGCCGATCTGGTCGAGGAAGTCGTCCGCATGGTCGGGCTCGACAACGTCCCCTCCACGCCGCTGCCCCGGGCCGATGGTGTCGCCAAGCCGACCGCGACGCCGCTCCAGAAGCTCGAACGTCGTGCACGCCGTGCTGCGGCAGCTCTCGGCCTGAACGAAGCGATCAACTGGTCCTTCCTCTCCGAAAAGGAGGCTGCCACGGTCGGCGGCGGAACCTGGGTTCTTGAGAACCCGATCAGCGAAGACATGAAGGTCATGCGGCCTTCGCTGTTGCCGGGGCTGCTCTCGGCCGCGCGGCGGAATCTCGATCGCGGTGCGAGCACGGTCCGCCTGTTCGAGATCGGCCGCCGCTATCTGGCGGATGGCGAACATCCCACACTTGTCGCCCTCCTCGCCGGTGACAAGACCGAGCGCGGATGGATATCCGGCAAAGCCAAGAGCTTCGACGCGTTTGACGCCAAGGCTGTCGCCCTCTCACTGCTGCAGAGCGTGGGTGCGCCCGTCGACAACCTTCAGGTCATGGGCGAGGCAGGCGATGTCTATCACCCCGGACAGTCGGCGACCCTTCGGCTCGGCCCGAAGAACCAGATCGCGAGCTTCGGCGTGCTGCACCCGTCGATCCTGAAAAGCTTCGACATTGATGTGCCTGTTGTCGCATGTGGCATCCACCTCGACGCCATTCCCGCCAAGCGCGGAAGCGGCTTCATGCGTCCGGCCTTCACACCCCCTGCCCTGCAGGCCGTGAAGCGCGACTTTGCCTTCCTCGTGCCCGTCGATCTGGCCGCAGGCGACCTCGTCCGTACCATCAAGGGCGCGGACAAGGACAACATCGTCGCAGCCCGCCTGTTCGATCAGTTCGCAGGCCAAGGTGTGCCGGAGGGGCAAAAGTCCCTCGCCGTCGAAATCACGCTCCAGCCGAATGAGAAGAGCTATGGCGAAGAGGAATTGAAGGCCATTACCGACAAGGTTGTCGCTGCGGCATCAAAGCTGGGGGCGGTGCTGCGCGGTTAGAGGCTGAGTTGGAGCGGGTGAAGGGAATCGAACCCTCGTCGTAAGCTTGGAAGGCTTCTGCTCTACCATTGAGCTACACCCGCGCCATGCTCTAACGTCATGAGCGCGCCGCCATTGCCATTGCGAGCGGGCCGGCGTCAACCAGTTTCGGTTCTTTTCGACCTAGTCGGAGACGGCCTAGAGCGTGAAAGCGGCCGCCGCCAGCAACAATGTGAGCAGTCCTAGGCCGACCGACAGGTGCGACCGGAGCCGAACCCAACCGTCCGGTAAGGGCAGCTTCAAGGCCATTTCCCGGTCAACCACCGGGCTGGCGAGCAAGCACAGCCCAAGAACAACCAAAGAGGGCCCAGGCCAAGCCCAGCCAAAAATCCACGGCACATAGGTCGCAAGGCCGATCAGGCTCGGGAGGACAGCCGCCACATAGATCCAGCGGGGCGCCTGTGGGTTGCTGATGCCGACGCCCCACCAGACGCCACCCAGAAAGCTGAAAATCAACGCCGCATAGCCATAGCCGCCTGCCAGCGCGATCCAGCGCGTTTCGGGATCCGCGAGCAGAATGATCGCCAGGACTTGCGGCAATTGCCCTGCATAGCCGAGAAGGCGCGCGCGACGTTGAAGAGCGGGTTGTTCAAACATGCGCTAAAGGTCATGCGCTTTCAGGTCGGTGCGTTCAACCTGTCAAATGGACCACAGCAGTGCGGAATCGATGCATTCCGACGCGATCGAACCTTTTGCTGGGCCATGCCGCCAAAAACCGGTGACAAGTTGATTTGCCGTCCCTAATCCTCTGCCAAACAACAACGCCACGCCAACGGGGGCAGGACATTCATGCACGCAGCATCTGCACAACCTTCATGGGTCATGCTCGCCTATCTCCTTTCCGGGGTGTTCTTCATCCTCGCTTTGCGCGGCCTTTCATCGCCCGCCACATCGCGGCGCGGCAACCGGTTCGGCATGGCGGGGATGCTGATTGCCGTTGTCACCACAATGTTAACCCACGAATGGGCGACGCTGCCTGAGATTCTCGCGGCGATTGCGGTCGGTGGCGGCATCGGCTGGATTACGGCCCGCAGAATCGCGATGACGGACATGCCGCAGCTTGTGGCGGCGTTCCACTCGCTGGTCGGATTGGCCGCCGTTCTGGTGGCCGCAGCCGCTTTCCTTGAGCCTGAAGCATTCGGGATTACGGGAAGACTTTACTGCCAGGATTTCGGGCCATGCCCGCCAGATACGATTTTGCCTTTTATCAACCCGGTAAGCCGCGTGGAAATGGGACTTGGCATCGCGATTGGTGCGATCACCTTTTCAGGATCGGTCATCGCCTTCCTAAAACTCAACGGCAATATGTCGGGTGCGCCCATCATGCTGCCCGGCCGTCACATCATCAACCTCGGTACGCTCGCCGCGATCCTCGGCCTGATCGGCTATTTCGTCACCGACCAGAGCCCCTGGATTTTCTGGACGATCACCGCGCTCAGCTTCCTGATCGGCTTCCTGCTGATCATCCCCCTTGGCGGCGCGGACATGCCGGTCGTGGTGTCGATGCTCAACAGCTATTCCGGCTGGGCCGCCGCCGCGATGGGCTTCACGCTCGGTAACAGCGCGATGATCATCACCGGCGCGTTGGTCGGTTCCTCAGGCGCGATCCTGAGCTACATCATGTGCAAGGCGATGAACCGCAGCTTCCTGAGCGTGATCGCGGGTGGGTTCGGCGCGGAAGCGTCGGCCAGCGGCGGTGAAGTTAAGGAACAGCGCCCCTGGAAGCGCGGCTCAGCGGAAGATGCCGCCTTCCTGCTTAAGGAAGCCGAACAGGTCATCATCGTGCCCGGCTACGGGATGGCCGTTGCGCAGGCGCAGCACATTCTGCGCGAAATGGGCGACCTTCTGAAAAAGGAAGGCGTGCGCGTAAAATACGCCATCCATCCCGTCGCCGGACGTATGCCCGGCCATATGAACGTGCTGCTGGCTGAAGCGAATGTGCCTTATGATGAGGTCTTCGAGCTGGAGGACATCAACAGCGAATTTGCCCAGACCGACGTCGCGTTCATTATCGGCGCAAACGACGTGGTGAACCCCGCTGCCAAGACGGACAAGTCCTCCCCCATCTACGGCATGCCGGTGTTCGACGTGGACAAGGCCAAGACGGTCATGTTCATCAAGCGCTCCATG
>Ga0222712_10001591_pt1 | contig 27567 bp, 21 predicted proteins | sample C33_657DmetaG_FD_165043 | JGI IMG/M metagenome (GOLD analysis project Ga0222712, IMG submission 165043) | Estuarine water microbial communities from San Francisco Bay, California, United States - C33_657D | ecosystem: Environmental > Aquatic > Marine > Unclassified | place: USA: California... | reverse complement strand
GGAAATGATTTGCTTAGAGAGATGATTGAAGCCGGCATCATGAAATATGGTGATGATTTCAAGCACAGCATGGAAGAAGGTGGATGGGACCTGGACAAGGTTGACATGGAAGGATTGAAAGATTCAAAAGCAACATTTGTTTTCGGTCAGATGAATGAGCCTCCGGGAGCCCGTGCAAGGGTTGCCTTGAGTGGTCTGACCATTGCAGAATATTTCCGTGATGGAGATGGTGAAGGAAAAGGAAAAGACATTCTTTTCTTCGTAGACAACATCTTCCGTTTCACGCAAGCGGGTTCAGAGGTGTCAGCCCTTTTGGGAAGGATGCCATCAGCTGTGGGTTACCAGCCTACGCTGGCCACTGAGATGGGATTGATGCAAGAGCGTATCACCTCAACAAGGAATGGTTCCATTACCTCTGTTCAGGCGGTATACGTTCCAGCGGATGACCTTACCGATCCGGCCCCTGCCACAACATTTGCTCACCTTGATGCCACTACGGTATTGAGCCGTAAGATTGCTGACTTGGGTATCTATCCTGCGGTTGATCCATTGGATTCAACTTCAAGGATTTTGACGCCCATGATTGTCGGTGAAGCCCATTACAATTGCGCCAACAGGGTTAAATTGATTCTTCAGCGTTACAAGGAATTGCAGGACATCATTGCCATCCTTGGTATGGATGAATTGAGCGATGAAGATAAACTGACTGTATCCCGTGCAAGAAGGGTTCAGCGTTTCCTCAGCCAGCCTTTCCACGTTGCAGAGCAGTTCACCGGTCTCAAGGGTGTATTCGTTAGCATTGAGGATACCATCCGCGGCTTTAACATGATCATGGATGGTGAGGTTGATGAGTATCCTGAAGCGGCTTTCAACCTGGTTGGAACCATTGAAGATGCCATTGAAAAAGGCAAGAAAATGATGGCTGCCGCCAAAGGTTAATCGAAAAACAAATAAGAAACGCACATGCAGGTAGAGATATTGACACCAGAAAAAAAATTATTCGCAGGAGATGTTTACGGGGTTCAACTGCCGGGCGTCAGCGGATCATTTGAAGTCCTGGAAAAGCATGCACCCATCGTGAGTGCCCTTGGTTCGGGAGTTGTGAAAATTTTGCTGGATAAAACCGGCAAAAACAATTCCTACAAAATTTCAGGAGGATTCATCGAAGTGCAGGACAACAAGGTATCTGTCCTTGTGGAGGGTGCTACGGCAATTTAAAATACCTGTAATCATTCTATTAAAAAGGGACCATTGGTCCCTTTTTATCTTTAATTCAGTTTTTGAACAATGCCCAAAACAGCCATTTCTTTTTATTTTTTCTTTGCAGGTCTGGTCTTTTCCAGTTGGGCTTCCAGGATTCCAGATGTGAAGGATATGTTTGCCCTGAATGAGGCTGAATTGGGAGCTGTCCTCTTCATGTTGCCGTTGGGAGCATTGCTCGCATTGCCATTTGCAGGATGGCTGGTGCATCGTTTGGGCAGCAAATTGGCATCGGCGGCTTCACTTCTCCTATACACAGTGCTGCTCTTTTTGATTTCAATGGCTGATTCGGTATTGAATATGTCCATTGACCTTTTTCTGTTTGGCGTCATTGGAAATGTTGCCAATATTGCCATGAATACACAGGGCCTCTCTGTGCAGCACCTTCTCAAAAAGCCTATTCTGTCTGGACTTCACGCCATGTGGAGCCTTGGCGCTTTTCTCGCTGCAGCCATCACCGGATGGACCATGTCTGTTGGCTATTCGATGGAAATGCATTTTGGCATGGTTGCCATTGCAGCAGCCCTGGTAGCCCTGTTTTTCTCCTTCTCATTGATCAAAGATGCTGCAGCGGATCATCCACAGAAAGTCTTTGTGCTGCCCAACCGGGGGTTGCTGTTGATGGGCATCATCTGTTTTTGCGTGGCCATGTCTGAAGGGGCAATGGCAGATTGGTCTTCGCTATATTACCGACAGGTTGTTCAAGCTATCAATAAAGTAAGCACGGTTGGCTACACAGCATTTGCACTCTGTATGGCTTTAGGAAGATTTTTTGGCGACAGGCTTTTGCAAGCCTTCGGCTACTCAACCGTATTGAAAATGAATGGAATCCTTGTATTCATTGGCATGAGCCTGGCCCTTGCGATGCATTCAGCTGTGGGCGTTATCGTTGGCTTTGCACTGGTTGGATTCGGAGTATCGTCTGTAATCCCCATTGTGTACATGCTCTCCGCCAAGAGCAAATCCATGGCACCTTCAGCGGCCATTGCTGCTGTCAGCAGTATTGGTTTTACAGGATTCCTGATTGGGCCACCGATCATTGGGTTTATTGCCAAAGAAACAGGATTGCGCATGGCGCTTTCGATTGTTGCTTTTCTTGGGATGATGATTTGGTTGCTTTCCTTGAGGATGAAAACTGATGAGGTCAGTTGAAAGAAGGGTCTAGCGGGTAATTGATCATTTCAGTAAATTCTTCCCCCAACGATTTTACGGCTGCTTTCCACATGCTTTTGGGATCTTCATGGAATACAATTTCTTCTGTAGCCTGCACAGACAACCAGCTTTTTTCTTTCATTTCCTGTTTCAGCTGACCAGATTCCCATCCTGCATAGCCGATGAAAAACCTGATGCCGTCGTTCCCTGCTTTTCCACTATTGATCAGGTATTTGGCCGCTTCAAGGTTTCCTCCCCAATAGATATTTTCGGCGATCTTTTTTCCGCCGGGAATTTGAAAGGGCAGGCGGTGCAGAAAATGGAGTTGATCAAGCCCTACTGGCCCACCTTCAAACATCGGTATTTCATGGTTGCCAATGCCATCTAGCAGATTGGCAACTTTTTCATCAATGACCCTGTTGATGGTAATGCCAAAACTGCCCGTAATTTCATGCTCGCACAGCAATACAACCGAGCGCTGAAAGTTAGGGTCTTTCAGGAATGGCTCTGCAATCAGCAGCATTCCGCTTTCAATCCTGTTCATAAACCTAAGTTAAATAAACTGGCATTATGTAACTTCATGGAGGGCTCAACTTATTTTTGTTTCAGGATGAAGCGCATTTTTACACTGATTACCATACTCATCAGCATTTCACTGATAGGCATTATTGTTATCCAATATTCCTGGTTGAAGAATGTTGTGGCTATTCGCAAAGAGCAGGTAAATTTCAAAGTGCAAGAGGTGGAGTACGAAGTGGTTGAAAATCTTGTTGATGTAAAAATGAGGCTGTTGCCAGCCATTCCACAGGATGCCTTGCCAAAAGGTGCCCCTGAAGAGCTTCTGAAAATGCTCGAACCGCCAACGTTGGCAGAGCGATTTACAGTGGAGGAAATCCAGAAAAGTATTGCAAAGTCTTTTGAAGACAATGGATTAAAAGGAGCTAAGTTTCAGTTTGCCGTTATTTCCAACAGCAACAATACTGACGTTGATCTGGCCACTCCTGAATTCAAAAAATACTATGAAATAGGCAATATCGACACAACAAACTATGCCATTCACTCCTGGCCCCTGGTCAACCTTTCAGGTGATGAGGCCGTTTCACTTTTGCCGGATGAAACATTGATCCTCATTACCTATGACATGCAGGATTTTGTATTGAGATCAGTAAGTTGGGTTATCCTTGCTGCTCTGTTGTTTACCATGATCATCATCACTGCTTTTTACCTGACTGTCAGAACGATCCTGACACAGAAAAAACTCAGTGAAATGAAAACGGATTTTATCAATAACATGACCCATGAGTTGCGTACACCCCTTGCTACCATTGCGATTGCAGTGGATACATTGAAAAATGAAAAAATAATTGGAAACAGAGAGCAACTGCTTTCCATTGGCCAAATCATCAAGGCAGAAAATGCCAGGATGAATACCCAGGTTGAACAGATTTTGCAAGCAGCGCAGCTGGACATCAATCAGGTATTGAAGGACAAAAAGCCCCTTCATGTACATGAGGTGTTGGGCAAGTTAGAAGATAAATTTGCCTTACAGGTAGCTGAAAAAAATGCTCAGATCAGCTTTGCTTTGTTGGCTGAAAAAGATCAGGTACTGGGTCATCCTGTACATTTTGTCAATATGATCAGTAACCTTTTTGACAATGCACTAAAATACTCCAAGGACGACATTGACCCTGTCATCAAGGTGTCTACCAAAAATGAGAAAAGCAATATTGTCCTGACCGTGGAGGACAATGGTATTGGCATGAGCAAAGAAACCATTTCTCGAATCTTTGATAAATTCTTCAGGGCCCATACCGGCAATGTGCACAATGTAAAAGGTTTTGGACTTGGGCTGAATTATACCCGAAAAATGGTAGAAGCCCATGATGGCAGCATATCGGTACAAAGTGAAATAGGGAAGGGAAGCAAGTTTACCATCACCATCCCCCTTCATTGATCATTGAACATCATCAATGAACAATAGTGAACCATCACCGTAACTCAGAAATCTGTACTCGTTTTCCAATGCGTTAACGTACATCTTTTTCCAATCCTCACCCATGATGGCTGCAATGATCAAAAGCAGTGTGGATTGGGGTTGGTGAAAATTAGTGATCAACGCATTGGCCACCTTGAATGCATATCCTGGGGCAATGCAAATGCCTGTATGTCCTGTGATGTTTTCGACATCATTTTCCATCATCAGCTTCTTCAGTTCTTGAAAGGCCTCTTCCCTTGAAGGAAGTATTTGGTTTGATAAGGACAAATGCTCCCATTGGCCAAGATTGTTGTTGGAGGAAAATCTCTCTTTTTTATTGTTGATGGCTTTCACTGCAATCCAGTAGATGCTTTCAAGGGTTCTCAGGGATGTTGTGCCCACTGAAACTATTGTTTTATCCATATCTGCCAGTTGGCTGATCAGGTCGATATGTACCTGAAAGTATTCCTCATGCATGGCATGATCTTCAATGAGGGCAGCTGTTACCGGTTTGAAAGTGCCAGCACCAACATGCAGCGTAACAAAAGAATGTTCTATTCCTTTCGCAGTAAGATTATTGATCAGGGTTTCTGTGAAATGAAGTCCTGCGGTAGGTGCTGCCACTGAGCCTTCATGTGCTGCATATACCGTCTGGTAGCGGTGTTGATCATCTTCGGTGGCTTCTCTTTTGATGTAGGGCGGCAATGGAATTTTTCCTGTTTCAGCAATGACTTTTTCAAAAGGAATCCCACTGCTCCACAGGAACTTGATCAGGTAGTGATCATCTTTCTTGCTCACCAATGCTGCCTGAAGTTTGTTGTTGGAAAAGTCATTGGAAATCTGCAGCATTTCATCATTCTTCCATTTTTTAGCACCCCCGACCAGGCATTTCCAGCTGGATTGTTGCAGATCATTCAAGCAGTCATAGTTCCCGTCAGCCGGCTCAAGGAGAAAGATCTCAATCTCTCCCCCAGACGACTTTTTGAACTTTAGTCTGGCAGCGATGACCCGGGTATTGTTGAATACGAGCAAGCTGTTGGAAGGCAATAATTCCGGCAACTGATGGTAATGGCTGTGGTCCAGGATCTTGTTTTTACGTACCAATAGTTTGGATGCATCCCGGTTGATCAGGGGTGTCATTGCGATGCGGTTGTTGGGCAGTTCATAATGGAATGCTGCCATTTCAACATGGGGTATGAGGGCTTCTTTTTTCATTTATTCACAGGTAATTCACAGGTAATTCACATTCATTGGTAGTATATCCACAGCAATATGGGTAAAATGGGCTGTAATCTAGGCCTGTATTGGGTTTCAGCTGTGTATAAATATAGAATCTCAAATGGGTGTATGAAAGTGGGAAATTGTGTTAATTTGTGTCATTAAATGTTATTTTTCTTCTAAACCAAGGTAAATGATTGGATTCATAGGCGAATATGAGGCTACCCTCGATAGCAAAGGTAGGTTTCTTCTGCCGGCAGGCATAAAAAAACAGCTGCCAGAAGGGGAAGTACCTGTCTTTGTGATCAACCGTGGCTTTGAGAAATGCCTCACTGTTTATCCAATGCAGAGCTGGAAGCCGATTTATGAGAATATCAGTTCCCTGAATGATTTTGACCCCAAGGTCAGAGAGTTCAGGCGTTATTTTTTGAATGGGGCTACCCAGATTGAAGTGGATGGTGCTGGAAGATTACTGTTGCCGAAGAGCCTGATGGAGCATGCAGGGTTGGAAAAGGATATTGTGTTGGTTTCGGCAATGGACAAATTGGAAATATGGGATAAAAATAAGTATCAGCAGTTCTTTGAAAACTTTTCACCCGAATCCTTCAGCGGTCTTGCTGCAGAAGTGATGGCAAAGAAAGTACAACCATGAAAAAAGGAAATTGATGGCATTGGATGAGCAGAACAGGGATGTGGCAGCTGAAACTGAAAGGGAGGCCTATCATATTCCTGTAATGCTGAAACCAGCTGTTGATGGATTGGATATCAATCCTTCTGGCACCTATGTGGACTGTACTTTTGGTGGTGGTGGGCACTCCAGGGAAATTCTTTCCAGGCTCAATGAAAAGGGTAGGCTGTTTGCATTTGATCAAGATGAAGATGTGAGGGCCAACCTAACTGCTGATACGCGCCTGGTATTCATTCCCCATAATTTTCGCCACCTCACCCGCTTTCTTCGTCTCCATGGCGTCACTGAGGTGGATGGTATTTTGGCTGATTTGGGCGTTAGCAGTCATCAGTTTGATCAACCATCCAGGGGCTTCTCCATTCGTTTTGATGCACCCTTGGACATGCGCATGGATCAATCGGCTGCCTTGACAGCTGCTGACTTTATTCAACAGTCATCTGCAGAAACACTTCAGTTGGTTTTTCAGGAATATGGCGAGGTCACCAATGCGAGAACCCTTGCGCAACTCTTGAGTGAACATTGTCGCAAAAGCCAGATCCGCACCATCAATGAATTGAAGTCAGTCATTGCTCCAGTCGTCAAGGGGAATCCCAACAAGTATTTCGCACAGGTTTTCCAATCACTCAGGATTGCAGTGAATGATGAGTTGGCAGCCTTGAAAGACCTGCTGGTTCAATCTGCATCACTCATCAAAGCTGGCGGAAGAATGTCTGTCATCACCTTTCATAGCCTTGAGGATAGGATTGTGAAACAGTTTTTTAAATCGGGGGATGAAGATGCACAGTTGGCTGATCCTGTTTATGGCACAAGAAAAACAACACCTTTTGAGCCCTTGAACAAGAAGCCCATTGAGCCTTCTAACGAAGAGGTCAGTAAGAATCCAAGATCGAGAAGTGCAAGATTAAGGATAGGTGTAAAGAAATAAAAAAGACAAAACAGAAGAAATAAATATTGGATATGGCGCTTGAAAAGAATGATATCAAATGGTTTTTTATCAACCAAGTTTGGTTGGTGAAAAATGTTCCATTTTTTCTTTTCCTCTCTGCATTGGCAGTAGCATATATCTATAACGGGCATCATGCGGAAAAAGCAATCAAGGATATCAACAAAACAACAAAAGAGTTGAAAGATTTGCAGTATGAGTTCAAGATGGTGAGAAAGGATTGGATGTTCATGACCAAACAATCTGAGGTGGTAAAATCGGTTGCAGTTTCAGGAGTAAAAGAAATCCTTGAACCTCCGATGGCATTGAATGATTCAACAACAAAAAAAGAGGATAAACAATAATAGTCATTGGAGACAAAAAAGGACATATTATGGCGTAGCTACCTGATCTACTTGCTGATGCTTGTACTGGGCATTTGCATTTTTGTAAAGGCGCTGTTCATTCAACGGGTTGAAGGTGGATACTGGAAATCATTGAGCGATAGCCTGCACCTTGAATACCGGGAAATGGATGCAGAGCGTGGAACGATTTTTAGTGAAGATGGCAGAATGCTGAGCAGCTCGATTCCTTTCTTTGATATTTACCTGGATTTTGGTTCTGAGGGTGTTCAGGAAAAAAATGGCATCAGGTTCAAAAAGGCACTAGACAGTTTGTCGATACAGCTCTCTTCCATTCTTGGTGGAGGTACACCTGGTGCTTATAAGCACGAGTTGATGGGTGTTTTCAACAGGGAGGATCGCTACCATTTATTGAGAAAAAATATTGATTTCAAGCAATATCAATTGCTCAGAAATATTGGTTTTATCAAGTACAACAGGAATAAAAACGGATTCATCTTCATTGAAAAAGAGAAAAGATTGGCTCCTTTTGGATTGCTTGCCAACAGGACGATTGGGCTTTCACGTGAATATGTCGACTCAATGGGCAATATGGTTAGCAAAAATGTTGGCCTGGAAAAAACATATGACAGCCTGCTCAAAGGAGTCACCGGGAAGCGGTTGGTGAGAAGGATTGCTGGTGGTGCATTTGTTCCTGTGGAAGGTTCTGAAATTGAACCAGAAAATGGAAAGGATATCATCACCACCATCGATATCAACATTCAGGATGTCGCAGAGCAGGCATTGTTAAAAATGCTGGAGGCCAATGAATGCCTCAATGGAACCTGTATTGTAATGGAAGTTAAGACTGGAAAAATCAAGGCCATAGCCAACCTGGGAAGGCAGACCGACGGATCATACAAGGAAGACTTCAATTATGCCATCACCCGTTCAGAACCCGGCTCTACATTCAAGCTGATGACCATGTTGGCAGCATTGGAAGATCAATACATCAACCTCAATACTCCTGTGAATCTCGAAGGGGGTAAATGGGATTTCGGTGGCAGAACAGTTTGGGACAGTGAAAGGCATAATCATACGAATGTTACCTACAAGCAAGCATTTGAGTTGAGTTCTAATGTTGGAATGGCCAAGCTGGCTGTGACGCATTATTACAAGCAGCCTAAGAAATTCATTGCTCATCTAGAACGATTGAACCTCAACAGGTCATCAGGCATCAATCTATTGGGTGAATCAACATCTGTCATTCCCAATCCAAGTGGACGCAATTGGAGTGATGTGACGCTGCCCTGGATGAGCTTTGGCTACAATATTTCCATCAGCCCTTTGCAGACACTGATGGTGTACAATGCTGTGGCCAATAATGGGAAATTGTTGAAACCATACCTGGTCAATGCCATCATGAAGGATGGAAAGATGGTATCGGAATTCAAAACCACTGTTCTGCGCGATTCAATCTGCAGCAAGTCTACATTGTTGCAACTCCAATCATGCCTGGAAGGAGTTGTATTGTCTGGAACCGGAAAGAGTTTGCTTAACCGTTTTTATACCCTCGCCGGAAAAACAGGAACAGCGCAGGTTGCCAATGGAAATAAAGGATATACCGATCATATCTACCAATCCTCCTTCGCCGGTTATTTTCCTGCACAAAATCCAAAATACTCTTGTATTGTGGTGATCAAGAATAAACCATTTGCAGCAAGGTACTATGGCGCACAAATTGCAGGACCTGTTTTCAGTGAGATCGCAAACAAGTTGTTTACTGTTGATGCAGATCTCTATGCAAGCTATCAGCATCCAAAATATGCCGACAGCAGCAAGTCTGAGTGGAATGGCGCTACGAATGATTTTAAAACCATTGCCAAGGGAATTGGGAAACCGATACTTGATGCCGGAAAAAAAGGAGAATGGAGCAAAGTAATGACCAATGAGAAAAATTTGGCAGCAAGCAGCTGGTCTACCCAGCATGGTAGCATGCCTGATCTCAAAGGATTTGGTTTGAGGGATGCACTGGAATTGCTTGAACGCCAGCAATTGCAGGTGATTGCAACCGGAAAAGGAAAAGTTATATCGCAGTCCATTCCAGCAGGAATGGCTGTTCAGAAAGGGCAAACCGTTTATTTGAATCTTGGCAGTACAATTGAATGATGGGAATGAAGTTATTGCAAGACATATTATATACCGTGAGAATCAAGTCATTGACCGGAAGGACTGACCTGCACATCAGTGATGTGCAGATTGATTCAAGGCTTGTTGGTCATGGCAGTTGCTTCATTGCCATCAAGGGTGCTTCACAAGACGGACATTCCTATATTGAAACGGCCATTCAAAATGGCGCTACTGCCATCGTATGTGAAGTGCTTCCAAGTAGTTTGCGCCCTGGTGTAAATTATATTCAGACCGATGATGCTGCAAAAGCGGCAGGTATCATGGCCCATGCTTTTCACGGTGAGCCAAGTCATCACTTGAAATTGGTTGGGGTAACAGGAACAAACGGAAAGACAACAGTGGCGACACTCTTGTACAAATTATTCATGTCATTGGATGCTAGCTGTGGCTTAATCTCAACAGTAAGCAACATGATTGGTGAAACAGTTTCACCATCTACCCATACTACGCCCGATGTGATTTCGCTAAATATATTGTTGAAACGCATGGTTGATGCTGGTTGCAAGTATGCATTTATGGAAGTAAGCAGTCATGCAATTCACCAGCAACGCATTGCAGGACTTGAATTTGCGGGAGGCATTTTTACAAACATCACCCATGATCACCTTGATTATCACAAAACATTTGATGAGTACATCAGGGTGAAAAGGAATTTTTTTGATGGCCTTTCCTCTACTGCTTTTGCCATATCCAACATGGATGATAGGAATGGAGCGATCATGCTCCAAAACACCCATGCTGACAAGTTTTATTACAGCCTTCGTTCTGTTGCAGATTTCAAAGGAAGAATCGTTGATAACAGCATCACCGGATTGCAAATGTTGGTGAATGAGCAGGATGTCCATTTCCGTTTGATTGGGGAGTTCAATGCCTACAATTTGCTTGCGGTTTATGCAACTGCCATTTGTCTTGGTGAAGACCGGTTGGATGTTCTTCAAGCCATGAGCAACCTTACGGGTGCTGAAGGAAGGTTTGACTATATGCTTTCCCCAAAGGAAGGCATCATTGGCATTGTTGATTATGCTCATACGCCGGATGCATTGTTGAATGTACTGGCCACCATCAAAAAATTTCAGAAAGGCGGTGAGCAAATCATCACCGTTGTGGGTTGTGGTGGTGATCGCGACAAATCAAAAAGAAAATTAATGGGAGCTGCAGCAGCGGAATTCAGTACCAGGGCAATTTTCACCTCGGATAATCCAAGGAGTGAAGAGCCTTCTTCTATATTGAATGATATGCTCGAAGGGGTGGATGCAGTGATGCAAAGGAAGGTGCTGATGATTGAAGACAGGAAGGAAGCCATACGCACAGCGGTAATGATGGCAAGGGGTGAGGACATTATCCTGGTAGCGGGGAAAGGGCATGAGAAATACCAGGAGATCAAGGGTCAAAGATTTTCATTTGATGATAAGGATGTATTGGTGAAAACATTCAATGATTTAGATAAATAAAACAGCATGATTTATCAACTTTACCAATGGTTGCAAAGTGAACATCTCCGGTTTCCGGGGATGGGACTTTTTCAGTTCATTACGTTCCGCGCGATGCTGGCTGTTTTGTTATCCCTTTTCATTACAATGGTATATGGAAAGAACATCATACAGTTCTTACAAAAAATGCAGGTGGGTGAAAGTGTTCGTGAGCTTGGTCTGCAAGGTGAAGAGCAAAAGAAGGGTACGCCTACCATGGGCGGTTTTATCATTTTGCTTGGCATCTTGATTCCAACACTATTGTTTGCCAACCTTGACAAGGTATACATCAAATTATTGTTGTTGAGTACCATTTGGTTGGGGTTGGTAGGTTTTGTTGATGACTACCTGAAGCTTCGTGCAAAACGCATCGCACAACAACAAGGTGCACAATATAAAAAAGGAGACAAAGATGGTTTGGCAGGATGGTTCAAGGTGTTGGGCCAGGTAGGCTTGGGCATCATCATCAGTGCCACTTTGCTCTTCAATGACAATGTGAAAGTGATGAGGGAGTACAAGGGAAAGGTCAAGCCAGCCAATGCCATTCAAGTGAAGTACCAAGGTGGTGTGCGTTATTTTGTAAAAGCCAACGAGCCTGTTACTACCATCCCTTTCATCAAGGACCATGAGTTCAACTATGCAAAACTATTGCCAGCCTCTTTGCGCGAATATGGTTGGGTCATCTACATGCTGGTGATCATCTTTATTGTGACAGCTGTTTCCAATGGAGCAAATATCACTGATGGATTGGATGGATTGGCAACTGGGGTATCTGCACTCATTGGAGCTTGTCTGGCACTCTTTGCGTATGCCAGTGGCAACCTGATCTTTGCGGATTACCTGAACATCATGTACATCCCCAACCTTGGTGAGGTATCAGTCTTTATTGCTGCCATGATTGGCGCCTGTATTGGCTTTCTCTGGTACAATACCTATCCGGCACAGGTTTTCATGGGTGATACCGGAAGTCTCGCCTTGGGTGGAATCATCGCTGCGCTGGCCATCATTGTGAGAAAGGAATTGCTGATACCATTTTTTTGTGCCGTGTTTTTGATTGAGAACCTCAGTGTGGTGATTCAGGTTGGTTATTTCAAGTACACAAAGAAAAAATTTGGTGAAGGCAGAAGGGTCTTTTTGATGAGTCCTTTGCACCACCATTATCAAAAAAAAGGATACCACGAAAGCAAAATTGCTGTGCGGTTTTGGATAGTAACCTTGTTGTTTGTCGTATTCGCGATCATGTCATTGAAAATGAGATAATCCATTTATAGAAAAACAGTGAAGAAAAAAATTGTCATATTGGGAGGCGGCGAAAGCGGAGTAGGGGCTGCCCTATTGTGCAAACAGCAGGGCTATGATGTTTTTCTTTCAGATGGTGGGAAAATCAAACAGCACTACCAGCATGAACTTGAGGCCAATAGGATTGATTTTGAATCCGGTGCCCATAGCATTGACAAAATACTTTCAGCTGACGAAGTAATGAAAAGTCCTGGTATACCCAGCAGCAATCCAGTTGTTGTCAAAGTCATTGAAAAACAGATTCCCATCATCAGTGAAATGGAACTGGCATATAGGCATAAGGCAGAAAGCAGGATCATTGGTATTACCGGCAGTAACGGAAAGACCACCACCACATCCCTCATTTATCAGATCTGCAAATCAGGTGGTATTGATTGTGCACTCGTGGGAAATATCGGCAACTCGATTGCAAGGCAAATCGCCATTGATCCTAAGCCGATGTATGTGGTAGAAATCAGCAGCTTTCAGCTGGATGATATTATTTCCTTTAGACCAGATGTGGCAGTACTCACCAATATTACAGAAGATCATCTCGATCGCTATGATCATGATTTTGAAAAATATATCGCTGCAAAATTCAATATTGTCAAACACCAAACCGAACATGATTTTTTCATCTACAATGCTGATGACGCTGTTACCGTAAAGTACCTCGAACTATACCCATTCAATTCAAAACCATTACCGATTAGTATGCAAAAAGAATTGCCAAAAGGCGCCTTCATCAAAGAAGGCCAGATGAACGTGAAGCATGGCGATGGATTTGCCATGAGCATTTTTGATTTTGCACTCAAAGGAAAACACAACCAGTACAATACCATGGCTGCTGCTGTTGCTTCTTCTGTAGTGGGGATAAGAAAGGATCGTATCAGGGATGCGGTGACTTCCTTTGAGAGCCTTGAGCATCGCATGGAGAAGGTGGCAACGGTCAAAGGAATTGATTTTATCAATGATTCTAAAGCAACCAATGTCAACAGCGCATGGTTTGCCCTTGAAAGCATGGACAAACCTGTTACCCTGATTTTGGGTGGAGTGGACAAAGGCAACGATTATGATTTGATCAAAGAAATGGTTGCTGAAAAAGTCAAAGCCATTGTTTGCCTGGGGATTGACAATGAAAAAATCCATGCTGCATTTGAAGGCATTGTCTCAACCATCATTGATGCGACCAGCGCAGTCGAAGCAGTGAAGGCAGCTTATGGTGTTTCACAGAAAGGGGATGTGGTTTTGCTCAGTCCGGCCTGTGCAAGTTTTGATCTGTTCAAAAATTATGAAGACAGGGGAGACCAGTTTAAAAAAGCGGTAAGGGAGTTATAAGTAAAAAAGAATGCAAGGAGAAGGATTAGATATCAGGCAATATTCACTGGGAAGCATTTCCAGCAGAACCCGTGGTGACAAAGTCATCTGGACCATTGTGGTTTTGCTGACCATGGTAAGTCTTCTTGCCGTTTACAGCAGTACAGGTACCCTTGCATACAAATTATCAAAAAGTACAGAGTCTTATCTTTTCAAGCAGATCATGTTCATTGCAGTCGGTGTGGCCATCATATACTTTGCACACCTTGTCAATTACACTGTATACTCAAGGGTGGCTCAAATCCTGTTCATTATATCAGTTCCTTTGCTCATGTACACCCTGCTGTTTGGCACCAACCTCAATGATGCCAACCGATGGATCAAACTTCCGATCATCAACCTTACTTTCCAAACTTCAGATCTGGCAAAGCTTGGCCTCTTCATGTACCTCAGCAGACAATTGAGCAAGCGCCAGGACAAGATCAAGGATTTTAAAACCGGATTTCTTCCCGTCATACTGCCTGTTTTACTGATCTGTGCCTTGATCGCACCGGCAAATCTTTCCACTGCATTGCTCACTGGTGCAACTAGTCTTTTTCTGTTGTTTATTGGTAGGGCAAGTTTGAAGCATATAGGGTTGGTTATTCTATTGGCTGCGGTTCCAATTGTCATGTTGATTGCTTTCGCCAAAATGTATTACAATGAAGAGACCGGCAAGGCCGATCCCATGCCTGCTGCACTGACAAAAGGCCGCGTTGAAACCTGGATCAAAAGGGTGCAAAGTTTCATGTATGCCGATAAACAGGAATCTTCCTATCAGGTGCAACAAGCCAAAATCGCGATTGCAAAAGGCAGCTGGTTGGGCTTGGGCCCAGGCAACAGCGAAGCCCGAAACTTTTTGCCGCATCCTTATTCTGATTTTATTTATGCCATCATCATCGAAGAGTATGGTTTGCTTGGTGCAGCCGTCATGCTGATGATCTACCTGCTTTTCCTATACAGATGCATCAGGATCATGCGAAAATGCCCATATGCATTTGGCGCATTTCTTTCCCTTGCCTTGGGCTTTACCCTGGTGATTCAGGCGCTGGCCAACATGGCTGTAAATGTGAACCTGTTTCCTGTAACAGGGGTCACTTTGCCCCTGGTCAGCATGGGAGGAAGTTCTTTCCTTTTTACATGCCTGTCTATTGGCATCATTTTGAGTGTGGCCAGAAACGTTGAAAAGTTAGAGGGGAACGGATCTCCCCAAACACAGAAGGAGGGTGAAGCAAAATGAAACTGAATAAAATCATCATAGCAGGAGGAGGAACCGGAGGGCATATATTCCCTGCGATTGCTGTGGCCAACGCCTTGCGCAGGATCAATCCGTCCATACAAGTGCTTTTCATTGGTGCCAAGGGCAAAATGGAAATGGAGAAAGTGCCTCAAGCGGGTTACCGCATTGAAGGACTTGATATTGCTGGATTCAACAGGGCCTCTTTGTTAAAAAACTGGAGCCTTCCATTTAAATTGATCAAGAGTTTTTACCAGGTAAGGAAAATCTTCCAATCCTTTGAACCTGATGCAGTGTTTGGTGTGGGCGGGTATTCAAGCTTTCCGGTACTTAAATATGCACAACGCAAGGGTATTCCTAGTTTCTTGCATGAAGCAAATTCCTTCGCCGGTAAATCAAACATCATGCTGGGCAAGAAAGCATCACTGGTCATGGTGGCAACGGCTGGTATGGAAAAGTTCTTTCCTGTTGAAAAGCTGGCTAGAACAGGAAATCCTGTGAGAAGGGAAATCGCTGAGAGTACTGTATTGCGGGAAGAAGCGCTGGAATTTTTTGGCATCAAATCAGGAAGTCCAACTGTGCTTGTAATTGGTGGCAGTCTTGGTGCAAGAAGCATCAACAACGCTATCGCCAAACAGATCAATAGATTTTTTCAAGCCGGTGTTCAGTTGATATGGCAGACCGGAAAGGGCAACCTTGAGCTGGTGTCTGCTGAAATCAGGAATAGGAAAGATGTATGTGTTACAGAATTCATCACAAAAATGAACTATGCGTATGCGGCAGCTGATGTAGTCGTGTCCAGGGCAGGTGCCATTGCATTGGCAGAGATCTGTGCGTGCGGAAAACCTTCTGTACTTGTTCCTTATCCTCATGCGGCAGAAGACCACCAGACGGTGAATGCTTCCATCCTGGTGAACAACGGTGCAGCTTTGATGGTGCCTGATCATACTGCTGATCAGGATCTTGTTGATGCTTTGCTGGAACTTGTTGCAGACAAGGAGAAATGTGAGCGATTCGGAAATGCAGCATCAACACTTTATGTAAAAAATGCTGATATGATCATTGCTGAACATATCATCCAAATAGTAGAAAAAAGAAATGGTTGAGTTGATTGACATATCAGATATCCGCAAGGCCTATTTCATCGGAATAGGAGGCATTGGAATGAGCGCCATTGCAAGGTTTTTTCATGGCCGTGGCGTGAAGGTATCTGGCTATGATAAAACAGCAACAGCATTGACGCAGGCCCTTTCTGCAGAAGGGATTGAAATACATTATACAGATGATGCATCAGTTTGTCCTGCAGATGCTGATGTCGTTGTATATACACCTGCCATTCCGAAAGACAATAAAATCATTGCATACTGCAGAGAGCAGCAGATGAACCTGTTGAAGCGCAGTGATATCTTACAGGTTATTTCCAAAGGAACATTCAATATTTGCATTGCAGGAACCCATGGCAAAACAACCACCAGCACCATGGTGGCGCATATCCTGCGGGATACAGGATTCGGGTGCAATGCTTTCCTGGGAGGCATATCCACCAATTACCATACCAATTTCTGGAGTGATCCCAATCCTGTTTGTGTGATTGAAGCGGATGAATATGACAGGAGTTTCTTGAAATTGTATCCGAATATCATTTCTGTTTCCTCTATGGATGCAGATCATCTGGATATTTATGGAACCGCATCCGCCATGGAAGATGCATTCATTCAATTTGCAGGAAACCTCAAAGAGAATGGATTGCTGCTCACCAGAAAAGGATTGAACCGTGAAGATGAGTTCAATACATCAGGGCACCTCACTTATGCACTTGAAGATAGTGCTGCCGATATTCATGCTTCCTCACTGCATATCGACAATGGGTCTTATGCGTATGGTGTGAAGGGTAAGGATTGGGAATTGGAAGGCCTTCGGTTGAACATGGGTGGTATGCACAATGTGGAAAACAGCCTTGTGGCCATTGCCATTGCCAAGTACCTGGGAATTGATGATGAAAAGATCAAGTCAGCAGTAGCGTCATTTGCAGGTGTCAAAAGAAGGTTTGAATACATTCTAAAGACACCCTCGATTGTCTATATTGACGACTATGCACATCACCCTGAAGAGCTGAGGGCTTTGATTATAGGAGCAAAGGCCATGTATCCCTCAAAGAAATGCACCATCATTTTTCAGCCGCATCTTTTTACCCGCACCAGAGACCTGGCTGATGGTTTTGCTGCAAGCCTTGATCTTGCTGATGAAATTGTCTTGTTGCCCATTTATCCGGCAAGGGAACTGCCCATTGAAGGGGTAAGCAGTGAAATGATCATGCAGCGGATGAAGGGAAAAGTTGTGTTGAAAAATAAAAATGAATTAGAAGCCTTGATGCTTGATATGCAACCTGAACTGCTGTTGACAGCCGGGGCAGGTGATATTGATACCATGATTGAACCACTCAAAAACACTATGATCAACAGATGAAAATCAAGATGAACATAGTGTATAAAGTTTTGACCATATTCATGTGGACTGCTATCAGCGCAGGTTTGATGGTATTGCTGGTGAGTGCAGTCAGGAAGGAACGCACAATGGTTTGCAAAGCAGTACAGGTTGAATTTATCGACAAGAAACCTTTCAGGATGCTGGATGAATCGGAAATCATAGCTACGCTTTGGCCAGATGCGAAGAAAGCGTTTCCACAGGGGAAAAAACTTGTAGCGATTAATTTATATGCATTGGAGCGCCAGTTGGAGAAAAACCCCTGGATTTTCTCTGCAGACATGTTCTTTGACCAGCATCATGTATTGCACATCAATGTGCAGCAGAGAACTCCTCTTGCAAGGTTGTTTACACCTGAAGGCAGTTCAGTGTACATGGATGAAAACTTCACTGTGCTTCCAGTAAAGATGAATGATGCAGTATCACTTCCGGTATTCAGTAATTTTTACATAAGCCCTGCAGGGGCAAACGCTCAAGACAGTTCGGTGATGAAGCGCATCACTGGTTTGGCCGAATTCATCCTTGCTGATCCTTTTTGGATGGCACAGATTGAGCAAGTCAACATCAATGCTGATCAGAGTTTTGAACTGGTTACCCAGGTGGGAGATCAAGTTATCCGTTTGGGCAACCGCAGCGATTGGGCTGCCATGCTTGATAAACTCAAACTGGTTTACCGACGCATCAGCAATGAGAATGGATGGACCAAATATTCCACCATTGATCTTCAATTCAAAGATCAGGTTGTATGTATCAAAGGCAATGGACTTTACCAAGTTCCTGACAGCATAGCAGAAATGGATTCTCTCAAGGCTGTTTCAATTACAGACAGCTCAATCAACATAAAAAATAACGTACAGACAATAACCCCAGTAAAAAGTAAGCTATGACAAATGAACAACCCATTATTGTAGGCCTTGACATTGGCACCACCAAAATCGCTGCTATTGCTGGCAGAAAAAATGAATTCGGGAAATTGGAAATCCTGGGTTTTGGATTGGCCAACAGCAATGGCGTGCAACATGGTATGGTCCTGAACATTGATCAAACCATCAAGGCCATTGAAACTGCCTTGAAGAACTGTTATGAATCCAATCCTGGATTGGAGATCAACGAAGTGTATGTTGGTATTGCCGGCCATCATATCAAGAGTCTTCAGACCCGGGGAGACATTGTGAGGCATTCAACAGATGATGAGATCAAACAATTGGAAATCGATCAGCTTATTGCTGACCAATATAAAACCTATATCCCTGCAGGGGATCAGATCATTGATGTCATTCCACAGGAATACACGGTTGATAATATTCCTAATATCGTAGATCCGATCGGATACACTGGGGTAAAGATCGGCGCGAATTTCCATATCATCACCGGTGACCGTAATGCCATCCGCAACATCAACAGAAGTGTTGAAAAGGCAGGATTGAAAGTAAAGGACCTGATGCTTCAGCCACTGGCTTCTTCTGCGGCAGTCATGAGTGAGCAAGACGTTGAAGCGGGTATTGCCATCCTGGACATTGGTGGTGGCACCACCGACCTTGCCGTTTTTTATGAAGGCATTCTCAAGCATACTGCCGTGATTCCTTTTGGTGGAGAGAACATTACCAATGATATCAAAATGGGATTAGGTGTATTGAAAACCCAAGCAGAGCTCATGAAAGTGCAATATGGCAGTGCACTGTCTGAAGCTGCACAAAACAATGCCTTCATCAAAATACCTGGATTAAGAGGCCTTCCATCTCGCGAGATCAGTGTAAAAAATCTTGCTTCCATTATTCAGGCCAGAATGAGTGAAATACTTGCTTTTGTTACGTTTCACCTCAAGCAGGTTGGGATGGACAACAAAATGATGAATGGTGGAATTGTGTTGACTGGTGGTGGATCACAACTAAAACACCTGATACAACTCACTGAATATGCAACAGGATTGAATGCGCGCATTGGTTATCCGAATGAACACCTTGCATCCAACCATATTTCAGAATTGGAGAAGCCGATGTATTCAACCTGTATAGGCCTGATTTTGAAGGGCTATAGTGTGTATGAGAACAATCAGAACAGGTTGTATCCTGAGCAACGCCGCACTCCGTTGAGGCCTCCTGTACAAGTAGAAGAACAAGCTACACCTGAAATAGTGATCAAGGCCATCCCTGTTAAAGAGAGAAAAACCCTGAAAGGATTCATGGACAGCATCAAGGGCGGTCTGATTGATCTCTTCAAGGAAGATGGAGACAGCGCACTTTGACGAATCTTTCAAAAACCCAAATCAGATCCAATACAACATAACCCATAACCATTAAATTATAACAAAATGATTCAATTCGATTTACCCAATGAGCAGTCATCCATCATCAAAGTAATTGGTGTTGGCGGTGGTGGAAGCAATGCCGTCAACTATATGCACAGCCTTGGTATTGATGGCGTGGATTTCATTGTCTGCAACACTGATGCACAAGCATTGGCATTGAGTAAGGTGCCCAATAAAATCCAGTTGGGCCCATCGCTCACGCAGGGATTGGGTGCAGGCGCAAATCCTGAAATCGGAAGGCAGGCAACCGAAGAAAGTTTAGACGAGATCCGCCGAATTTTGGAAGTGAACACCAAGATGGCCTTTGTAACGGCAGGCATGGGTGGTGGAACAGGAACCGGTGGCGCACCTATCATCTCCAAGATCTGCAAAGACATGGGTATTCTGACCGTAGGCATCATCACCACTCCTTTCTCCTATGAAGGAAAGAAAAGGGCGCTGCACGCTGATAGCGGGATCCAGCAAATGAAATCTCAGGTTGATACCTTGTTGGTCATCAGCAATGATAAATTAAGGCATCAATTCGGAAACCTGACCATGAGTGCTGCATTGTCAACAGCAGATAATGTGTTGGCTACTGCTGCAAAATGTATCACCGATGTAATCAATACAACTGGCCAGATCAATGTGGATTTTGCAGACGTCTGTACAGTTATGAGGAATGGTGGCGTCGCCATTTTGGGAAGTGCCCGTGCACAAGGGGAAGACAGGGCACAGGTGGCCATCCAACAGGCATTGAATTCACCTTTGCTTAATGATAGCGATATCAAGGGTGCCAAATGGGTATTGATCAACATCAACTCTCGTATGGGCGTCAATGAATTTACCATGGATGAAGTGGAAACCATTCAAGAGTATTTGCTTACGCAAGCGGGTCCAGACGCTGATGTGATTCTGGGTCTTGGCTATGATGAATCATTGGGTGAGGAAATCAGCATCACCATCATTGCCACAGGATTTGAACAGAAGTCACCATTTGGTGAAGAAAAACCAGAAATAAGGCAAGAGCCCAAGGATGAAAAAATCATGTTTACTTTAGATGTCACCCCACAGCCTAAAGCAGAAATGATCAATATGGTTCCCGCTCAGGAATTGGCAGAAGTAAAAACGGAATTGCCAGAAATAGAGGAGCCAGTGGCCATGCAAGAGGAACAGGAAGAAGAACCTGTTGTCGAGCACATTGAACTTAAGTCCGAATATGCTCCAACACTGGTAATCGAATCAACAACAGTTGTTGAAGAAACCATTCTATTGCAGGAAACAGTTGCTCAAGTTGAAGAGCCAGTTTTTGTTGAAGAGGAAGGTCCCATTGTTTTTGAACTGGATCTTACCATCAAAGAATCACCGGTGATGGCTGAAACAGTTGCTTCCCCTGATATGGCAGTTGTTGAAGAGCAAAAGCATGAAGAAATCAAACCTGCTGTTGTAGCACCTGTTGCCAGCAATGCCCTGGATTCTTTTCTCAAGAGACCAGCCAATATTTATGCAGATGAGGTAAATGCAGAAAGCCAACCTACAGCTCAGGTATCTGAACCTGAAATGCCGGAAGTTCATTCCTCGTCCATCGAGCTTGTTGAAAAAGTAGAAATGGAAGCAGACCATTCACCTGAACTTTCAACCCTCAACCCTCAACCTTCAACCCATAATCCAGAACCCAGCCAAGAGCTGAAAGAGGCCGAGGAGCCATTTGAAATGATCTACCATGAGGAATCTTTGCCAAAGGCTGTAGTTGTAGAAGAGCCCAAGTTGAGCAGTGCTTTTGTTCAGGAGATTGCTGCATTGGATGAGGCAGAGGTGCAGAAAGCCAGGGCAGCGGAAAGATTGCAGAAGTTGAGGAACCTTTCTTTCAATTTCAGTACCGCTGACCCCAACAATGAGTATGAGAGCATTCCAGCCTACGTCAGGCAAAATCTCCAGGTACACAATACCACCCTGGCTTCAGTTGAGAAATTTTACAGCAGTTACGCGGTAGGAACTGATGAAAACAACGTAACCCAGATCAGCACAATCAATACTTTCCTTGAAGGAAAGAAACCAGATTGATGAGAAACCTTTGTTTACCCCAGGCCCCGGATATCTATCTGGGGCTTTTTTTATTATTTGATCCATACAATTCTTTTGTTTCACCGTAATTTTGCAAAAAATACTGCCATGCCAACCGTTTTGATTACAGGAGGAACAGGAATGATCGGTACCGCACTGAGCAGGCACCTGCTCAACCAGGGATATGATGTGATCATCCTTTCCAGAAACCCTGTGGAGACGGCTTCTGTGTACAAGACCAGTTCTTCTCAAAACAGTTTCAGGCCAAGCGGAAATATTTTTTATGCCAAGTGGGATACCGAGAAGAAAATGATTGATCCGCAGGCGATTGCAAAAGCTGACCATATTGTGCATTTGGCAGGAGAGGGCGTGGCAAAGAAAAGATGGACAAAAAAGCGCAAGGAAGAGATCAGGCTAAGCCGGACCCGATCAAGTGAGTTGTTGTTCAGCTGCCTTTCTTCTCAGCCCAACAAAGTCAAGTCTGTGATCAGCGCCTCTGCCATTGGATGGTACGGTCCTGATCATGGAAAAGTATTCACAGAAGCAGACCCATCCGCCAATGATTTTCTTGGTCAAACATGCAAGGCTTGGGAAGAGAGCATAGACAAGGTGCAGGCACTGGATAAAAGACTGGTCAAGTTGAGGCTTGGTATTGCCTTGAGCAATGAGGGCGGTGCATTGGCGGAATTCAAAAAGCCTGCACGGTTTGGTGTGGCTGCAGTATTGGGATCTGGTGATCAGGTAACCAGCTGGATTCACATTGATGATTTGTGCAGGGCATTTATTCATGCCATTGAAACTCCCGAAATGACTGGCGTATACAACCTTGTCGCTCCACAACCCGCCACGAACCGCGAGTTGACACTGCTGATTGCCAACGCCATGAATGGACATTTTTTCATTCCCTTCAAGGTGCCTGCTTTTCTCCTGAAATTGATCATGGGTGAGATGAGCGTAGAAGTCCTCAAAAGCACAACAGTTGATTCGGGTAAATTGCAACGCACCGGATTCAATTTCATTTATACCAACATCCATTCAGCGATAAAACACCTCATTGGATAGGTTTATATCCTGAAGAGGCTCACTGTATCATTATTGATTTCTAAAGCATAGGTTTGACCGATGCCAATGGCTACGTTTTCTTTTTCATGGCTGATGGGGAAGCCAAAGCAGGTGGGATACTTGTATTCCTTCACCGCTTCGGCGATGATTTCATAAGCAGTTTTCCCAAACGGCCTTTCTGTATCCTTGTTGTCTGAAAAACCACCTACAATCAGGGCCTTGAGCTTTTTCAGTTTCCCGGCCCGTTTCAATTGCAACATCATCCTGTCAATGTTGTACAGTTGTTCCCCGATATCTTCAATGAACAGGATCTTTCCATCGGTATGGTATTCGGCATTGCTTCCGATGGAATGGGCCATCAGGCAAAGGTTCCCACCAATCACAGGAGCCTTGACCTTGCCGGTTCTGTTGAATGGATGTGGTATTGAATTGTATTGAACCGGCTTTCCTTCCAATGTATCTTTCAATGAAAACGTGAACCTGTCTTCACCATTGCCGTTGTTGAATGCACCCGCCATGGGCCCATGGATGCTGGCAATTCCGAGTTTTTCATGCATGTATCCATGCAACACCGTTATGTCGCTGAATCCGATGATCCATTTTGGATTTTTTTTGAAGGCTTTCCAATCGATGCCATCTAGGATCCGCGTGGTACCATATCCACCCCGTCCACAGAGGATTGCATCGATGTTTGGGTCATCGATGAATTGCTGGAGGTCTTGCAGTCGCTCTTCATCCGTTCCGGAGAAATAATTTTTCGATTTGCCGCCAACCGTCTTTCCCCTCACCACCTTGTATCCCCATTTTTTCAGGGTCTGTATGCAGGCCTTGGCTCTTTCTGCCGGCATAAAGCCCGCTGGGCAAACAATCGCAATGGTATCACCCGGTTGGAGGTATGGAGGGATCTTCATGGTATAAAATTAGGTCTTATGCCTAAAAAATGCCCCAAATCCTTCATTACATTTGGCTATTTTTGCAGACACGAAACAATCCCAATGAGCCATCTTCCCAAACGATACCTGATTACTTCTGCACTTCCCTACGCAAATGGCCTGAAGCATATTGGTCATCTTGCCGGTGCCTATATTCCTGCAGACATCTATGCCCGTTACCTCCGTGCCCAAAAAAGGGATGTGGTTTTTGTTTGTGGAAGTGATGAGCATGGTACGGCGATTCCGATCCAGGCGATGAAAGAAGGGACTACACCACAGGCCATCATCGACAAGTACCACCAAGCGATGAAGGAGGATTTTGCAGACCTGCAGATCAGTTTTGATGTTTACCACCGTACTTCCGATCCGCTGCACCATGAAACATCCAGGGAGTTCTTCACCTATCTGCATGAAAGAGGAGAACTGGAGACGAAGGAAACGGAGCAGTATTATGATGAAGCCTCAGATACTTTTTTGGCGGATCGTTTCATCAAGGGAACCTGTCCACATTGTAAAAGTGACAGGGCTTTTGGTGACCAGTGTGAATCTTGTGGGACAGCACTGAGCCCAGATGAACTCATTGATCCAGTGAGCGCCATCAGTGGCAACAAGCCCATCAAGAAAAAAACAAGCCACTGGTACCTGCCCCTGGCGAAGCACGAACAATTTTTAAGGGACTGGATACTGGATCAGCACAAGGATGATTGGAGGCCTTCAGTGGTAGGGCAGTGCAAGAGCTGGATTGATGGCGGTTTGCAATCCAGGGCCGTGACCCGCGATTTGAATTGGGGTGTTCAGGTGCCCTTGGAGGACGCAGCAGGAAAAGTTTTGTACGTTTGGTTTGATGCGCCCATCGGATATATTTCAGCCACAAAGCAGTGGGCGATAGACAATGACAAGGATTGGAAGCCTTATTGGTATGACAATGATACGCAACTGGTCCATTTTATTGGAAAAGACAATATCGTATTCCATTGCATCATTTTTCCTGTGATGCTCAAATTGCATGGCAATGTCCTACCCACCAACGTTCCTGCCAATGAATTCCTGAACCTAGAAGGAGATAAGATGAGCACCAGCAGGAACTGGAAACTCGAGATGCGCGATTTCATCACTGATTTTGTAAAGAAAGAAAATGGAGGTGATCAGTGTGTTGACATGCTCAGGTATTATCTCACACAAATAGCGCCAGAGAGCAAGGACAGTGAGTTCACCTGGAAAGGATTTCAAGATGCTGTGAACAGTGAATTGGTTTCTATTTTTGGAAATTATATCAACCGCGCATTTGTGTTGATGCACAAACTCTGCGGTGGAAAAGTGCCTCGCTTTGTTGAAGAACTGGCCGATGAAAAAGACCATCAGTTGGTGCGTGATATCACTGAAATGAAGAGTAAGGTGGAGGCCTCACTCGAAAATTATAAGTTCAGGGAAGGATTGTTTGATGTAATAGACCTTGCACGAAAGGGGAACAAATACATGCAGGAAAAGGAGCCCTGGATCCTTGCCAAGTCGCTTGCGGAGAACCCTGGCAACCAACAAAAAATTGACAATTGCATGCACCATTGTTTGCAGCTTGCTGCCAACCTTGCGGTATTGATCAATCCATTTCTTCCATCCACTGCCAAGAAAATCTGTGGCATGATGAAGGTGGTTGACAAGATGCTGGATTGGGAAAACGCCGGTAGCATGAGGTTGCTCAGTGTCGGATACAGCTTGCGTGAGCCACAGTTGTTGTTCAGGAAAATTGAAGACGAAGAGATTGCCCAACAAATCGAAAAATTAAAGGCTGGTTTGATAACGGCTGAAGGAAAATCAGCAGCCAGCAAGCCTGTTGAAGAGAAAGCCCCTCAAGCACTCAAGGATGAAATTGTTTATGATGATTTTGCCAAGATCGATCTTCGGTCAGGGATCATCACCTCGGCACAGAAAGTGCCCAATGCTGACAAGTTGTTGCAACTGGAAGTGGATCTTGGCTTTGAGAAACGAACAATTCTCTCCGGTATTGCCATGCATTTCCATCCCGAAGAGGTAATCGGAAAACAAGTGGTGGTGGTTGCTAACCTTGCCCCACGCAAGATGCGCGGCATAGACAGCAACGGCATGATCCTGATGGCGGAAGACGGGGAAGGTAAACTTCATTTCGTCCAGCCGGAAAATGCCATTGCACCCGGAGCTACCGTATCATGATGACATCAACCTTTAAAAAAAGAAGGATCATTCCCTTTGTTATGCATATATGAATCCTCAAATAAAGAAAGTAACTGTTCTTGGTAGTGGTGTCATGGGATCAAGGCTTGCCTGTCATTTTGCAGGCATTGGCATACCCGTTTTGCTCTTGGATATTGTCTCTCCGGATGCCAAGGAAGGTGCAACGAAAACTGAGCGCAACAAATTGGTCAATACTGCTCTGCAGACCGCCATCAAATCAAATCCCTCTCCGGTCTATACCAGCGAAGCCATCAAAAAAATCAGCACTGGAAATTTTGAGGATGATCTCCCAAAGATCAAAGATTGTGATTGGATCATTGAAGCAGTGGTAGAAAAATTGCAGATCAAACAGCAACTGTTTGAAAAAGTAGAGCAGTTCAGAAAACCCGGAACCTTGATCAGTTCCAATACTTCAGGCATTCCCATTCACATGATGGTAGAAGGAAGATCGGAAGATTTTAAACAACATTTTTGTGGAACACATTTTTTCAATCCGCCCCGTTACCTGCGGTTGTTGGAAATCATACCAACCGTCCATACGGATCCATGGGTGATTGAGTTTTTCATGCAATACGGAGAACTGTTTCTTGGAAAGACCACTGTGCTTTGCAAAGACAAGCCAGGCTTTATTGCCAACAGGATTGGGACTTACAGCATCATGTCCATGTTTGCTACCATGGAGAAAATGGAATTGTCGATTGATGAGGTGGATGCACTCACCGGGCCTGTATTGGGTCGTCCCAAGTCGGCTACCTTCCGTACCGCTGATGTGGTTGGTATTGACACCTTGGTTCATGTGGCGAAAGGATTGTTTGAACACTGTCGGAATGACGAATCAAGAGAGCAGTTCAGGATTCCGTCCTGGTTGCAGAAAATGATGGACAACCAGTGGCTGGGCGACAAGACCCGCCAGGGCTTTTTCAAGAAAACAAAGACAGCCTCAGGTGAAAAGGAAATCCTTACCCTTGACCTGAAAACAATGGAGTATGGCCCCAGGAGAAAGACAACATTCGCTGCCCTTGATGCAGCCAAGTCTTTAGAGGATCTTGCCACAAGGATCAGGACCCTTTGCTCTTTTCCCGATCGTGCCGGAGATTTTTACAGGAGTTTTCATTACGATCTTTTTGCTTACGTTTCCAACAGGTTTCCAGAAATTTCAAGTTCCCTGCACAGCATCGATGATGCCTTGAAGGCAGGTTTTGGATGGGAAATCGGTGCCTTTGAGACCTGGGATCTGTTGGGTGTTGAACAGACCCTCAATGAGATGAAAAAGGCTGGACATGCCGTTGCACCTTGGGTTGATGAAATGCTGGCAGCAGGGCATACAAGCTTCTTTACCATAACAGATGGTAAGCGTTCTGTTTATTCGCCCCTCACCAAGGCTGTGCATCCCGTGTATCCACCGGATCGGGAAAGGGCATTCATTGTGATGAAAAACTTCTCC
>Ga0222712_10001589_pt1 | contig 27571 bp, 22 predicted proteins | sample C33_657DmetaG_FD_165043 | JGI IMG/M metagenome (GOLD analysis project Ga0222712, IMG submission 165043) | Estuarine water microbial communities from San Francisco Bay, California, United States - C33_657D | ecosystem: Environmental > Aquatic > Marine > Unclassified | place: USA: California... | reverse complement strand
TTTTTTGGCAAAATTTTCGGTATTCCCTTTGATATTAGGCATATTACTATTTCGGCGGCCAATACAGCTATTGGTTTTTTGGGATTGAATCATCAGGTGAGTGCCAATGAAATTTGGTATACTTTGTTGGGGGTAGCGGCGATTGGCTTTTTAAATTTCGCCGTAAGTTTTGGCTTAGCCTTTGCAGTTGCATTAAAAAGCCGTGGTATACATTTAAAAGATTACGCAGGTTTTGCAGGTATATTGTGGAGATATATCAAAAAATACCCCCGTGATTTCGTTAAAGCCCCCTCCATTAGAAGGGCAGAGCATTTAAGCTAGTGGCCATATAATTACTAAGTATGGGATAGGGTGGTTTAAATCCTCTATTTATATGAATTAGGCTAAATTAACTGATAAAATATTTTGCAGAAATAATTATCCCCCTATCTTTGCAGTCCGAAATAAAAAAGGGAGTTTAGCTCAGTTGGTTTAGAGCATCTGCCTTACAAGCAGAGGGTCGGCGGTTCGACCCCGTCAACTCCCACACTGATAATCAAGGGTTTAGGAAGATAAAACTTCTTAAACCCTTTTTTGTTGCATACATTTTGCAAAAACTAAATGAAAAAAAATGATAATAGTGACGCAATAAGGTGGCGTAGATAAAATTCAACCTGGCTTCAAATTAACATAGGTGTAAGTTCAAGTAATAAGTACAGCTCTTGTAACTGAACCCGAAGGTGATTGAGCAAAAAATATCACTTTAAGATCTATCAAACAAAATAAATTTGTTAAGTTGTTATAAGTTATGCGTCATGTTTTAGAAGAAACCACTCACTTAAAACAGCCTAATTGAGAACGAGAAATGATTGAAATAAAAAAATATTTCCAAAAAATGGTTCCTATTTCTGAAAAAGATTGGGAGTTCTTTTCATCTAAACTTATAAAACGTGAATTTGCCAAAAAATCAATAATTTTAAAAGTAGGTCATAAAGAAAACTACTTATCTTTTATTGAAAAGGGAATTGTTAGAAAATGTATTCCTCAAGAATTTGATGATTTAACTTTTGAATTTGCATTCGTCAATAATTTTGTGTCCGCATATGATTTTTTCTTGACACAAGAACCATCAACTTACCAGTTAGAAACCTTAACAGACACTATACTCTGGAGTGTATCGTATAATGACTTAGAAATAATTTATGACAAAACGGAAATTGGCAATACTATAGGAAGATTGGCAAGCGAAGACCTGTTTATGAAAAAATCTAAGCGAGAATTATCTTTATTAATCCAATCTGCCCAGGAACGTTATTTGAACTTATTTACAGAACAGACTGAATTGTTGCAATTTATTCCATTAAAGTATATAGCCTCTTATATTGGAGTAACGCCACAGGCACTAAGTAGAATAAGGAAACGTATTTCTTAACCCAAGTTCATTGTTTGAATTTTAGCTTATTAGTAATTTTGAACTCATCAATTAAAAAAGAGTAATGGAAAAATTATTATTATCGTTAGTATTATTTATCGTTGCAGCAACTTCGGTAATTGCCCAAGATTTAAGCCCTTATCATCATATTATAAAGGGAATTGTTAGGAAGAACTTCAAATCTATAACAGAGCACCGTTATGACGAGGTTTTAAAGGGAGTGTCTAATAAAGAATTAGAACATACTTTTGCAGGAGATAATTGCTTGGGTGGTACACGCCATGATAAAGAAAGCTTGAAAAGATGGTTTGACAGAGTGGGAATTGTTCTTCCAGACCTTAAATTTGAGGTAACAGACATTCAGGTTAAAGGAAATCCAGCCAAAACCCTTGTTATTGCAAGGTGGACAGCAACTTGTCATTTATTAAATGGTGAGCCCTACATAAATAAGGGAGTTCATTTTATCACATTGAAATGGGGAAAGGCTGTTAAATTTGATGTTTATGAAGATACTAAAACCGTATCTCATGGTTTAGATGTTCAATTTGAATCAGGTATCAAGGAAGCTAAAGCTCCCAAAATTGAAAGCTAAAAATTACATCTAACATAAACAGCTATGGCAATTGGTACTTTTGATTGAATTGGATTAAAAAATTGGCCGACAAATTTGGTGCAGAGAAAAAAGTCTCCATATATGTATATGATTATAAATTGAATTGGATAAAAAAGACGCTTTATTAAAATGGAGAAATTTATTGGATTGATGAAAGGCAATTCGAGTACTATAAATGAAAAAATAATTATATTTTGATATACCAAAACAGCGTATAAGCAATGCTGTCTTGCCAAAGAGCAATGCACATCACCAAAATGTAAACCGCTATTTAATTTATATAATTGAATAAAACCAGCTCATTACATTCAGCGGATTAGAAGAATTGACCCATAACAAATTAACATTTATAAATTTATACACCCATGAAACAGTTTAAAAAAATCTACCTGTTGTTTATTTTTATTTTATTCTCCCTAGTTAGCTTTTCTCAAGGGACAAAGTCCTTCTGTGCTTTTGATATTTATAAAAGTAAATATGAATTAAATTTAAATGAAGATACCAAATCAATAACTTACAAGAAGTATGATTCAGATGGTAATTTAATACAAACTCTTTATGGCACATACCAGCTGCGGGATGAGGGTGTTTATGGGCCAGTCTTAAAGGTTGTAGCTACTATAAGTGGCAATATTGTGAAATGGTTAGTGATACGTGATGGGGGTGGTCAAGTTCAAGAATTAAAAGACGAAAGTGCTGGAAGAGTTTGGAGTCCATGTACTTCCGGAGGTAGATAAGGATCCTGTTTATAATCAAAGTAACTTTAAAGGTCGTGATTTTTTAACGGCTGAAGAATCAAATTTCTAGCACTTTTTATTCGATGGCGTCCATTGATTAGATACTATATTATTTAAAGTCAATAGAAAGGGAATTAGTTAACGCCTTTTTTAAAAATCACCCATTTTAGGGTAATTTCCTCCTTATTTTACTATTCTTGAATTATACCAATTTAAATAATCCAATTGTAAGATTTTCCTTAGCTTAGCTTAGTTTTATTCAATTACCTGTTGAATAAACTACCCTTATCAATATTGCTTTGCTAAATAAAAGTCCTATTTACATGAAATTAAATTTCACCTTTTGTGTGGTTTTGATATTTTTAAATTCAATTCTACAAGCACAAGTTTCTACAAAAATTCCAATGGTCGTATGGGCCGGAATACCGAAAGCAGAAATCAATGAATACCGGTTCAATGAATTAAAACAGATGGGTGCTACCATCGCCATTGCACAATACGAAAATATTGCTGACTTTGAAAAGGCACTCACGCTTGCCCAAAATACTGGACTAAAATTGATTGCTTCTTGCCCTGAATTAAAAACCAATCCTGAGGCTACCACAAAGCAATTGAAGAATCATCCTGCGCTTTATGGTTACTATATTCAAGATGAGCCACTCAGAAAAGATTTTGATGAACTAGGTATCTGGGTTAAAAAAATAAAAGCGTCAGACCCTGAGCATATGTGTTTCGTTAATTTAATTGCTAGTATACATCCCACTTATACAAAGGCTTTAGGAACCAATTCATACCAAGAATATATTCAAGAATTTGCTAAAATCGTTCCTCAAGATGTATTGTCTTTTGATTTTTATCCCATTCTTACCGATGCCATCCATGAAAATTGGTATGAAGGTTTAGGGATTTTTAGTAAGGAAACTGCGACACTCAAAAAACCTTTTTGGGGATTTGCTTTAGCGAGTTCTTATAATGATTTACATCCAATACCTAACATACCTGCCTTGCGATTGCAAGCCTATAGCAATTTGGCTTATGGCGCTCAAGGAATTGAATTATGGGCCTACTGGATGACGGAAGGTTTACGATCAGCGCCCATCAGTCTAGATGGCAAAAGGACGGTAGTGTATGAAAGGATTCAAGCTTTATCGAAAGAAATACAGCCTTATGCTCCTATTTTTATGGGGTCTAAATTAATTTCTGTTAATCATACCGGTGTTGTTATTCCAAAAGGGACTACTCAATTAATGAAATTGCCCGATGCAATTAAAGTGTTTGATGCTGATGAGGCCTTAGTGTCTAACTTGGAAAATGGTGCTTACTCTTATTTTATTGTCGTTAATAAAAACTTACAACATTCAATGCCTACAGTTATTTTAACAGCTGATAACGTTGAAAGAATTGCAAAAGATGGTACGGCTAGTCCTGCAAAAAATTATTCATCTAATCTAGAAATTGAGCCAGGAGATATGGCTATTTTCAGATATCCCACAAAAAAATAATTTCAAATGAATCGATTGATCACCCTTTTATTTATTCTGCTTAGTTTAAATAGTATCGCCCAAGAATCATGGAAAAAAAATGGATTGATACCTACCATGTCTTGGGGTGGAATATCTGAAGCTGAAATTTCTGAATCTAGTTATCGGAAATTAAAAGAAGTAGGCGTAACGATAGACATTGCTTTTTTTTCAAAGGCAGATGCGATTGCCGCTGGATTAGACGCTGCTCAAAAAGCAGGTGTTAAATTAATGATATCCTGCCCTGAATTAAAATCAGCTACTGAAAAAACGGTGAAGCGTTTCATGAATCACCCTGCATTAGAAGGATATTATTTAGGGGATGAACCTAGCAAAAATCAATTTGAAGAATTAAAAATCTGGAATAATTTAATTCAATCCATTGATAAAAAACATTATTGCTTTGTAAATCTATATCCCAATATCAATTCCAATCAAAGCAAATTTGGTACTAAAAATTACCAAGAATATGTGGATGATTTTGACAAAGTATTTCCAGCGCCTTATTTAACTTTTGATTTTTATCCAATTGTAGACCAGGCATTGCATCCAAGGTGGTATGAAAATTTGGAATTCTTTGCTAATAAATATCAAAAAGAGGGCAGGCCATTTTGGGCTTTTGCTTTAACCACTTCTTATTTGGCTTATTCCAATGATGCCGTTCAACCTTCCTTAGAAGATTTTTATCAATTGTATAAAACCTACAAACCTGAAAAAACTTATGTTCATGGTATTCCTACTTTGGCTGATTTGCGATTACAAGTAAATTCGAATTTAGCTTATGGTGCTCAAGGGATAGAATATTGGAGCTTTAGAGGATTTGGTTCCCCATTAGACGCAGAGGGAAAGCGAACGATTGTATTTGAACATTTGCAAAAATTAAATAGAGAAATTCAAAATCTTTCTGACATCTTCCTAGGCTCAAAGCTGCTATCAGTAGCCCATACAGGCTTGCAAATTCCTAATGGCACTAAGCGATTAGGTAAACTTCCTGCTAGCATTAAATTGCTTGAAACGCAAGGGGAGGGAGCCATCGTTTCTTGGTTAGAAAATGGAAAAAATTCTTTTCTATTAATTGTCAATCGTGATTTTAAACAAAAGATGAAACTAATTATTTCTACTACCGATGATGTAAAGCGAGTGATGAAAACTGGTGAGATGGTAGCGGCGCAAGATTTTTCTTCCGTAACAGAAGTAGAACCAGGCGATATGCTTATTTATATGGTTCCCACTAATAAAAAATAAATCCTTTATAATGAAAAAGATACTCTTTTTATTATTTTTAATTTATTCAATCAGCTCTTGTAAAAACATGTCTACCTTACCTGAAAAGCAATTGACTTCCGACTTAAATTATAACCATGATTTGGATAACAATGATAATTTTTCTCCAGATAATCAATGGCTAGTCTATGATACCCGAACAGATGCTGGTGGTATTGCGATATCTAATAAGATTGAAAAAGTGAATGTGAAAACAGGAGAAAAAAAGGTCTTGTATGAAATCAAAGACAATCATGCTTGGGGCCCTGGAGCTGCCGCAGTTAGTTATTCACCCGTTGATTTTTCTGTAGTATTTATTCATGGTTTAAATAATAGTACAGAGAAAAATCCTTATCAGCAGTGGAGAAGAACGGGAATTATGGTGGATGAAAAAAATCCTGGCCAACCGATTTATATGGATGCTAGAAACGTAGATTCTCCTTTCACTGTTGGTGCCTTACGTGGAGGTACGCATCGTCATGAATTTAGTGGAGATGGTAATTGGATTGGCTTTACCTATAATGATGCAATCATGCATTCATTAGAGGAAAAGACTGGAGAAAAACATAATCTTAGAACGATTGGCGTGTCTAAAAGAAATAATAAAGTAGCTATTGCGAATTTAAATAATGGAGAAAATAATTCAGGTGAATGGTATAGTACGATTGTTGTAAAAGTAACCGCTAATCCTACACCTGGTTCTGATGAAATTAGCAATGCTGCTGGTGATAGCTGGGTTGGTAAAATTGGCTATCCATTAAAAAGTGGAGCCTATCAAATAGCCAGGGGATTTATTGGATCTGTAAAAGATAAAAAAGGTAATCTAGTCAACGAAGTATTTATTGTTGACATACCAAACGATATCACTAAAGTAGGGCCCTTAGGTCCGCTAGAAGGCACGATGCAAGAAATGCCAGCTCCGCCATTGGGAGCTACACAAAGACGTTTGACCTTTACAGCTGAAACAAGTCATCCAGGCTGTGTGGGTGTAGTAAGAAGTGATTTATCTGGAAAAAATTTAGCGTATTTAGCAAGTGATGCAAATGGTATCAAACAAATTTTCACTATTTCTCCAGAAGGAGGAACGCCTAAACAAATTACTGAGCATACTAGTAATGTTCAAGGGTTTGTTCGTTGGCATCCAGATGGTAAGCAACTATTCTACGTTCAAGAAGGAAGAATTACTCAATGTGAAATAGGGACAGGTTCATTTACTGATCGGATGAAATACTTGACCGCTACGAATAAAAGTGAGCCAACCAATATCGTTGTTTCTCATGATGGAAAATCATTGGCATTCAATAGAAAAGTAAAAGATGCAAAAGGTCAAGATATTAAGCAGATATATTTAATTGAACTGCCCTAGCATTTTTATTTTTTATTAAACTGCGATTAATTGTTTTTTCGTTTGGCAAAAGTAGTAGACTAAAAAACTTGTCACACTAAAATAAATGATTAAAGCGGGTGTGATTAATGGGGATACTTGCGCTGAACCAAACCAGTCACCAGATTGAATGATCCAACCGATGCATGTTGCATTTTTAATACCTTCTAGTATCCATATTTTTTTATTTCCATCCATTAGGTCAGTGAGCGAATAAATATGTACAAAAATAAAAGCTCCATATATAAAAATGTTGGGAGAGCCAATGCTGGCGATATGTCCATAGAGATAGGCGACAATTAAGAGCAGACTAAATAGTTGAAACCACAAGTAAATTTTTAATGATTTAGAAGCATTGGTTTCATATTTATTGAAATGATAAACATCTTCAATCTTATAAATAGGGTAAGTATCGACTACATCGCTTGGGCGCCATCCTAGAGGCATTAGCCAAATCCGAAATTTATCCTTCCAACTTTGAGTATGCCATGCATCTTTAATGAGTAGCCAAAGGTGTGTAAAATTTATTTTGATGGGATTCCAGGTGCGCACAGGGATCGTGATTCCGTACACGGCAGGAATATCTTCTCTTTCTTCTTGAAAGGTTCCAAAAAGTTTATCCCAAAAAATAAATATCTGACCAAAATTTTTATCGATGTATTCAGGATTGATAGCATGGTGAACGCGATGATGTGCTGGAGTGACAATAATTTTTTCTAGCCAACCCATTTTTTTAATATGACAAGTATGATACCATAATTGTGCAAATAAATGTAGCGGAGCAATGACTGCAATTACTTTTGGAGGTACGCCCAATAAAGCTGCTGGTAATAATAAAAAAGTATAAATACGAATAAATACAGAAATACTTTGTCTGAGTGCACAGGCTAAATTAAAATGTTCACTGCTATGATGTATTAAATGGTTATTCCAAAAAATATTATAGGTATGATTGATTCGGTGGCCCCAATATCCAGCAAAATCGAGTGCTATAAAGGCTATGAAATATAATAATATGCTTGATTGAACTTGTATAATAGTAAAGTGCTCTAGTAACCATGGATAAGATAATATTCCAACACTTAGTCCTAGTACATCTTTGGTAGAATTGGTAACCCCAGAACTTAAACTAGAGATCATGTCTAAGGTTTCAACTGTTTCTTTGCCTTTGTACCATCCATACCATTTTTCAAATAGTACTAAAAATAAAAATAGCGGGGTTACAATTACTAAAATATGTCCGTAGGTTTCCATGTTTAAATAAATGTATTTTAATCAAAACTAAGCTATATAAATATTGTATTAATCGAAATTCGGAATTTTCATTAATTCTCCCTTTTTAAGTGCAGACTCATGAGCGATTATTCCTGGTACCGTATAAGCAAGGGATTCATAAATGTTAACACTCGGTTGACGATTATTAAGAAGGGCATCAATAAATTCATGGGTGATAAAAGAATGCGATCCATCATGACCGCTATCATGACGCAGCGGTTCTGGTAAAAGAGCTGTTTTCCACCATTTCGTTTGTGCGTACTTTTCAGTGACATTTGTTTTTATTTGAAAGCCTGCATCATCTTTTCCTTCTTTATCTACACTTCTAATAATAGTATGCTCGTTGGATTCTGTAGGTGCAGAAATAAAGCTCATCTTTTCGCCACGCCATTCGGCTCGCTCTGCGTTGGTTAATGCTCCTTTCCAATTTACCTCTACTCTGAAGGGATGATTTTTATTGGTTTGAAAAAAAGCGGTTTCATTCCAAAATGGATTCTGATAGGGATTGTTTTTCAAAAGACTACTTTGATCTCCCCAACCTAAAGCACTTACTTCGCTTAGTCTTTCTCCAGTAACCGAAATTAAAAACGAAGTACAATGAGTTGGATAAAGTAAGGGTGGTAGCCCATGACGCCAGGTAGCTTCACCTTCTTCAAACCATAAGGCTTCTAGTCCTGGGTGATTGTATTCTGCAGCCGCACTAAAGATTTCTCCGAATCGTCCTTCTTCATATAATTTTCTAACTGAAATAGTATTTTGTCTGTAATAACTCGTTTCCGCCATCATATAAGTAAGACCCGATTTGCGTACCGCATCTCTTAATTTGTAACAATCTTCCAAGGTAAGCGCAGCAGGAACAGCACACAATACATGCTTACCTGCTTGAAGTGATTCTATTGTATGTTTCACATGATCTGGTGCAGGAGTAGCAATGAAGACAGCATCAATTTTGGGGTCTTTCAGCAATAGGGTTAATGACTCATAACTTTTTGTGCATCGATAGGTTTTCATTAGATTTTCGCGTCTATCTTTTCGCAAATCACTTACTGCTTCTACGATGCAGTTGGGATGTTCATGAAAATAAAAACTAGCACCAAATCTTCCTCCAATAATTCCTATCCGAATTTTATTTGCGAATCGCAGATCATTTGCCAATACATTTTTTGGAGCTAAGGCAATTGTTGCTAAACCAAGTCCCGCATTGCCAATAAATTTTCGTCTGCTAATAGTTGACCGAATCGTTGAGTCTTTCATGGCTAATTTTTAATAGTTAAATATAACATTATTCTCTAAGTTGCATTGGCCATCGGCACATTAATTTAATCCAAGCCTTATCCAGACTGATTGATTGGGGATATGTCCAAATAAAAAAAGCATAAAAATGATTTTAAAAACTATTTTTTAAGTAAATTGATGTCATGAAAAAAAGAACCTTCATCAAAACTGCGGCTCTTTCAGGCATAGGGGCATCTATTGGAATGGATGCATTGGCTGCCTTATTCGATTCAAAGAAAAATGTGTCTGCAGAAATACTTGCAGCCGATGATGCATTTTGGAAAAAGATAAGAAGTCAATACCTTCTTAAAACAGATTATATCAATTTTGAAAATGGGTACTACAATATTATTCCTCAGCCAACGCTAGAAAAATATATTCAGCACATACGCGATATCAATTTACATGGCGCCTATTATATGCGAACGGTACAAGTGGAAAATAAAAATAGAATGGCGGCTAAACTTGCTGAACTAGCGGGTTGTGGTTCGGAAGAATTGGTTATAACCAGAAATGCAACAGAGGCTTTAGATATTATTATTGCCGGTCAAGATTGGAAAGCAGGGGATGAGGCGGTAATGGCCATTCAAGACTATGGCTCTATGTTAGATATGTTTCAGCAAATAGCTAATCGATATGGTGTGGTGTTGAAAAAAGTATCCGTTCCTAATCATCCAAAGTCGGATGAGGAAATTGTTTCTCTTTATGAAAATGCCCTCACGCCTAAAACAAAGTTGATGATGGTTAGCCATATGATAAATATCACGGGTCATATTCTTCCGATCAAAAAAATATGTGCCATGGCGCATCGAAAGGGGGTAAAGGTGTTGGTAGATGGAGCGCATGCTTTTGCTCATATTCAATATAAAATAAAAGACCTCGATTGTGATTATTATGGAACTTCCTTACATAAATGGTTAAGTGTTCCTTTGGGTTCAGGATTTCTTTATGTTAAAAAAGAAAATGTTGCCACTGTTTGGCCGCTGATTGGAGATGGAAATGGAGATCTTTCTAATATTCTACGATTGAATCATACGGGTACTCATCCGCCTGCAACTGATTTAGCCATTGAAGACGCCATCGATTTTTACAATACGATGGGAGCGGAAAAAAAAGAAGCTAGAATGAGGTATTTGCAACAATACTGGACTAGCAGAGTAAAGGATTTGCCTAATATTATGGTCAATACGCCTACTGAAAATAATCGATCCTGCGGAATAGCTAATGTGGGGATTAAAGGGATTACACCATCAGTTCTAGAAAAGCGACTATTAAAAGAACACAAAATATATACGGTTGCCATCGATTATGCAAACGTACAAGGTTGTCGTATTACACCGAATGTGTTTACTTCTATTGAAGATTTAGATGTATTTGTAGGTGCACTTAAAAAAATGGCTACCGCATAGGGTAGCCATTATAGATAAATAGTGATTTATTTTTTTACAATTGGATCGATACGTGTTTAATCTTCGTGCGTTTCCAGGTATAGGTAATATGAATTTTACCATCTTTAGTTTGTATCACTGCGGGATAAGAAAATTCCGCCTTTGGTTCGTTTTCTAAAACAGCGATCTCTTCCCATTGTTGACCGTCTTTTGAAATCGCAACATTTAATGGAGATCTACTTCCTCCCCAAGATCTGGTTTCTTTGGTAACATGATTATACACTAGTACATGTCGGCCATCTTTCAATGTTACCGCATCGGTACCTGAATTTGGATTAGGCAATGAAGTAGCTTTTAATGCAGACCAAGTCATACCCTGGTCACTTGAAAATGCTTCTAATAACATGCCGTTTCTACTTCTGCAAAGTAATTGTAATCGACCATCTTTTAAGAAAAGTACACTCGGTTGAATAGCTGCAAATGCTTTGCCATCATTGATTGCATCAGTTCTAGTCCAAGTTTTACCACCATCTTTGGTCATCTCAAAATGTACTCTCCAGCCATGATCTTCAGAAGAGGTAGGACATAATAAAGTACCATTTTTAAGAAGAACAGGTTTGTTTTTAATTGGGCCATAGATTCCTTCTGGAAGTCTTTCAGCCGCCGACCAAGTAAGGCCATTATCTTTAGAACGCTTTAGCATTCCCCACCAAGTGGAGGGTGAAGGACCTACCTTATAAAATAAAATCAATTCTTTACCAGGCATTTTAAATAAAACTGGATTCCAAGTGGGATAACGTAACGTATCATTTTGAACTCCGTTAGCTACTTCTACAGGAACGGTCCATTTTCCTTTTTCTAAACGACTTACCCAGATGCCTACATCCTTATTTTTTTCTTCGGTACCACCAAACCAAGAAGCAATTATTCCGCGAGGCGTTTCTTCTAAAGTAGAGGCATGGCAAGAAGGGAAGGGAGCCGTTTCATAAATAAATTCGGAACTTATTTTTTGCCCAAACACAGGGCTAACAAAAGCACAGAGTGCTAGGATTTTTATTATTTTTTTCATGGTTATACAAGCTTTGATTGCAAGATATAAAAAATTGCTTTAGTCTAGATTATTATTATTTCAGCTATTGAAGGGCATTTCAACCAATCTTTTTCAGTTGAAAGAATTCATATTAATGAAAATTCCTATACTCTACTTAAACTATATACTTCTTCTATTTTATAGTCGATGTAGACTCCTTATTGGTGATTGATTCATTAATTGGATAAGGCCACCTTTTACTATGTTGAATAGCTATTTCTAGAGTTATTTTGGCATAAAAAATAATTAGTTTTTTATTGATAACTATGAATAGGATAAAAAATAAAAAACATATCTTTAAATTTCGAAAAACGAATGGATGCTTAATCCATTTTTACCGATCATTATTCTATATTTTAAAATTCATTATTTAAAAAACACCCTCTATCATGAAAAGGAGAAATTTTATTGGATTGAGCTCTACAGTTGGTTTGATTGCAGGCGCTTTGCCAAATTTATCTATGGCTGCAACTACTGCCTCAGAAGAAAAAAAAGAAAAGAGATATCAAAATGGAGCGAGTCCTTGGCCAATTAGTTTGGACACCGCAACCATTCGTCCTTCTTCTTTGAAAGATAAAGTAAGAATCGCTGCTGAAGCTGGTTATGATGGTATTGAACCTTGGGATACTGAACTAGAAGAATATGAGAAAAAAGGGGGCAACTTGAAAGAGTTGGGTATGGAAATAAAAAAATTAGGCCTTAAAGTTCCTAGTGTAATTGGATTGTGGAATGCTATTCCAGATACCATGGAATTATTTAATAGTTCACTTGCTGAAACTCGCCGTCGTATGCGTATGGCACATGATATTGGTGCTGAGCATATTCAAACTATACCTAATAAACTATCTGAAAACTATAATCACAAATGGGTAGCAGAAAGATATAGAGATATTGTAGAGATTGGTTTAAAAGAATATAACATTAAACCAGCATTGGTTTTTGTAAAATATTTTACGATTAAAACTTTGGGTCAAGCAGTAGGTATTGCAATGGATGCTAATCACCCTATGGCAAAAGTAATTCCAGATGTTTATCACATGTACATTAGTGGTGGAGGTTTTGAAGGATTAAAATTATTGAAAGGAGATGCGATTGCCATTTTCCAATTCAATGATTCACCGGCTAGTCCAGCTTTTAAAGATCTAAAAGATGAACATCGTGTGTATCCAGGTGATGGTATATTGCCATTAGATTCAATTTTTAAAGATTTGAAAGCTACTGGATATAAAGGGTTTATTTCTTTGGAGATGTATAATCCTAATTATTGGAAAGAAGATCATTTGACTGTTGCTAAAACAGGACTTAAAAAAACATTAGCAGTTCTTAAAAAAGCTGGTGTATAATTTTAAAAAAGCACTACCTATTAAGGTAGTGCTTTTTTAATTTAAAAGAATATGAGCGTTTCTAAATTAAGTAGTTGACCTTTCGTTGATTTCCCTAAAAATTTAATTTGAATAATAATGGTAGGAAAAGATTTTCGCAATGCCCTTCGCGAGGGTAAGAAAGTTTATGGAACCCAGATTTCATCGACTTCTCCCAAAATGTTTGATTCTGTAATTAGCTTGGGACTTGATTTTGTATTTTTTTGTAATGAACATGTTCAATATAATCCAGAAACATTAAGCTGGATGTGTAATGCGTTTAAAGCAGCTGGAGTAAATCCATTGGTAAGAATATTAGAGCCAAGTCCTTATTTGGCTACCCAGGCCTTGGATGCAGGTGCCTGCACGGTATTAGTTCCTTATGTTGAAGAAATAGAAGATGTAATCGCATTGATAGGAGCAGTAAAATATCGCCCACTAAAGGGAAAAAAGTTGATGCGAATATTGCATGGCGAAGAAAAGCCATCCGAAGAGTTAAAGCAATATTTAATTCACAACAATAGAAATAATTCATTGGTTTTAAATATTGAAAGTGAGAAGGGAGTAGCCATGATGAATGAGTATCTTTCCATTCAATCATTGGATGGCCCTGCAGTAGACGGTTTGATGATTGGACCACATGACCTCTCTACTTCTTATAGTATGCCTGAAAAATATTTCTCTAAGGAGTTCTTAGCATTGACTGAAGGTATAATAAAAAATGCGCGCGCAAAGGGTGTTGCAGTAGGCGGTCATACCGGCTACAGAGATAGTCTTGATTTGCAATTGGAATGGGCAAAAATGGGAGCCACTATGTTATTGCATTGCTCTGACGCTTTCTTGTCTGCTAATCAGTTGAATAATGATTTAAATAAAATAAAAAAACTATTAGGTGCAGCAGAACATGTTAATGCAAGTTCTGAAAGTATTTAGTAATATAAATTCTGCTCTATGAAAAAAATCACTTGGTTTATTTGCTTTTTCTACTGTTCGCTACATTCTACAATTGAAGCCCAGTCTTTTGATTTTTCAAAAGCAGGTATAGCGGTTTCTTCTAAACTTGCCTCCCCTCAAAAGGAGACTTTTGTTCGGGTGCTTCAAGAAGAAATTAAAGCACGTACTCAATTAAATTTATTGGTGCAAGAGAAATCTAATAAGTTGCCTTTAATAGCGCTTGTGCTAGCTTCGGACGTTTTGTTGGGAGATATTGTAGTTCCAAAATTACCTACCCCTTCTGTTGTATTACAAAAAGAAGGATTTGGTATTTCTATTGATTTGAGTTCTGGTAGACCAATTTTATGGTTGATAGGAGGAGATGAAAGAGGTGTTTTATTTGCTATCGGGGAATTTTTAAGAAAGGCGGATTTGAATAAACAAAAAATTGTCGTTGATAAAACTATCGAAATAGTAACTGCTCCAAAGTATGCTATTCGTGGGCATCAAATAGGCTACCGAAATACAGCTAATTCATGGGATGCCTGGAACGAAAAACAATATGAGCAGTACATAAGAGAGCTAGCATTATTTGGTTCTAACTCAATTGAAAATATCCCCTTACAAGATGGTCCTCCAGGACCACATATGAAAATTCCTCGAGAGGAAATGAATATTAAAATGAGTCAAATCTGTATGAATTATGGACTTGATTATTGGGTGTGGACTCCAGCTGATATTGACTTATCTGACCAAGCAAAATTTAAAGAGGAAGTAAAAGTTCATTCAGATTTTTATAAGCAATGTCCAAAGTTGGATGGTGTGTTTTTTCCAGGCGGCGATCCAGGGAGTAATCACCCAAAGGATGTGATGCCTTTCTTAGAAGCGATTTCAGTTGAATTAAAAAAATATCATCCAAAGGCTGGTGTATGGATTTCATTACAAGGGTTTAGTGATGAGCAAGTAAATTATTTCTATGAATATTTGGGAAAATATAAACCAACATGGTTAGCAGGTGTTGTCTCTGGACCCAGTAGTCCAAATATGGCGGATACCCGCTTTCAACTCCCTAAACAGTACAAGCATAGACATTATCCTGACTTAACGCATACCATACGTTGTCAATATCCAACAGAAAATTGGGATCAAGCATTTGCATTAACAGAGGGTAGGGAGGTTTCAAATCCTCAGCCTTTTTATTATGCTAAAATCCATAATCAATTTGCCCCGCTTACAGATGGTTTTTTATCTTATTCTGATGGAGTGCATGATGACATTAATAAAGTTATTTGGAGTCAGATGGCTTGTAACCCATCGAAAGATGTTAGAGCGGTATTAGTTGAATATGCTTCTTTATTTTTTGGTCATTCTATTTCAGCGCAAGTGGCAGATGGAATTTTAGCATTAGAAAGAAATTGGGTTGGACCAGTGGAGGAGAATGGAGCTATAGAAACAACCTTTGCTTATTGGCAGAATTTAGAACTTAAAAATCCAGGTCTTCAATTGAATTGGCGCTGGCAGCAATTGGTGATGCGTGCTTATTATGACACCTATGTAAAACGTAGGAAAATATATGAACAAAAATTAGAACGAGAAGCCAATGAATTTTTATTAAATGCTAAGAACATCGGCATCAATCAATCAATGGAATTGGCGCTTAACAAAGTTAATCAAGCTGACAAATCACCTATCTATCCTGAGCTTAGACAAAAGGTGGTTGATTATTGCGAAGCATTATTCAAATCAATTGGAATGCAAACGAGTGTTCCTAAATACCAAGCAAGTGGTGCAGAGCGCGGTGCTATCTTAGATTTTATCGACTACCCTTTAAATAATAGATGGTGGATGGAAGATGAATTTAAAAAAATCAAGAAACTAACTTCTGAAAAAGAACAGTTAGAGCGTTTAGATATTATTGCAAAATGGGAAAATCCAGGACCTGGAAGTTATTATGATAACATTTCTGATTTATCTAAGGGACCACGTGTAAAAACTAGAACTGAAGATGCAACTGATGTATTATGGGCTGATAATGGATTAAGCAGAAGGCGCTTGTCTACTCAACTTTTTCAAAATTTCCCGAAGTTAGAATATGCAGATTTGGATCCCAATGCAATGTATACAATAAGGATTTCTGGATATGGAGAGGCGTTGTTGCGCGTGGATGGAGAAAGAATTGAACCTACACTTTATAACAAAGGGATGGAAGAATTCAAAGAATTTCAACTAAGTCCTAAGTATGTAAAAGATGGAAAACTTTCTGTCACTTTTGATGAACCAGAGGAATCTAAATTGAATTGGCGTCAGCACTCAAAAGTTTTTGATATTTGGCTTTTACAAATGTAATTTTTTATTGGATTTTATCATAGTAAAGAGCTGCAGCTCCAAGGATAGCCGCATTTTCAAGTGTTGATACTTCCACTACTAATTTTTCAACCGTCTTGGAGTAGGCGAGTGTGTGGATTCTTTCCCACATAGTATCTTTAAAAAAAGGATAAGCCATTCTAACGGATCCGCCCAAAATAACTAATGGTATGTCGTAAGCGTACTGAATTAGTTTTATTGCATTACCTAAGTGGGTTCCTAATTCAGCATACCATTGCAGTGCAATGGGGTCTCCATTTTTAGCCCTTTCAAAAACTTCTTGTCCATTAGTCTGGTAAACATTTTCAAAGAATTGCCCACTTGCATAATATTCATAACAATGGTCCAAATAATCTACCGTGCCAATTTCACCTGCTCCGCAATTGGGACCTGCAAATAATTTTTTATTGATAATAATTCCGGCACCTAGTCCAGTTCCAATAGTTAGGCCAATCATATGGTTACTTCCCATCCCTTTTCCAAAATAATATTCACCAGTTGAAAAACAATTCGCATCGTTATTTATAATCACAGGGACCTGGTATCTGTCTTCCATGATTTTTTTTAGATGAACTTCTTTCCAAGAGGGAATGTATTGAACATCATACACGATACCGTTATCAACATCTACCACACTTGGAACACCTATACCTATAGCAGTAATATCTTTTTCAAATAACTGATCAGTAATATGAAATAAGTCTTTTAAAACATCGTCTATTGATCCAGTTCTGTTGATAGCAACTGATTGAAGGGAGGTAATTTTCGAATCAAACACAAGGCCACCACGTATGTTTGTAGCACCAAAATCTACACCAATTATTTTTTTAGTTTTCATTCTTACTATTTATTAAAGGGGGGAGGGTTTTTTTTGAAAAGAGAGATGGTTTTATTCGTGACTTTTGGTTTTGCCCAAAAACCAATACTTAAAATATACGCTAGGCTGATAAACAAAATGCACATACCAGTCCTAAGTCCAAAATAATCACCTATCCATCCTACTATTAACGGAAGAATGGCTCCTCCAATGATTCCGGTTACAATAATTCCTGCAAAAGAACCATGGTGTTCCTCTACTGAATTAAGTGCTAAGGAGAATATAATAGGATAAATTACCGAGGCAAAAAATCCTACCAAAGGAAAGGCAATTAATGCGGTACTGGTAGTTCCAAATAACCCAGCTGCTAAACAAGCTATTGCTAAAGCAGTGAAAAGTACAAGCACCACTCTGCTATCCATCAATTTGAGTAAAAGTAAGCCTAGTAATCCGCCAGCTGTCATTAATCCCCAAAAATAAGCAACGGTATCTGCTCCAATTTTTTGAGGATCTTGCCCATGGTAAGTATATAAGAATTGTGAAATCCAATTAGCAATACCTTGTTCTGTTCCTACATAACAAATCATGGCTATAAAAAATAAAACAACGGTTCGGTTTTTGAATAATTCAATATGTGTTGCTAGTAATCCTGGTTTTTCCTCATTACTCAATTCTACTTTTGGAAATGTAGAAAAGAAAATGACAATAAACATAATGACACAGATAATTACAAATAATAAATAAAGAGATATCCAAGGAAGTTCAGTAGGGACTAGGTTTGAAATAGCTGTAATCCATCCATTGGACTGATTCGACTCTTGCAATCGTTGAACCAGTTGAGAATAAACTAGAGGACTAACAAAGGAAGCGAGTCCAAAAACCAATTGAGCGGCTACTGAATAAAAAGCATAATTTTCTTCTCCACCTGCTGTTCGTAAAAGTGGATTAATTACTACTTGAAGCATCGCCATTCCACAGCCTATGAAAAACAAAGACAATACGGCTGATAGGTAATTTGGAAATATCGCTAGCATTAGCGAACCAATAAAGGAAACCACAAATGCTGCTAGCATAATCTTCTTTTCCTTATACTTTTCAAGCAACATTCCAGTAGGAATCGACATGATGCCGTAAGCTATAAAAAATGCAAAGGGTAAAAGAGAACCGAGTGTAAGGCTTAGACTGAAACCTTTTATCATGTCAGGCATTAGCGGACCAAAGACATTTGTCAAAAATGAAATAACAAAGAAGGTTAACATGATTAGTGCTACAACATAATAATTTTTTTTCATAAAAGTATTAGTACTTACTGGATGAATTCATTTGAATTTGGAAAAATAGCATTTGATTCAAAAAAAGGAAGGTACTTATAATTGTAGTATTTATGAAATGAATTGCTTTATTGAATGAAACATTTTTAATTAATTTTCATTATTAAGCTAATGAAAATTGAATATAATTCTTGTAGAATGTGGCTTTTGAGCTATTCTTCTTATTGGAGAAATGGTAAGAAAAAAATTAGTTTAACTGAAGTGCGGGAAGTCGATAAGATTGAGCATCATAAACAAAAAGTTCATCAATCTCAACGGTCCAATATTTGTAAAGTGGAGTTTTCATCAGATAATTTTCAACGGCTATTTTACTACTTGCATTCATAATCATCCAACACCTTTGGGTTTCCATACTTACTGCATAATAATCAATCGTTCCTTTTTCAATAAAGTTGTTAATCAAAATTCGATGAGCAGGTACTAAGTTCATGAAATCTTCATCCATCTCAAACTGAATGGTCACTTGGTATTTGATGAGTGATTCGTCGTTTATATTTTCCATGGCACAATATTATTTTCCCATTCCTTTTTGAAAGGGGTGGTTATTTTAATATAATTATCGGTATAGCCTTCCATCATACCATTTTTGTTATGCGTTTCAAATAATACCTCTCTAGTATTACCAACGTGCTGATTGGTAAAATATTGCATTTTTTGATAACTTAAATTACGAAGCATTTTATTTCGCTCGTTTCTGGTTGATATGGGAACTACCGGCTTCATTGAGTCTGCTAAGGTATTGGCCCTTTCAGAATAAGTAAAAACATGAAGATAAGAAATGTCAAGTGCTTGTAAAAAGTCGACTGTTTCCTTAAAATGTGTTTCAGTTTCACCAGGAAAACCCACTATCACATCAACACCTATACAACAGTGAGGAATAAGTTTTTTTATAAGGTTTACTTTTTCGCTATACAATTCCCTTTTGTAACGCCTTCTCATTAGTCCGAGTATTTTATTACTTCCACTTTGTAAAGGGATATGAAAATGAGGCATTATTTTTTTGCTTTTACTAACCCATTCAATTATTTCGTTTGATAATAGATTGGGTTCAATAGAAGAAATTCTATATCTATTAGGACCCTCCGAATTTTCAAGCTGCTGAATTAATTGATAGAAATCTTCCTCCTTATTTTTTACTTCATTAGGAGTAGACTGATGAGTGGATCCGAAATCGCCTAGGTTTATACCAGTAAGTACGATTTCTTTTACACCCTGATTAGCGATTGTTTTTACATTGGCTAAAATATTATCAATAGAATCACTTCTGCTTTTGCCTCTCGCCATCGGGATAGTACAAAAAGAACAGTTATAGTCACATCCATCCTGTACTTTTAAAAAAACTCGTGTTCGATCGTTGATTGATTGTGATGCAGAAAAAATATTTACTTCTTCAATATCACAGCTACAGATTTTAGTGGAATCGCCTTTTGTAATCGTCTTAAGGTGTTCAGTAATGTTGAATTTTTCTGCAGCTCCTAAAACAAGGTCAACTCCTGGGATGGAAGCGATCTCTTCAGGTTTTAGTTGAGCATAGCAGCCAGTAATCACCACCATAGCCTCTGGCGCTTTTCGTTGAATACGCCTTACCAGTTGCCTACATTCTTTATCCGCGTTGTCAGTAACAGAGCAAGTATTAATTACATAGACATCTGCTACCTCATCAAATTTTTTTTTGACAAATCCATCATTTTCTAAAAGTCGACCAATGGTGGAAGTTTCTGAAAAATTCAATTTACAGCCTAAAGTATGTAATGCAACTGTTTTACTCATTGAAGCAAAGATAAGCACCCGACTAAAATTAACGGTAATTGTATATTTAAAAATTCTTTTTCACTGAAGTTCGGTAATGCTGAAAACAACTACTTTTCAATTCGTTAGTTTACATTATAGTGGCGTAACTGCACAATATGGCTATTTATTAGTGATTTCAATAAAACTCTTTATTTTTACAGGCGAATTATTTTCAGTGCAGACTGATTGATTATTAACGGTTCAAAATTCCTTTCTAAAATAGGTCATGAAAATAAAATCTTTTTTAGCCAAGCCTTTTGCTGGATATGTCTATAAGCAGATAAAAAAGGGAATGGTTACAGCCTTAGAGGACCAGCAATCTATTTTTGAATACCTTATAAAAGCTGCAGCTAAGACTGAATTTGGAAAGGAGCATGGTTTCTCAGATATTAAAACTTACCAAGATTTTATTCGACAGGTTCCGCTAAGGGATTATGAGGCTTTTAAACCGTACATAGAAAAAATAAAGCAAGGGAAATATAATGTCCTTTGGAAAGGGCAGCCTATCTATTTTGCCAAAACTAGTGGTACCACCAGTGGGGTGAAATATATTCCTATTAGCAAAGACTCTATTAGCAATCATATCAATACTGCTCGTAATGCTTTATTGTGTTATATGTCTGAAACGGGCAACACAAAATTTGCTGATGGCAAACTGATCTTTTTGAGTGGTTCACCTACACTCGAAAGAGTAGGAGGTATTCCCACAGGTAGACTTAGTGGAATTGTCAATCATCATATACCCAATTATTTGCGTTCGAATCAAATGCCTTCTTACGAAACGAATTGTGTGGAGGAGTGGGAAGAAAAATTAGATAAAATCGTAGAAGAAACACTTCATCAGCGAATGACATTGATTAGCGGTATTCCACCCTGGGTTCAAATGTATTTTGATAGACTTACTCAAAAGAGTGGAAAAAAGATAGGTGACCTGTTTCCAGATTTTAGTGTGATGGTTCAAGGAGGGGTAAATTTTGAACCCTATAAAGCTAAATTGTTTGAAAGTATTGGCCGAAAGGTGGATTGTGTGGAACTGTTTCCTGCCAGTGAAGGCTTTTTCGCTTTTCAAGATTCTCAAGATGCTGAAGGTTTACTTTTAAATACCAATAGTGGAATATTTTTTGAATTTGTACCAGCTGGTGAAATATTTTCTGCTAACCCTACAAGACTTTCTTTGAAGGATGTAAAATTGGGTGAGCATTACGCCATGATTATCAATAATAATGCTGGTTTATGGGGTTATAATATTGGTGATACCGTAAAATTTGTATCCACTACTCCTTATCGAATAGTCGTTACCGGTAGAACCAAGCACTTCATTTCTGCTTTTGGTGAACATGTGATTGGTGAAGAGGTTGAAGCTGCTTTAATGGCTACAACGCTAGCATTGAATGCTCAGGTGACTGAATTTACCGTAGCTCCACTAATTGCTAAAGAGCAAGGTAAAAGCTATCATGAGTGGTTGATTGAATTTGAAAATCCCCCGGCTGACATAGTTGCATTTGGCAAACACTTAGATGATCAGCTTCGATCTAAAAATGTGTATTATGATGACCTCGTCAAAGGAAATATTTTAGATCCACTTCACATTTCATTGGTTAAAAAAAATGGTTTTATTGACTATATGAAAAGCATCGGAAAGCTTGGAGGACAAAATAAAGTGCCTAGGTTGAGCAATGATCGAGGGGTGGCAGAAGGACTAAAAGATTGGCTTCAAAATGGGTGATCGGTCACCTATTCCGACTAGCTAAGAACTACTCGTTAAAATTTATCCTAATTTTTGATGCTAAGGTTGTAAAATCACTTATTTTTGCGGAATTATTTACAATACTTATTATATAAAGTGAAAAGCACCTATTACGATATTATAAATGTGTTCAGCCAATACAAAACTAGGGTTGTTGCTTTTATTGTAGTGCCGAATACTTCTCCCCGACGTAGACCTGGTTGCTGATAGGACGAGCAATTGAAAACTGCCCCTGTCAGTGAAAAAATCTCCAAAACCTGGCTCTTAATTTTATTGCTAACTTTTATTTCAATTTTATACAATTGGAAACATCAAATATTATAATCAGGGCGGCGTTACCTAGTGATCGTCATTACGCAGCCATTATTACCGACGAAATGCAGTCTTCTGCAAAGGCTCGTGGTACGGGTATCGCCAAAAGGTCGCCCGAATACATCGAATCTAAAATCAATGAAGGCAAGGCGGTTATTGCGGTTACCTCAGAAGGCGATTGGGTAGGCTTTTGCTATATTGAAGCTTGGGGTCACGAACAGTTTGTGGCGAATAGCGGTTTGATAGTAGCTCCTGCTTATCGTAAAAGTGGAGTGGCTAAACAAATCAAAAGAAAGATTTTTGATCTTTCGAAAGAAAAGTATCCCACTTCCAAGATTTTTGGATTAACCACTGGTTTAGCGGTAATGAAAATTAATTCAGACCTAGGCTATGAGCCAGTTACTTATTCTGAATTAACAGATGATGAAGAATTTTGGGCCGGTTGTAAGAGTTGTGTCAACTATGACATTTTGATGAGCAAGGAAAGAAAGAATTGTATGTGTACAGCGATGTTGTATGATCCTGCTGATCATTTTGAACCTGAAGAAACAAAAGAGGATTTTAAACAAAACTCAAAATTGTACGAAAGGTTTATGAAAATAAAGCAAAGTAGTTTATTAAGTATATTTAGAAAAAAGGAAGGCGGTTTATCTGCAAAATCTTTACTAAAAATATTTTTTACCTAAAATGATATTGATCATTTTTTGCCTTTTTAAATTGAATAAGTGAAAATAAGTTTATGAACATGGATGATAAATTAACTGGAGAGCAGTCTAGAAGTAACTCAACAAATAGATCGGTAGTGTTAGGGTTTAGTGGTGGATTAGACACCACTTTTTGTGTAAAGTATTTGACTATTGAAAAAGGTTATGATGTTCATTCTGTGGTAGTAAACACCGGTGGATTTTCTGATGCCGAGTTGGAGCAGATTGAAGCACATGCCTATCGACTAGGAGTTAAATCTCATACGACCATTGATGCAGTAAAAAGCTATTACGATAGAATTATTAAATTTCTTGTTTATGGTAATGTGTTAAAAAATAATACCTATCCATTAAGTGTAAGTGCCGAAAGATTAAGTCAAGCTTTATTTATTGCGGAGCATGTGAAAAAAGTAAATGCTTCTGCTGTCGTTCATGGAAGTACTGGAGCTGGTAATGATCAAGTGAGGTTTGATATGGTATTTAATATTATGATTCCTGGTGTTGAAATTATTACTCCAATCAGGGATATGAAATTAAGTAGGGAAGAAGAAATAACCTATCTGAAATCTAAAGGGGTGGAGATGAATTTCGAAAAATCGGTTTATTCCATCAACAAAGGATTATGGGGAACTAGTGTGGGAGGTAAGGAAACACTCAATAGCAAAGGGATGCTTCCCGAAGAGGCTTGGCCAACTCAAGTAACCCAATCGAAAGCTACGAATATGGAACTTGAATTTGAGATGGGAGAACTTATTGCTGTGGATGGTGAAAAATTCGATCATCCTACCAAGGCAATCCAAAAAGTACAACGCATTGCTGGTGCCTACGGCATTGGAAGGGATATACATATTGGTGATACCATTATTGGTATTAAAGGAAGGGTAGGGTTTGAGGCTGCCGCTCCAATGGTAATTATAAAAGCGCATCATGCTTTGGAAAAACACGTACTAACCAAATGGCAGTTAAATTGGAAAGATCAATTGGCTTTATTTTATGGTAACTGGTTACATGAAGGACAGATACTTGATCCAGTGATGAGAGATATGGAGGCATTTTTAGAAAGTACGCAACAAAATGTATCTGGAAAAGTTTTTATAGAATTAATGCCTTATCGTTTTCAAGTAACCGGTATCGAATCTAAGTTTGATTTGATGAGTAGCAAATTTGGAAAATATGGAGAAATGAATAATGGATGGACAGGCGAGGATGTGAGGGGATTCACAAAAATATTTGGCAATCAAACGATGATTTATCACCAAATTAAAGAAAATACCAATGGATAATAAAATCAAAGTAGGTATTATTGGAGGTGCTGGATATACTGGTGGCGAATTGATTCGATTATTACTCAATCACCCCAATGTAACCATTGTTTTTGTTCAAAGTAATAGTAATGCTGATAAACCATTGCATGCGGTGCATCAAGATTTGTTGGGTGAAACAACTATTTTTTTTACAAAAGAAATTAATCATCCAATTGATATTCTTTTTTTATGTCTAGGTCATGGTGATTCAAAAATGTTTTTAGCGGCAAATAATATTGATGAAAAAATTAAAGTAATCGATCTTAGTCAAGATTTTAGACTTGCTAATCATTCGGCATTTAATAATAGAAATTTCGTTTACGGGTTACCAGAATTAAATAAAGAGCAAATAAAACTAGCTAGCAATATTGCTAATCCAGGATGTTTTGCAACCGCTTTGCAATTGGGTCTATTACCTTTAGCTAAGTTGGGAATACTGAATGAAGTTTATGCAACAGGTATCACAGGTTCTACTGGAGCAGGGCAGAGTCTTTCAGCTACTTCTCATTTTAGTTGGAGAGCAAATAATATACAAGCATACAAAACCCTTGAACATCAACATCTTTTTGAGATAGGAGAATCTCTTAAACAATTGGATTCTTCAAAAGACATCAAAATTAATTTTATACCCTGGAGAGGAGACTTTACGCGAGGTATATTTATAAGTTCTCAATTAAAAACGAATGAGTCTTTAGATCAATTGTACCGAGTGTTTACTGATTATTATTCTGCTCATCCTTTTACAACAGTAAGTAAAGGGCCTATCAGTTTGAAGCAGGTGGTTAATACCAATAAGTGTGTGATTCAATTAGAAAAAGTGGGAGAAAATCTGGTGGTTCATTCAGCGATTGATAATTTGTTAAAAGGTGCAAGTGGTCAGGCAGTTCAAAATATGAATATCATATTTGGTCTAGAAGAAACAACTGGATTAAAGTTGAAGGGGATTGGATTCTAGGAGATTGAGTCATCGCGAACTATATTGTATGCTTAAAATTTTCCAATAAAATTGATCAATTAATAAATTCAATGAAATTATTCGACGTATATCCACTGAATGACATCACCATTGTAAAGGCAGAAGGGTCTTATGTTTGGGATGATGCTAATCAAAAATACCTTGATCTTTATGGAGGCCATGCAGTAATTTCAATCGGGCATACTCATCCGCATTATGTGAAAAGATTAGAAGATCAATTGCATAAGGTAGGGTTCTATTCTAACTCAATAAAAATACCATTACAGGTTGAATTGGCTGAAAAATTAGGGAAGGTTTCTGGTAAAGAGGATTATCAATTATTTCTTTGTAATTCAGGGGCAGAAGCGAATGAGAATGCTTTGAAACTAGCTTCCTTTTATAATGGCAGAAAAAAAATCATTGCTTTTAAAAATGGATTTCATGGAAGAACTTCATTAGCGGTGGCGGTTACTGATAATCCAAATATTGTAGCTCCAGTAAATCAAACTGATAACGTAATCTTTTTGCCATTTAATGATGAGCAGTTATTAGAAACTGCATTTTCACAAAATGATATCTCTTCAGTTATTGTAGAAGGTATTCAAGGTGTAGGAGGAATCAATGTGGCATCGAATGGTTTTTTACAAAAAATAAGAAGTCTTTGTGATCAATACAATGCAGTTTTTATAGCCGATTCAGTACAATGTGGATATGGACGCAGTGGTAAATTTTATGCCCATGATTATAGTGGTGTAAATGCTGATATTTATACCATGGCAAAGGGTATGGGAAATGGTTTTCCAATAGGAGCAATTTCTATCGCTCCAAAAATTCAGCCTAAACATTTTATGTTAGGCACCACTTTTGGAGGCAACCATTTAGCCTGTGCTGCCGCCTTAGCCGTATTGGAAGTGATACAACAAGATGACTTGATGAAAAACGCTGAGGCTGTTGGTAGTTATTTAATTTCTGCGTTAAAAAAGTTGCCTCATATCAAAGAAGTTAGAGGTACTGGATTAATGATTGGTATTGAACTTCCAGAAGAATTAAAAATGGTAAAAAGAAACCTACTGTATAATCATAAAATTTTTACAGGAGAAGCAAAACCAAATGTTATAAGATTGTTGCCAGCACTAAATATTTCTACCGTTGAAGCAGATATTTTTTTAGCAGCAATAGAAAAAGAATTAAACAATAGTTAGTTTTTATAGATTAAAGGTTAACTAAAAAATATTTTATTATTCCATTAACGCTAGATTATGAGTCAATCTAATCCAAAAAAATTGCTACAAAAAACTTCTACTAAGCATTCAAGTTTAAATTTTATTTCTGTAAAGGATGTAGCAGATATTAACGGAATGGTATCGAAAGCTTTACATTATAAAGCCAACCCTTTTTTAGAAAGGCATTTAGGTGCTGATAAAAGAATTGGTCTATTGTTTCTGAATCCCTCTTTGCGCACTAGATTAAGTACGCAAGTGGCAGCTACTAATCTCGGAATGGAAGCGATTGTTTTTAATGTAGATAAAGAAGGTTGGGCATTAGAGTTTGAGGACGGCGCTATTATGAGTGGCACTACTGTAGAGCATGTAAAGGATGCGGCACCTATATTAGGTCAGTATTTTGATATACTTTGTATCCGTACTTTCCCTTCTTTAAAAAATAGGGAGGATGATTATAGTGAATTAGTGATCAATTCTTTTATGCAATATGCCGGTATTCCGATTGTAAGTATGGAAAGTGCAACCTTACATCCACTTCAGTCTTTAACTGATATTATTACTATTCAAGAAAATTTAAATAAATTCCCTTTAGCGGAAAAGAGAAAACCAAAAGTAGTATTAACTTGGGCTCCACATGTAAAGCCTTTACCACAGTGTGTTGCCAATAGTTTTGCAGAATGGATTAATGCATGGGGCGAAGCTGATTTTGTAATTACACATCCAGAGGATTATGAATTGTCTACTGCCTATACAAAGGGTGCAACTATATTGCA
>Ga0222712_10001588_pt1 | contig 27586 bp, 21 predicted proteins | sample C33_657DmetaG_FD_165043 | JGI IMG/M metagenome (GOLD analysis project Ga0222712, IMG submission 165043) | Estuarine water microbial communities from San Francisco Bay, California, United States - C33_657D | ecosystem: Environmental > Aquatic > Marine > Unclassified | place: USA: California... | reverse complement strand
CGACAGAGACAGATTACCATTCGCTGCGATCCGCAGATTGAAACCGCCGTTGATGGCGCCGGAAATCTGGGCTTCACTGGGCGCACCGACACCAACCGGCAGCATGGATACAACAGCCATTTGCGACCCCGTTCCACCTGCTGTTGATAGGACGAAGTAAAAGGTTCCGTTCGGGGCATTGGGATTATTGCCGCTGCTGAACAGGTTGAAATCGCCGCTTGGTCCTCCATACCCCCCAGTAAGGGAAAAGCTGCCAAAATCGAAGCCATTGCTCATCGGCTGGCCAATGAGTTCCCGCGTCGCATCTAGGGGATTAGCTGCGCTGAAGTAATAAGAGGAGAAGTCAGCTGGACCGAAAGTGCCGTTGCCGCTGCCTGCCCCTTGGACCGTGACACTGTTAATCGTAAAACCAGCTCCCACCGGATTTGGTGTCTGAGCACCGTTCATGCTAGCAAACAGGCTGGGGGCGAACTCAAAAAGCCCAATGGCGCTGGCGCTGTTGTTAAACTGTGCCCCGCTCCAATTGACTTGGAACCCTGGGCTCGGCGGGGCGAACTCAATGGCGCTGTCTGCCACTAAGTTCACCGCCTTTGTCAGAGAAACTTGGCCGTCGGATGTGAACCTCAGCGTGCCGCCGCCAAGGGTGATGGGGCCTGTGCCCAATTGGGCCTCGGTCAGGATATCCAGCACGCCCGCGCTGACCCGCGTCAGACCAGCATGGCTATTCGTGCCGCGGAGTTGAAGCGTCCCCGTCCCTACCTTGTCGATAGACCCAGCACCTGAGAATGTAAGGGAGTTGCGACCGACAGATCCCGTGCCGGTATCGATCATCAGCGTTGTCCCGCCCAGAAGGACAGAACCGGCGCGGGTCGACGTATCTGTGAAGAAGTTGCGGATGGTGGTGGAGGGTGCCGTCACGCCCGCCAGATCAATCACAGCGCCGTCGCGGCCGCCAACTTCCAGCCCAGCTGCGCTTGCAATGCTGCCAGCACCGACAAGTTTGAGGGTCGCACCGTCAACCTTAAACAGCCCTCCGAAACCTGTGTCGCCTGTCAGGGCGAGGCTGCCACCGCTCAGCTTGACCGTACTCGATGTAGAACCGGAAAAGACGCCGGCAAAGCTATCTGTTGCCAGACCGCTGACAATATCCAGCGCTTTCCCGTCCCCCAGTTCCACACGCCCTGTCCCGGACAGCGATTTGATGGACGTCACATTCGCCGTCTGCGGTGACGTTAGATCAAGAATACCACCCGTGCCGACCAGGATGGAATTGACGCCCTGCAATTGAGTGCCGGATGCGGCCAGCGTTCTCAGTCGGCCTGCCTCGATGGAAATGTCGGCAACATTGGCAACACCCGATAATGAGAGCGTTCCGGTGCCCGCCTTTATCAATCTCGCACCGCCCAAACTGCCGGAGACGGATGCAACCCCTGTCGTCTCAATCCGCGCGACGCCGTTGGCGCTGCTATTAACGGCGATGTTTGACGCCTGGAATAGTCCTGACTTAGCGGTAAGCCCGGCCAACGCACTTACAGAGCCGACGTCACCGTTGAAGGATAAGGCCCCCGTTCCCGCATCGACATTGAGATTGAATGATGAACCCTGGGCGCTGTTCACCGATCCAGCGAAAAGGACATCGCCTTGCGTTGCCAAGCTCACATTGCCATTTAGCTCGACCGGACCTGAGAAGGTCAGGTTGGACCTTCGGACAATCTCGCCGTTAGGCGTGTGAAAATAGGATCCGAGACCGTTGTCGGTTAACGTTTGCCCGCTCTGGCCAAACTCAACGGTGATTAAATCTCCGCCAAAGTTTTCTCCGAAAAGAACAACGATGGGATAATATTGCCCCGCAATAAGAGACTGGCTTGTGGTGCCACTTCTAGTGAGGCCACCATGAATACCACCATTATTGACCAAGGGCGTCACTGGATTCGCGGTAAAAACACTTGATTGTAGCGAATTTGCAGATTGGCCTGCATTTCCGAGAAACAAATGAGATGCATCATCACTGGTCGTCGAAAATGTATAAAGTCCCGTTGCCTGCGGCTTGAAATATCCGGAGAACTTTACGGAATATGATTCGTCAAAATTTAAGCCCGGTGTCGTGGTGTTGATGGCCGTGAATGGCGACGCAAAAAGTGGATCAGGCTCGGGCGCCGCATTTGCGAAAAATGTGTAGTTATCGGCATAATATCCATCATATTTGATGCCGATTAAACCGTCTACCGCTGCCACCGACGTGCCGGAGATGGAAATATTACCAGCCAATCGCGTGAAACCACCACCGATGTTATCTTGGTCAGAGAGCAGGGATACGTTCAATGTTCCTGCGGTCGAAGAGATGGTGGAGTCAGCAAGGAGATCAATGTTATTCTTCGCAGAAAGTATTAGAGTTGCATCCTTGCTTGTTGATTTTGTAAGACTGGAAGAAACCAGAATATTACCCGAGTTTGCGTTCTCGCCAATAGCGTTGATGGACACGCGCCGACCCGCATTTAAGAGATTCTGCACAGTCGCCTGTGGCACCAACCCAACAACACCTGTCGCCGTTGATGCAGAAATATCAATGCTATTGGAGTTGATCGACAGTTGTGCCGCATCACCAAGTACGTTGGCTGCATCGAAGTTTACATCCGCAAAGCCAATCCGCGAGAAAAGCAATTCGATGGTGCCGCCGACGCCTCCATTGTTGCCGCCATATGCGTAGAAATTGGCATTGGCTCCGATGAAGGACCCAGCGTCATTGTAATCGGTCAGGAGGCTAATCCGCCCACCATTGCCTATGTCCAGAGCGCTTGCGTCGAAAACTGAACCAAAAGAAGCGTAAACTGTTGTAGGTGACGACGGCGCACCCGCGACAGGGCGGAGGCCGACAGTAATGGAGCCGCCACCGGCACGTCCACTCGCTAAATATTTGCTAGTGAAAGCAGCTTGGATGTTTCTTCCGCTGACGGTGATAGCGCCCCCGGTTTCTCCGGTTGCGACGCCCCTGGCATCAATTGTTCCGGAAACATTGATGTCACCCGTTTGCCCTGCATCCAGGACAATCTCGCCGTTCTTTATGGAGACACTGCGGGCCTGCACGAGCCCAGCGCTGTTGATCACATTGGCGGCGACACCTGAGGCGACGCGGGCGGTCATGAGAACGCGCCCGCCATCTGCGATCAATTGGCCATTGGAAGTGTTGGCAATACCACTGCCCTGCGCGGTGGCGGGATCGGAGACAACAAAAGAGATGAGCTTATCTGCCGAAAATGTAAGCGACATCGCGCGTCCTGATCCCAGCGCAACCGTGCCGAGTTGGGCCTGCACCAAGCCCGAGTTTTCAACGCGATGGCCAGCAAGAACCGCATAGCCAGAGGATATGATGTTACCCGCATTCACAATGGATGCTGTGCTGTCACCCGAAAAACTGAACGTGTCGGTAGCGGCCGTAAAATCCGCATCGGCGATGTCCAACGTCGTTGCCAAAAATCCGGCGACATTCACCTGTCCGGTTGATCCGACAAGCACCCCCGTTGGATTCAGGATCCAAACCTGTCCATTGGCCTTTAACTCGCCATTGATATTCGTCGGAACAATCGCCGGGCCATCTGTTGCACGAACAACTTTATTGAGCGTGACGGAGCTAGCGGATGGCTGGACGAACTCCAGCAGGTTGCCGGAGGGCACGGACAAATCAGACCATTTAACAATGGCACGCGGGGTCGTTTGCGTGATTGTTGTTTGCGCGCCGCTCTGCACGGCTGTGACGGTGTCGCTGGATACAGACGTAATCGTGCCGATCGATGGCAAGACAATGTCCGCGGCATGCGCAGTGGTAAAGGCCGTGCTGCTGACAGCGCCCAAAAGCATCAATCGGAAACGGCGGGATGACAACATCAAAAGGCGACCAATGCGTTAAGATTGAAACGTTTTTCGTTACGCTCATCATTAGCGACAGTCCTGCGGGCCTGCGCGCCTTGAAGATCGAGATTGACCTTGCCGATGAGCACTAGGCGCACGCCAAGCCCGATCGAGCTGATCTTGTTCGTCACTTTTGGATCCGTCTCATAAGCGAGCGTTGTCGCGCTGGCGGAATCCGCGAAGGTATAGAGTTGCACGCCCTCAATGAGCGCCGGTAGGGCGTATGGAAGCGCGTAACGCAGTTCTCCCGAGACGCCGAGGCCCCGCTCCCCGCCAATCAGCGACGGATCATAGCCACGACCGATGGAAGACCCGCCAAAGGAAATCGTTTCGCCGGATGCCAGTCGGTCAGTCGTGTACTGGCCCTGCGCATTCAGCTGGACCGAGAAGCGCTGCGTCAGACGCTGCGTGCGCTGCAGGCTGTAGACCAGTCGTTGAAACTTTGGCTTAAACCCTTGGACGGATGCGAATTCCGCAGAGGCATCATTTGCGCCGAACAGGCTGAGGCCTTGGAATAGGGACAGCGAAACATTGGTGTCGCCGCTTAACCAATTGGCCTGCTGCCAGCTCAGCGTCGCTTCAGCAACTGTGCTCCTATCATCCGAAACAAGCTCACCCAAGATCGTCGTCTTGTTGCGGTTAAGGGCCATGCCAAGGTCAATGTAGATCGAATTGGCCCGTCCACGGAGCAACGGCGCGCGAACGCGGGTATTGATCGACAGGACATTGCTGCGAACATCCAGATCCGCGACCACACCCCCGGGGCGCGCAAACGCGATCAGACCGCCGATACTGGCAATCAGCCCATGCGCGCTAAGCGGCATCGCATAGCGGGCATTGACCGATCGCAACTCTTTTAGGCGCTCACCGGCGGCAGAGAAGGTGACATCCAGCGCACCCGGCCGACCGAGTGGCTGAAAGAATGTTCCGCCAAGAGAATAAGATAGCGGGCCGAGAATTTCCGAAGATGTGTTCGCAAACGTCGCCCGATATTGGTTGGGCGCACGCCCTGCTGTCACCAGCATTTCCGAACTGCCGGGCACGGCGCCTTGTTGCAATACTGTGGAGCCAGTGACACCGGGCATGTCATTAAGGATCAACATCCGCCGCTCAAGGTCGGAGAACCGCGTTGGGCGCTTTCGCGTAATTGGCCCGACGACGGTCTCCGCTAGGCGCGTCGAGGCTGGGTTAGGTCCATCGACAAAGACCTGGTTGATATACCCTTCCAGAACCTGAACCTGAAGCTCGCCATCCTGCACCTTTTGCGGAGCGACAAAGACCCGTGTCAGGAAAAAACCTTCTGAACGATACTTATCTTCAAGCTTCTGCGCCGCATCGCGCAGATCCTGCAGGACGATCTTGCGGCCTTCCAACGGTGCAAAGATGGCATCGACTTCGTCCGCCGAGAAATGGGTTACGCCAGTTACCTTGATCGACGCAACTGAGAATTCCACCTCATCAACGGCGCGCGGAACGGCCGACTTTTCAGGGGTTTGAATGCGAAAATCATACGCGTTCGACGGCAGTGGTAAAGGCTCGACCCGTTGGCGGGAGATATCGCTCTGGGGAGGCAGAACGACCTGACCAAAAGCGCCCGTCATCGGAAAGAGAGCGATACTGGCAACAATTGCAACGCGACTGGGCACCCAGCCGAACCCCAGCTTCGGGAATGGCTTATTTGTCATCCATCACCACCCGAGCGGAAACAATGCCCTTATCCATACGACCGATGTGGAACTGAATGATTGGGTCTGACGGAAACGCGCGCGCCAAATCGCGGAAGGCGGCTTCGGCCCCTGCACCTTCCGACGTCAACAGGGCGTAGGCCGCGCCATAACCCTCGATCAGGGCAGAGTCTTCGGTCTCCGCAATAGGGCTGAACAGCGCCGTCGGGGTTGTTTTACCCTTCAGCACGATGTCTCCAATCTGCCGGAACTTCACATTGGGGCAGAGTGCAGCTGCATCTTCGGTGCAACAGACCCGCGTTCCAAAATATTTGTTCACGCCCTCAGTGCGGGCGGCCGTGTTGACCGTGTCGCCCAAGGCTGTGAAATCCATCCGGGATTGCGATCCGAAATTGCCGATCACGGCCTGACCCGTGTGGATGCCGATCCGCGTCACACCAATGGGGATATCGCGGGCATTTCGTTCCTTGCGGAAGGCTTCTGCATAGGTATCCAGTTCCAGCGCACAGCGCACAGCGCGCTCTGCGTGGTCGGCCTGCCGGATAGGCGCATTGAAGATGGCCATGATGGCATCCCCAATGAACTTGTCGATCGTGCCTTCATATTTGAGGATGATCTCGCACGCGCCGTCCAGATATTCGTTGAGAACGTCGGAAAGCTCTTCCGCGCCCAGCTGTTCCGAGGTTGTCGTGAAGCCCGCAATGTCCGTGAAGATGAAGGTCGCTTCCTGACGGTCACCGGAAATGCCGACCGAGCTTGGGTTCTTGACCAACTGATCAACCACGGCCGGAGACACATAGCGGGAGAAGGTGCCCTGCACGAATTCCCGTTGCTTGCGCTCTGCGCGCCCGATGAACACGTCCATCATCCAGATCGACAGGGCAAAAGCGATCGACGGTCCGATCAGAGGAACCATCGGCAAGCCATAGCCAAAGCCAATGACAGCGCCGACCCAATAGGACCCGACAAGCACCAGCCCGACGCCAACATTGAATACGATACCGCGCTTGAACAGGCTGACAGCAACCCCGAGGGCTGCAAAAAGAACGGTGAGCGAAACAACGCCGTTAAACGGCATTTTAGGCGGTCTGCGGCCTTCCAAAATCTGGCTGATGCCATGCGCCTGAATGAAGACGCCGGGCATGTTACCCTGGTCCCCGTCATCGATGATCGACAGCGGGGTCCGGTGGCGATCGGTGATGGACAAAGTGGCACCGATAAGGACAATCTTCCCACGGAAAAACTCGTCCGGAAGGACAGATACAAAGTGGGCCGGAAAAGTCGGGAATGGCTGCGTTTCAGCGTCGGGACGCGGGCGCCAAGCAATCTCAGTCGGCGAAAGCGGCGCTTTCCCGCCAAAAAGCGTCACTGCCTTACGAACGAAGCCAGCGGGATGCGCGCCGGTGTCCACCAACTTGCCTTTTTGCATTTCTCCGCCCGGGTTGATGCGGCGGACAAGGCCATCAAATGGATCTGACAGCAGATTGGCCTCAGCGCGCTTGTCGGGCCCCACAAATGCATCAATGAAGGCAAGCTGGTCCTGATTGACGATGCTCGGCGACGATGTGTAGCTCATGAAGATCGGCGTTGGAGTGGTGTCGAGCACCTCCTTCAAACGCGCGTCCTTTTCCGCCTCGGTTGGCTGGTCGACGATGACGTCGACACCGATGACCTTTGCGCCCTTACTTGACAATTGCGAAATCAGATCCGCCAAAAAGCCGCGATCCACAGGGGAACGATAAGGAAAGGCCGTCAACGTATCTTCGTTGATCGCCACGACAACGACGTCCTTGGAAGCCTCCATCGGCTTCTGCATGGCCGCAACGCGGATATCGGCCATCTTGTTTTCGAGATTGGTGAGCGGCGAGAAATACCGCACAGCACACACCGCCATCACCGCCGCTAGAATGGCGATCAGTACAGCGGAGAACGCCTGCTTTTGCGCCTTGCTCATTCAGAAATCCCTACAGGAGGCGTCATTGGAGATTGGGGCTGATCAAGATCTTTCTGGATCAAACGAAAATAGGCATCCGCCTGCTGCACACAGGCCTTCTCCAGCATCCATGAACTGAGCACCAAGGGCTCTGTGATGTCCTTAGGGATCATGTTGATGCTGATGGCATTGTCCTGCCCGGGTACAGCGATCAGGAAGGTTTTTACGCCGTCCAGCTTGGCAAGGTCAGGCGCAACCATACGGTCCTGTCCGGACTGCCAAGCGAAGTCGGCGCGCCACGATCGGTCAATCGGATAGACGGTGAACGGCACTTGCGCCGTTGCATCGGGACGCCACCAAACAGGGCGCTCACCCTCCCGAAGACAGCGGGCACCGGGGCGCGAAACATCAATGAGCCAAGGGTCCGGCAGAGGCGCAGCATTGGCACCCGCGCGCACAGCCCCGACTTGGCTTGCTCGATCATTTCGGGTGGAGATAAGTGCAGCCAGAGCCGCACGTGGGTTCTGCGTCCCGCCGCCGCCGCCCTTCGCAATCACGCCCGCATAAACCCCACGTAGCGTCACGGCCCGGCCATCCGCGCCGATGATCGTCACGCGCTCCCCATCCTTCAATTGGATTTTCGCCGCGCTGTCGACGCGCATGCCGGGACGCAGCCCCCCACCACGCGCCTCCACCACAGTCATGGGAGCCGCAATGCAGGCGTGAGAAGAAACGAGCCCGCAAGCCGCAAAAGACAAAATGAACCGGGCGAAGTTCATTACAGGACCTCTTCAGCAAGAGGTGTCGTAAGGCCATCCCCCATCACAACGAATGCCGCCCAGAAGAAGGGATGCGCCGTCCCAGGATTGTTGAAGAGCCGCGTTTGCGCCGACGCCAAAGCCTCATCGATCGAGGTAGCCTTTGACGCGCCCATGACGTTGAACATTGACGACATCAAAGAACTGGTTGCAGCCGATGGAACTTGCCAGTGCGTGACGACCAAACTTCTCGCGCCTGCCTGAAAGAAAGCAGCGGCCAGGCCCGAGAGGGATTCCCCGCCATTGGCCTTTCCGGATGCGGCCGTATTGCATGCAGATAGCACCACAAGTTCCGCTGGGATCGAAAGGCCAGCAATCTCACTCGCATCGAGCAGCCCATCAAAGGCCGCCGTTTCGGGTGTCTCTGTCGGAGGTGTCAGGACCACGCCCGGCTGAGCCTGACATTTGAGCTCGCTCGGCAGCAACCCGTGCGTTGCAAAATAGAGGATCCGATATTCAGACAATTTGCGATCACGGAGCGCGGCCTCATTCGCCTGCGCGCCAAGCAAAACGTCCTTTTTGTCTGCCTTCAGAATTCGGGCAACTTCCTCAATTTCCCGCCCGGTATCCGGCAGCGAAGAAAGAGACCGCAGCAACGACGCCGGGACGATGCCATTTGCGCCGCAATCATTCCCAAGCGTCACCTCAACAGGCGCCAATTGTCGCACGACACTGCGCGGGGCTAGGACAGGATTTCCAAAGGCCAGCAGGGTCCGCGCATGGGTGCCTGAAAGGCGTGTCGAGCGGAGCGCGACGAAGCTAGCGATTGTTGGGCTATAGGAAACGTTCAGATCCTTCACCAGCCAGCGCGCGGTGCTATACTGGTTGGCTTGCGGCGGTCGGGTGACGAGCAAAGCAAAAGGCAGGTTCGCCAATGGCCCCGATGGGACAACAATGAGCCGCTTTATCTGCGCCACATCTCCAGCCAGTCCGCCGAACAGGGTCGTGTACAAATCGTGGGCGGCCTCAAGGTCAAAGTCGTTGACGCTTGACCCTTGAATTTCCAGGCCCCGACGCAGCCGCGCGACCGCGTCTTGCAGCGTCCCCTCGCCTGCCGGAATGGCGGCAAGAGAAATGCTGTCCTTTGTCATCAACTGGGCGAACGAACGGTCCCGCCCAATAACAAAGGACAACAACCCCTCATCTTGCCGCAGACGGCTGCGGACGTCGTCCAGCTTTGGAAGCGACACCTCTGTCATCCGAGCAAAGTCCGGGAACTTCTTCGCCAGATCCTGGCGCAGATCCGCGATCATTTTTCCTTCGGCGGCAATATCGGCTGAGTACTGATCCTCGGCGGCAGCACTCCTTTCCTGCACGAGAAGCGACTGCTCGGTTGCCAACTGGACACGCAGTTCCCGCTCTCTCTGGATCGAGGTTTCCAGCTTTCGCAGGAGCGCCGCCAATTCAGGGTCGGCGGCAGAACGCCTTGCTGATGTCAAAGCCATGGACCGGTCAAAAAGCGGGGAGCGCGTTAACTGAACTGAATCAAAGACTTCAGCATAAAGCCCGAGCCGCGCCTTTGGATCATCATAACGCGCTGCTTCTTCAACAACCGCGTCAAAAAAGGGAATAATGTCTTCAGCGCTGAACGGAACGCTCGCTTTTGGAAGCGTCTTCGCGACGGCCATGGCTTCACGAAACACGATAATGGCAGAAACGCTCATATGCTCCGCCTGATAAGCGCGGGCCAACGCGATGCGGGCCTGAAGGGTCGCCACACCTTCCCCAAAAATCTGCTGCCGGATTGCCAAAGCACGTTTTAAGTAGGTTTCCGCCGCAGAAAGGCGCCCCTGAGCGCTACTGACATTGCCAAGCGTCATAAGGATGTCCGCTTCCCACCAGCGCGGCTCACCCTCTGCCTTTTTGATGCCCAGCATGGCCTCCCCAACACTGGCAAAGGCGCTCGTTACGTCTCCGTTGCGCAACAACATGCTCGCTTCTAGGTTCAATGCCATGGCGAGTTCCGCCTCTGCCTCGGCTGATCCGCCCGCAGATGGCATCCCCGGCACACCGCCCAGCGACTGACCCCGAGCCACAACATCGCGCCATTGCACCGTGGATGCGCGCGCCTGCGTCAAAGCCGCATCATAGTCCCGCTTGTTTGCGGCGACAAAAGCTCGATACGCCGTCAGCCGTGCGCGATCGGAAGCTTTAGGGGATTTTTCGACAATGGACGCCGCGCGATTGAGCAGCGCCTCTGCCTCGTCATGCCGGCTCTGTGCGCTGACGGACATCGCCAAGTCCATAAGGATATCATTGGTGGCGAGGTCGTCCTCTCCAAAAATGCGGATCTGCAATTCCAGAGCGCGTCTGAACTCCGCCTCGGCCAAGCCGTAATCAGATTGTCCGGATGCAGTCCGTGCCTGACGGAGCAATGCCTTAATCGCGGTCTGATCAGCTCCGCTGCCAATTTTGATGGGGAGCGACCAGATCGCGCGAACGAAGTTCGCTTTTTCGCTATCAGACCCCGTCAGGTCCGAAAGTCCAAGCAGACGACGCAACGCTGGATAGGCGGAGGCCGAACCTTCGGCTACACGGAGAACCGTATCCTCAACGCGTGTCAGAACAACAATCGGCCAGCCATCGCTGCGCTGCCGACAGGCGAACGTCAGCACGTCGAACGCGCCGTCTTTCGCCAGCCGACCTGGTTCGCATTCAAGTCTCTTATCGATAAGATTGCGCTGGCGGCTCGATGCGAACATCTCGGCCAGACTTCCACTTTGGCTGCCGACGAGCGCGAAGGTCAGGCTGCCGCTTTCAATACCCGCGCATTGAAGGACAATATCTGAAGGGAGTATTCTCGCCAACGGCGCAGTTTCGCTTGCCCGGGTCGCGCAGTCCTCACCCAACAACGTCTTGACCGAAAATGGCTGCGCTGCGTCCGCCGCCGCGCGGACATGGGTCGACCCACCAAAAGCCATGAGCGCAAGAAGCGCGTGGCCAACCATCCGCAAAAGACGGATGCGACCGCTGGCAAAAAGGCAGCGCTCCAGGTCACCGGCGATCCGCCGGAGCGCCGACGCCCCAATACCGTTCAAATCAAGCCAAACCGGCCCGCTGCCCAACCGCATTTGCCCCCAAACCCGCAAATTCAAACCCGACTTCGGCTAGAATGCCGGAAAAACGGGAACAGACCGGTCAACAGGGTTCACCAATTGCCAGAGCGCCCCGCACTGCAGAAACGTCTCGCACAAATTCGCGCAGACGCGCGATCTTTCGCGGCCAGACTGGTTGCAAGAGACCAGCCCAAAATCAAAGATCGGGGGGGAAAACTCGGTTATCAGGCAAAACACCCGACCAGAGTGGTGCAATTGAATTAGAACGAAACTGGATGTGAATAGGACCAGGCAGGCCCGCTGCTGGCCATGGCTAAATTGAGAGATCGCGAAGGAGAGACTCGAACAACGAGACCCACGCCGATTTTATGACGGTTTGGCCTTTAGGCTCCCCAATCGAGCCATCGCCTAGTGTATCTCCCAATATGGCATCCTACGACGACACAGCTCTACCCCAGTTGCCGCAGGCAGCGAACCTCAGCGATGCAATCGGATCGTGTGCTGCCGCCAGCGTTCGCTACCCCATCGAGCAACAACGGCATCAACGCGTGACCGGTCTGTAAGGTTCAAAGCGCCATACGGAGCGCAGCGGCCTTGCTCAACAAAGCAAGCCTCTCCCGTGTCGAGCCGGAGGCTCGTCAGTGTCCTGCCAGCACCCGCCATGCCGATGGCTGTTGGCCTTTCCAGCGGACCAATGTGCATAAAGGGCGCAGCGGCTGGCCGCGCGGGCGCTTCGCGTTTGATCGCTGCAACAAGAAACGCCCGATAGTCAGACAGCGACACGGGTGCTTTTGGCAGAAGACCGGGGCGATTTGTGACCACCACAGTCCCATTCTGGCGGGCATTGATGATGTGTCCGTGCCCGAGAAAACCGTCCTCAAAAAGGTCTTCGCCATGGTCGCCCGTTACCAGCAAAACGGTATCGTCCCAGACACCGAGCGCCTTGAGCCGAGAGATGACCTGACCCAGCCATGCATCGGCCTCTGCGACCGCGTTCCAGTATGTCAGTTGGACATCCTTCGCCCGCTCCTGGGTCATATCCCCTCGATCAAGCGGTCGTTGTGTGAACCGCAGTTTCACGCCATCATGGTAATATGGAAAGTGTGCCGACTGAAAATTGAAATAGAGGAAGTGCGGCTCAGTCCAGGGCTGCTTGCCCATAGTGCGGTCGAACGCATCAAGAAGATAGCGTTCCGCCACGAGAAGCGATCCCTTTGCCGCGAAGCTGAAAGCCCGCTTCTCCTGCAGCGTCAATGCATCGACATGAACATCGGCGGACTCACGCATGCCGACGGTCGCGGAGATGTCGCCGAAATCTTCAGGCTGGCCCGAAAAAACGCCAATGCGATAGCCGCTCGCCTTGAAATCACGGAAGAGCGACGGTGCGCGCGACGATGGCACAAGCTGCCCGGAGAAGAGAGATTTCAGAGATTCAGTCGTGAACCCGACATGACTGTAGGCCGGGGCGGCGATGCTGCCTTGGGCTGCTAAGCGTTCAAGATTGGGGGCGACCGGCCGCCCCCCGATCCGCTTGCCGATCACGTCCTGACGAAGGGATTCGAGCACAACCACGACCACATTTGGCCGGTGGCCAGTGAAATTCTGTTTCGGAAGCGGTGCGGGCACGGGCACCAATTCAAGATCGCCGACATAGCCGTCCTCATCGACTCCATTGCCAGGAACATCGAGCGCGAGCGGATGGCGGGCTGGATCGAACGGTGCAGCATCATATTGGGTCGAGAAAACACCGAAGCCGTCGCCATCCAGATCACTGGCAAAATTGAGCAACCGGGTCATGCCCTGCCAGGCAATGGTGCGATTCAAGCCAAAGGCGGCGTCTGATCCGCTGCGCGGAATTGCATAGGCAGTTCCGAGAAACAGTATCACACTGGCTGCGGCCACGCCGTATCCCGGTCCTCTGGCAGACGGGCTGTTGGCCGGCATAAACCGCGCCAACTGCCTCCAAAGCAGCCATGCAGCCAACGTGACCCCTAAAGCCGCCAGCCCAGCGATTCCAATCTCGCTCAACCCGTACTTGATGGCGTCTACAAGACTCCCGCCCCCAAGCTGCTTGACCAGCGCAAAACTGACAGCGTCGCTGAAATAGGAATGCAATTGGTACTGAGCAGCGAGCAGGCCACAGAACAAAATTCCATTCGTCAGGATGAAGAGGTAGGACGCGATCCAACCCGGTTTGCCTCGAGCCAGCCGGCACGCAAATGCCCATCCTGCAACACCAAGTAGAGCCATTGCAGCTGCGTAGCCGGCAAAGAACAGCGCCATTTCTGGCAAGCTGTCAACGGCGCGCGACTGCCCGAATCCGCCTGTGAAAAGACCATATTTGCGGTTCGCCAAGACCAATTCGACCAGAGCCACAGTCAGCATCACCGACGCTGGAATCATTGCAACCAATGTCGAAAGCGTACTTCCTGCCACAGCAGGCGGAGATGTGATCGACTGTTCAACGGGTGCAGTGGTTTTCATGCTGGCTTCAATCTGAGTGGCCTGTGCACGATAATGGGAGAAGCTTGGTATATGGTTAATCGGGATTCATGTTCGTTCAGCCGATACATCCGCTGCGAACGAAAGAATAAAAAGATGAGCGCCCATAACACCACTGCAAGGGACTCGATCGGGCTTTCTGGGATCTAGGGTTTTGGTAGCGGAGGAGGGACTCGAACCCCCGACACGCGGATTATGATTCCGCTGCTCTAACCAGCTGAGCTACTCCGCCCCAAACGTCCGAAACGCGTCGGGAAGCGCGCGTATAAGCAGCGTTACGCTTTGGGTCAACCGGGTGCGCGCATCGGATGGCCGCTTCCGAAACGCCACGCCCCGGACAGTTGCCAGGGACCACCCAAATAATGCCAGATGGCAAGGCCAGCGATCTGCATCGTGCGCGGCTGGAAGCCAAGTTCAAGTTCCGCCATTAGGGTGCGCGCAACAGGCGGCTCGACTTTGTTCTGAACGGTCACATGCGGGCGCCATCCGGCTTTATCCTGCGGGATGAGGAGTGGTGCAAAGCGATCTGCTATTTCGGCGCGAATAGCGTCTAGCTCATCACTGCGTACTCGGAACGCCACGCCACGCCCCAGCGACATGAGACCTGTGAGCGATGCTTGAGGTGCGACATCTTTCGTGACTTGACGAATATGGGTCGACAACTCGTGCTCAATAGACATCGGCAGGTGATGAAACAGCGTCAGATGCGCGCGCAACACGTTGCGGTCGGACGGATAGTGATGTCGCCTCAGCCCATCAAAATAGGCGAAATCAGCATCCCCCATCAGCGCCGTCACAATAAGCGGAACCGCCCGCCGCGGCGCGTCCGGCGCGTCGATCAAATTTCGACCTGACTGCCAAGCTCCACCACGCGGTTGGTTGGCAGACGGAAGAACTCCATCGCACTTTCCGCGTTGCGCAGCATCCATGAAAACAACTTTTCCCGCCAGATTGCCATGCCGGGGCGTGACGACGGCAGCAGCGTCTGCCGGGCGAGGAAGAAGCTGGTGTCCATCATCTTGATGGGCGGGCCGCAGGCCGTGATCCCAGCCAGAGCTGCCGGCACATCCGGCTCTTCCATGAAGCCAAACTTTAGGATGAGGCGGTGGAAGCCCTGCCCCAGATCTTCCATCTTGCAGCGCTTGTCCTGATCAACATAGGGCACGCCGGGAATCTGGACCGTCAGCAGGATAACGCGCTCATGAATGATCTTGTTGTGCTTCAAATTGTGCAGCAAAGCGTGCGGCACACCATCGGGCGTTGATGTCATGAACACAGCGGTGCCCGGAACGCGGGTCGCCGAATTGACGGCGGAGCTAATGAATACCTTCACAGGCATGGCGGCTTCACGCATGCGTTCCATCATCAGCTTACGTCCACGCGACCATGTCGTGAGGAAGGTGAAAATGATAAGACCAATGACGAGCGGCACCCAGCCGCCCGACGGCACCTTCGTCAGGTTCGCTGTGAAGTAAGCCGTGTCTACAATGAAGAACAAGGCGAGCAGCGGGACAATGTACCAGCGGTTCCATTTCCAGATGCTGAGCAGCAGCACGGCCAGAAGACAGGTGTCGATGAACATCGCCCCCGTCACCGCAATACCATAAGCCGAAGCCAAATTGCTTGAACTGCCAAACTGGAGAACGAGCACAATGACCGCCACCATTAGCGCCCAGTTGATGACGGGTATGTAGATCTGGCCGGCGGCGCTCTCGCTCGTATGCTGGATGCGCAAACGTGGCATAAAGCCCAACTGGATTGCCTGCTGCGTAAGCGAAAATGCCCCGGAAATGACGGCTTGGCTTGCAATAATCGTCGCGAGCATGGCGAGGAGGACGAGTGCGAGGCGGAAGTCTTCAGGAGCAAGCAGGAAGAACGGATTTCTGATCGCCTCTCCTGCTTCGACTGGCGAAAGCTGCATAATCATGGCGCCCTGACCCAGATAATTCAGCATCAGGCCGGGCAGCACGATCCAGAGCCAAGACAGCCGGATGGGGCGGCGGCCAAAATGGCCCATGTCTGCATAAAGGGCTTCTGCACCTGTCACAGCCAGAACGACCGACCCAAGCGCAAGAAATCCGCGCAGAGGGTCATCGGCAAAAAAGTTGACGGCGTGAACTGGGGACAATGACCACAAAATTTCCGGCAGCTCCGCGATCTTCATAAGGCCCAGAACGGCAAGCGTTGTGAAATAGGCGATCATGATCGGCCCAAACAACGCACCAACCTTCGCTGTGCCGCGGGACTGTATCGCGAAAAGTCCGACAAGGATGGCCACCGAAATCGGCAGAACCAGTGGCTGCATCGCTGGATTGACGACCGTCAGACCTTCCGCGGCGGACAAAACCGACATAGCCGGTGTGATCATAGAATCGCCGTAGAAGAGAGCCGTCGCAAACACACCGAGCATCACGATCGGCACCGACCAGCTTTTGCCGGAGGATTCCCGGTTGATCAGCGCCAGCAGGGCCAGACTGCCGCCTTCCCCCTTATTGTCTGCGCGGAGAATGACAGTGACGTACTTCAGCGTCACCACCGTCATCATCGACCAAAAAATGAGGCTCAGCACGCCATAGATATGCAGTTGATCAGGCGTGATCGGGTGGTGGCCGGCGAAGGTTTCGCGAAAAGCGTAAATCGGGCTGGTGCCGATATCGCCATAGACGATGCCAATGGCCGCGATCATCAACTTATGCAGAGGGCCGTGGCTTTGATGGCCGCCCTCCTCCGGATCAGCAGCGTGATTCGGGATGTTGGAATTGGACATTTTCAAGAACGTCCGAAGGCAGCTTGATTTTGCATGGGATGCACGGTTCTCTGCACGCGATTTAGCGGCGCGCTAGCACGGGGGTGGTAGCGCCGCAAATCATTTGACCGGTGCTGCTGGTTCCTCGGCGCCTTGGTTCAGGACACCCATCTTTTCTAGATCTGCCATGAGTTGCGCCCGAATTGGCATGTCTGGAGGCATGGAAGCCACCAATGATACAAAAAGCGGACGCGCCTCTTCTATCCGCCCATTCTCCGCAAGCGCGACAGCATAGAAGTAAAGTGCCCCGGGATACCCAGGAGTGAGGCGCAGCGCCTTGTTATAGGCAAACTCGGCCGAGGGGGAGAGGAAGCCTCGGTCATGCGCAACAAATGCGTTGCCCAACCCCGTCCAAAGCGCCGGGCTGTTGCGGTTTTTGGACAGGCCCAGCTTAAGAACGCGCGCGGCTAGGTCAGGCCGACCAATTCTGAAGTAAGATTCCGCCTGCTTCAACGCCTCAGCCTCGCCGCCAAAGCGACCAAGAAGGTCGCCCGAAGCCTGCTGGGCGTCGTCAATCGGCGCAGCGGCCTGCGGCTTCAGCACCACAGGGGCAGACGGCAAAGCGGGGCTGCCCTGAAGGGTATAGCCCACCAGACCAAGCGACAAGGCGGCCCCCACCAGAAGAGCAGCGCCGGTCGACAGGCGCGCCACCTTCCACAGGCCCAAAAGGACGACCAGTCCCACGGCTATGATGAGGAAGAGCGACATCAGCGTTTCGACTTCCGGCGAATACGACCCATGGCCAGCCCCCCACCCATCATCAGCAAAAGCAACGGCAGACCCCACAGAAAAACGGTCGTCAGGCTCAAGGGAGGCTCATAGGTCACCCAATCGCCATAGCGCTGGATCAGCCACGTGCGGATCGCCTCGGGGCGTTCCCCCTTTTGAATGCGTTCGCGGATCAGAGATCGCATGTCCCCCGCCATTTCTGCGTCGGAATCCGCAATCGACTGCCCCTGACAGACAAGGCAGCGGATGGTCTCCATCAGCGCCCTCGCCTGCTGTTCCTGTCGGGCGTCGGTGAGTTGTACATTGGCAAGTGGCGCTGCCCCCATCCGGGAATCAGCCAGAACCGGCGACGCAAGCAGCAGGAGAAGAAGGACAAAGCGCTTCATCGAGCTTCCTCCAGCGCCTTCAGAATCTTCGGGACATCCTGTGGCTGAATGTCCCCAATATGCTGGTGACGGATGATCCCCTTGCCATCGATGACGAAGCTTTCAGGAACGCCTGAAGACCCAAGACTGATCTGCACGCGGCTCGAGACGTCGGATCCGATGCTGGCATAGGGATCACCATGGTCTGAGAGGAAGCGCGCCACATCTTCTGGCTTGTCGCGAATGGCGATCGCGTGGATCGTCACGCCCTTCGCCTTAAGCTCTTCTAAGATGGGGGCTTCCGCAATGCAGGGCAGACACCAACTGGCGAAGATGTTCAACAAGACCGGCTTGCCCGACGCAAGATCGCTGCTCTTAAGACCCGCATGACTGGCACGGCGGCCGGAAGATCGAACTGCGGAACCTGCGTACCGATCAGCTTGGACGGGACCGTTGTCTGCTCCGGGTTAAGGATGCCGTGGCCCATGATGCCCAGCAAGAGGCCAAACAGCGCCAAAGGCAGCCAGAGCAGGATTTTCCTCATGCGTCGGTCTCTGCACTTTTTACGCCGCGACGTTCCCGCCAGACGCGACCCACAAGGGCGAGCAACCCGCCGAGCGCGATCATAATGCCACCCAGCCAGATGAAGGTAACCAAGGGCTTCCACCAGAGGCGAAGCTGCCAACGGCCATCCGCCCCCTGCTTGCCAAGTACGGCGTACAGCTGCCCATCGATATGGGTGGTGATGGCGGCTTCGCTCGTATCCGTCGGCGGTGTGCTGTAATTGCGGGCTTGCGGGTGCAGCTTGAACGGCTGGCCGTCGCCACGCCGCGCTTCCATCGTCGCTTCAATCGCGGTCCAGTTTGGCCCGATGATGGGTTCAACCGAGAGAAGCTTGACCGAGAAGGGACCCACCTCCGTCGTTTCGCCTTCGTTGACCGCAACAAGCCGTTCTTTGAAAAAGGCGCTGTCCACCGCCATGCCAGCCAAGGCGACCGCAACCCCCAAATGCGCGACGACCATCCCCCAGGTAAAGAGCGGCGTCCGCAGGAGGTTACGTTTCCACAAAGGCGCGATGCTGCCGGTTCCGGCCAACAGCGCAGTCGACAGACCCAGCCAAGGCAACACGCCCATATCGGGTGCCAGCAAGCGCACAACCAGAAGCGAGACGATGCCAATGGCCACTGGAATGGCCAAGCGCCGTAGCACCTTTGGCGCGCTGTCCGACCGCCACCGCATCAACGGGCCAGCGGCCATCACGACGATCAACATCAAAGCAACCGAACCAGCAGCCGGGTTGAAATAGGGCGGACCGATAGAAACCTGCTGGCCAAAGCCTTGGGCAACGATAGGGTAGAGCGTACCAATCAGCACGACGCCCAAAATGACAGTCAGGAACAGATTGTTGAGCACCAGTGCAGCTTCACGGCTCACGGGTTCAAAAACCGCCCCTTCCCGCACTGTCCCGACGCGGAGCGCGAACAACGCAAGCGCCCCACCAATGTAGATGAGCATCAATGCCAATATGAAGCTGCCACGCTGCGGATCGACGGCGAAAGCGTGCACGCTGGTCAGAATGCCGGAGCGGACAAGGAATGTGCCCACGATCGACATGGAGAAAGCCACCACAGCCAGCATGACCGTCCACGCCCGCAAAGCATCCCGCGTCGCCAACACTGTGACCGAATGGAGCAAGGCCGTCGCCGCCAGCCAAGGCATTAGCGACGCATTTTCAACCGGGTCCCAGAACCACCATCCGCCCCAGCCGAGCTCATAATAGGCCCAATAGCTGCCCGCCGTGATGCCCAGCGTCAACATCACCCAGGCTCCGAGCACCCAAGGCCGCATCGCGCGGGCAAAGGCCGGGCCGACATCACGGGTGATCAAGGCGCCGACCGCAAAGCTGAACGCCACCGACAGGCCGACATAGCCGAAATAGAGTGTCGGCGGATGGAAGGCGAGACCGGGATCCTGCAGCAGCGGGTTCAACCCCTGCCCGTCCTGCGGAGCCGGATTCAAACGCTCAAACGGGTTCGATGAAAAAAGAAGGAACGCATAAAAGCCAAGCGCGAGCAAACCTTGGGCCATCAGCGTGGCAATCAACGTATCGCGCCGCACGCGTCGCTCTGCGAGTGCAATGCCGGCACCGGCTATGGCCAGCACCGCAACCCACAGGAGCATCGAGCCTTCATGGTTTCCCCATGCGCCCGACACTTTGTAAAGCATCGGCTTGTCTGAATGGCTGTTGGCGACAACCAGCTTCACGGACATGTCCGACACAATGAACAGATAGATCAGGCAGGCAAAGGAAAGGCCAATCAAAAGGGCCTGCGCCACCGCAACAGGTCGGACAGCATTGCCAAGATCAGGCCGGTGAGTCTGCCACAACCCCAACATGCCAAGTGCAGATTGGATGATAGCGAGACCAGCCGCGAGCCAGAGCAACCCGAGGCCGAGTTCGGCGATCATGACGTCAAGCTACCTGACTTGTGCATCTTACCCTCGAGTTCGGGGGGCATGTAGCGTTCGTCATGCTTGGCCAGCAGATTCGAGGCGATGAACGTCCCGTCTGCTCGGAACTCGCCCTCAGCCACGACGCCGGAGTTTTCCTTGAACAGGTCAGGGGCGATGCCTTTAAAGACGACCGGCACCTTCGCTTTGCCGTCTTCAACAACGAAATGGATGGTCACACCGTCCGCATCATGGCGGATCGACTTGTCGGCCACCATGCCTCCCAATCGGGCCGCCTTGCCCAATGGAAGGTCATTTGCCGCGACGTCACCCGGCGCATAAAAGAAGGACGCTTCTTCCTTCAGGCCGGACACAGCGAGCAACCCCGCACCGACCACGGCAACAAGGCCGAGAAGCGCGAGGATCAGTCGTTGGTTCTTCGCCTTCACTTGCGGTTCTCCAGATCAGCCACAGCCTTTTCAGCCCGACGCATATCCAAATAGCTCCAGAGGAGAACGCCCGCCGAGCCGATCGTTGTCAGGCCGTAGGCGGCAATGATGAAGGCCCAATGGTTCATGACGCCGCCATGCGCCGCATCCGCGCTTCGACCTTGGCGTCAGCAAGATTAGCCCGCATCCGCATCAGCACCATGCCCCCAAAGAGCAGCGAGAAACCGATGACCGTCGGCAGCAAGGGCCACAATATTTCAGAGGAAATGCTCGACCCACGCAGTGTGATTGACGGGCCCTGATGCAGCGAGTTCCACCAAACGACAGAGCGGTTGATGATTGGGATGTTCACTGCGCCCACGATTCCGAAGATCGCCGTAGCGCGGCTAACTGTCGTCCGTTCATCACTCGCATTGGCGAGCGCCATATAGGCAAAATAAAGAAACAGGAGCACGAGCATAGACGTCATCCGACCATCCCATTCCCACCAAGTGCCCCAAGTCGGGCGACCCCAGATCGAGCCGGTGATGAGGCAGATCGCCGTGAAAAGGGCGCCCGGTGCCGCAATTGCGCGGCCGGCAACGCCCGCCAGCGGGTGACGCCACACAAGCTGCACAACGCTTGCAATCGCAATGCCCGTCCATCCGCCCATGCCAAGCCAAGCTGCGGGCACATGGATGTACATGATCCTGACGGTATCGCCCTGAAGATAGTCCGGCGGTGTTAGGAAAAGCCCAACATAACTGCCGAGAAGCACCAACAATAGGCCGATACCCACGCAGACAGGCGTCAGCGGACGGGCTATTTTCAGGAATCGGGCCGGATTGGCGTAGGCGTGCATTGCGATGGGGGCTTTAGGCGACCTCCGCACGCTGCGAAAGAGGGATTCTTTCCTCTCCTTCCAATGGCTTGGTACCATATCAGCTGGCGGTCAGGCCGCCATCCACGACCAGTTCCGATCCCGTCATGAAAGCAGCGCGATCTGACGCCAGAAAGACGATGGCATCCGCAATATTCTGCGGCTGTCCCATATGTCCCAAAGGATGAATCTGCGCTGCCTGCGCCCGCGCCTCATTTTCGCCCATACCACCAAGCGCCGAGAACCCGGAGACCACTTCATCACCCATTTTGGTTTCGATAATGCCGGGATGCACAGAATTCACGCGAATACCGGCCGACGCTACTTCCAGCGCAACGCCCTTTGTAAACAGCCGCACAGCACCCTTGGAGGCATTATAGCAAGACGCCCCAGCCGCACCAACGAGCCCTGCCACCGATGACAAGTTGATGATGGCCGTGCCGCCTTTCCATTTGGATGCGCGCTCTGCCAGCAGCGGGATGGCAGCCTTAGTGCCCAAAAACACGCCTTCTACATTGACGGCATGCAGCTTGCGCCAATCTTCAAGCGAGATGTCCAAAAGCGGCTTCATAAGGAACAGGCCGGCATTGTTGACCAGAATGTCGAGGCCACCTGCCTCTTTGCGGATTAAAGCCATCGTATCGGCCCAGTCCGTTTCGCAAGTGACATCCTGGGCGCGGGACAGGCCGCCAATCTCAACTGCGATATCCGCAGGTTCGCTCAGATCGGTGACGATAACCTTGGCACCGGCCGCGGCAAGGGCGCGCGCCGTGGTTGCGCCAATGCCCCGCGAAGCGCCTGTGACGAGCGCGATGCGTCCATCCAGATCGCCCATGCTCAAGCGTCCTTATGCGGCAGGATCAGGTACTTTTCGCCGGTGCGCTTCGCATTATACGCCTGTAGCGTTTCGAGGTTCAGCGCCTCGACCAGCGAAATCTCATGGCTGTAATTGCTGGCAAAGGTTGTCTTCAGTTCCGCAACAACCCGCGCGCGCATCTGTCCGACCACTTCCGGGCCAACCTTCTGCATGAAGGGTGTCAGCAGCCAACCCGAGACGGACCAGCTGAAGCCGAAGCTGCGTGTCAGAACGGTCGGCGACATGTCCAACCCGCCATAGATGTAAAGCTGCTTGAAGGAGTCCGAGCCGTAGCGGCTATATTCCTTCATGCGCTTGACCGCCGCTGCTTCCATGGCGGACATGATCATGCTGCCCTGCTTGCCACCACCGATGGCGTCAAAGGCACAGGTGATGCCCGTTTCAACGAGCGCCGCCGTCAGATCAGCCATGAAGCTGTCCGATGTCGAATCAAACACATAGGTCGCGCCCTGCCCTTTGAGCAGATCGATCTGCGCCTGGCTGCGCACCACGTTGATGAGCGGCATTCCATCGGCGATGCAGATGCGATTGAGCATTTGACCCAGGTTGGAAGCGGCTGCCGTGTGAACGATGCCGGTATGGCCTTCGCGCTTGACAGTTTCGACAAAACCCAGCGCCGTCAGCGGATTGACGAAGCAGGAAGCGCCATCCTTCGGGTCCGTCCCGTCTGGCAATTCCATGCACATCTGAACCGGCAGCGTGCGATATTGAGAATACGTTGATCCGCCCAACAGAGCGACTGTCTTGCCCATCAAGGCTTGGGCAGCCGCACTGCTGCCGGCCGCGATAACAACACCACTGCCTTCATTGCCGACGGGCATTGCTTCCCCCAGCCGACCAGCCATGGCGCGCAAACCGGAGGCGGGCACGTCAGCCGTCACAGCAGGATGGCCGTTCATGCTTGTCTGTTGCGCCGTCGACATGTCCGCCGCCCCAACCAGAAGGCCAAGATCAGACGGATTAATCGGGGCCGCCAGAACCTTCACCAGCACCTGATTTTCGCCCGGCTGGTCCACAGCTGTTTCATCAAGATAGATGTCCAACTGCCCTTCAGGCTTGATCAAAGTCCGGATCAGAAGGGAATTTTCGGGCGTATCGGCCATGCTGCTCTCCTATTTCGTTAAGGCATGGCTATACCGTCGGCACGCTCGCCACAATAGCTCTGCGGCCTTGGCTCGAAAAACGCAGCCGCGCCTCAGCTTGTGCGGAACCGAAGCCGCGCCTCTCGCGTCGACTTGAACTTGCAACGACACCCTGTTTACGTAAAGGGAAAGCACGACTCATTTGAAGATTGGGAGAGACTCATGGCTGAAGCTTATATCATCGACGCATGCCGCACCCCGCGCGGCGTTGGCAAACCTGGCAAGGGCGCCCTTTCCCACCTCCACCCGCAGCATCTCGCCGCAACCGTGCTGAAGGCGCTGAAGGACCGCAACAATCTCGACACCTCGACCGTCGATGACGTGATCTGGTCCACCTCCTCGCAGAACGGCAAGCAGGGCGGCGATCTGGGCCGCATGGCAGCACTTGCAGCGGGCTATGACATCGGCGCCAGCGGCATGACGCTGGACCGCTTCTGCGGCGGCGGCATCACCTCTGTGAACCTCGCCACGGCTGCCGTCATGTCGGGCATGGAAGACTGCGTCATTGCAGGCGGCACCGAAATGATGAGCTTCACGGCAGCTTATGGTGCAGAACTGGCCAATGCAGGCGTAAAGCCGCTCGGCATGGGGTCGGGAAATGCTGAACTCGACGCTATCCATCCGCAGTCGCATCAAGGCGTTTGCGGCGACGCAATTGCCGCGATGGAAGGCATCCCCCGCGAAGCACTCGACGCGCTCGCTCTTGTCAGCCAGGAACGCGCCGCCCGCGCCATCCGCGAAGGCCGCTTCGATAAGTCACTGATCACGGTCCACAACCCGGACGGCACTGTCGCGCTCGACCATGAAGAGTTCCCGCGTCCCGAAACGACAGCCGAAGGCCTCGCCTCGCTGAAGGCCAGCTTTGACGGCATTGCCGACTTTGATCTGGGCGGCACCACGTTCCGCAAGCAGATCCAGCGCCGCTATCCTGAGCTGAACTGGAAAGGCGTGCACCATGCCGGCAACAGCTCTGGCGTTGTCGATGGTGCAGGTGCTGTGCTTATCGCGTCGAAGGAATACGCCGACAAGCATGGCCTTAAGCCAAGGGCTCGCGTTGTGTGCTACATCAACCAAGGTGATGATCCCACGCTGATGCTGAACGCACCGGTGCCTGCCGCCAAGAAGGCCCTCGCCAAGGCGGGCCTGAAGGTAGAGGACATCGACGTCTGGGAAATCAACGAAGCATTTGCCGTCGTTGCTGAAAAGTTCATCCGTGATCTCAATCTCGACCGCACCAAGGTCAACATCAATGGCGGCGCCATGGCGTTGGGCCACCCAATTGGCGCCACCGGCTCGATGCTGATCGGCACTGCACTTGATGAACTGGAACGCTCGGGCGGACGCTATGGCCTCGTCACCATGTGTGCCGCTGGCGGCATGGCCCCGGCTATCATCATCGAACGCATTTGACGCAGACCTATCGCGCCGCCGTTTGTGCGGCACTGGAGGGCCCCGGCTCTCTTGAAATCCGCACGTTTCCCTGCCCGCCTTTGGCGGCGGGGGACGTGCGGATTGCCGTTCGGGCAGCGGGCGCGAACTTCCCTGATCTTTTGATGACGAGGGGTGGATACCAACTCCGCCCTGATTTGCCGTTTGTGCCCGGCATGGAAGTGGCCGGCGACGTCCTTGAGGTCGGCGCGGATGTGACGGACTTCAAAGCCGGGGACCGTGTCATGGCACAGCTCCGGCTGGGGGGCTTTGCAGAACAGGCCATTGCGCCTGCTGGGCAAATGTTCCCCCTGCCCGGCGCGCTAACTTATGAAGAAGGCGCTGGCTGGTATGTGGCGGCGACCACCGCCTGGCATGCCCTGAACGACAAAGCCGATATCCAGCCGGAGGAAACCCTGCTCGTGTTGGGCGCAAGCGGTGGCGTCGGCATGGCGGCTGTGCAGCTTGGCAAGCATAAGGGCGCGACCGTCATTGGGCTGGCCTCGACCAAGGCAAAGCTAGGCGCCATTCTTGCCGCAGGCGCCGACTTTGCTTTTTTGAACGACACGCCTGATTTGCCAGAAGCCGTCAAAGCGGCCACCGGCGGCAAGGGTGTGGACGTTGTTTATGATCCGGTCGGCGGTCCTCTCGCGATCGCAGCAACACGCACGCTCGGCTGGGGTGGTCGCTATTTGATCGTTGGCTTTGCGAGTGGAGAGATCCCCAAATTCCCCGCCAATCACGTCCTGATCAAGGGCTATACCGTCATGGGTCTGCGGGCTGGCGAAGCCACGCGGCGCGACCCTCAATTGGGGAAAAGAACGCGGGCCGCTTTAATCGAATTGGCGGCAAAGGGCGTCATGCGCCCGGCCATTTCGCACCGCTTCCCTCTTGATCGGACGGGGGACGCCCTGAAAGCGCTGGAAAGCCGGGACGTCATTGGCCGGGCTGTGGTGCTACCGTGACCAACGCTCGGGCCTTCAAAATCTTCACGGCGGACCAATGGCAGCAATTTGAGGCAGATGGCAGCTTTGCCGGAGCCCCTGTCGATCTGGCCGACGGCTATATCCACATGTCGACAGCGGACCAGTTGAACGGCACGCTGGAAAAGCACTTCGCCGGACAGGAAGGCCTCGTCATCGCAGAGATTGATCTCTCCGCCTTTGACGACGCATTGCGTTGGGAAGTGTCGCGCGGCGGGGCGCTGTTCCCGCACCTTTATGCAGAGCTCCCCTTGGCGTCTGTTCTCAGTACCCGGCGGCCCTAGGCTACAAAGCGGAGCGTCGCGTAAGCGTTCGTCCTATTATCAGTAGAGGCTTCTCCGGCGTTCTCCCAAGCCTTGGGCAACCCCCAATGTGATGAGAAACTGTCCAGCAAAATAGAGCGCCCAGATAGCGACGCCAATGAATGCCGCGCCCGCCAGCGGCCCCATTTCTGCTAAAATCAAAAGGTCCGAGGCCACAAACATCACCGCGCCAATGCCGGTGCGGTAGCGGGAGAACCGGCTTGTCCAAGCGCTGCCTGCCATAAGCCCGAGCAGAAGAGCATAGCCGGTCACATCTAAGGCATGTGTAAGAAGCCAAGCGATGACCGGCGTGGCAACGGCAAGGAGCACGCCCAAAGCGCGTTGCGACGCTGCGAGATTAGGTCGCCTGTTGCGGCGATAGAGGAGAATCGCGAGGATATGGCCCAACGCAAACGATGCAGCGCCCAATGTGAACGCAACGTCGAGAAGAACGTCCCCCAGCGCGCCAAACGCCATCACGCCGGCAAGCATCACGCCATCGCTTGATCTGGCCCGCAACAGCGCAAAAACAGCGAGCAACGCGACCCCAGTGCCTTTCCACACAATCATCATCGGCCCCTGCAGGTCGGCGACAACCACCAAGAGGTAGCTGACGCCGGCAAGGATCGACCCCCAAAGGCACAATTTCATCAACGTCGTGTTCGGCCCCATAAATCCCCCTTGGTGCAAGACTGCACTGCCTGCACCGCATCTGTCCAGTGGTTCGCGGAAAAGCTCTTAAGACTTATCAAGGGCATGCGCCCTCCCTGCCTCTTGTCCCCCCTCGCCATCGGCGCGCAGATTGCTTAGAGGCGCTTCATGACACATCAGGTTCACATCATAGGCGGTGGGCTCGCCGGTTCTGAAGCGGCATGGCAACTGGCGGAAGCGGGCATCAAAGTCCGCCTGTCCGAAATGCGCGGCAGCGGCGAAAAAACAGCCGCGCACCAGACCGAAGACCTGGCCGAACTCGTTTGCTCAAACAGCTTCCGGTCGGACGATGCGGATCGCAACGCCGTCGGCCTCCTGCATCAGGAACTGCGCACGCTTGGTTCGCTCATCATGAAATCGGCGGATGCGCACCGCGTGCCCGCAGGCTCGGCGCTGGCCGTGGACCGCGATGGCTATACCGACGCTGTCACCACAGCTCTGGCCTCCCATCCCAATGTCACGCTGGTGCGCGAACGCATTGACGCTCTGCCAGAGGGGCCTGCGATCATTGCGACAGGCCCGCTCACCGGCTCCGCCCTTGCAGACGCCATTGCGACGGAAACGGGCGAAGATGCCCTCGCCTT
>Ga0222712_10001587_pt1 | contig 27589 bp, 29 predicted proteins | sample C33_657DmetaG_FD_165043 | JGI IMG/M metagenome (GOLD analysis project Ga0222712, IMG submission 165043) | Estuarine water microbial communities from San Francisco Bay, California, United States - C33_657D | ecosystem: Environmental > Aquatic > Marine > Unclassified | place: USA: California... | reverse complement strand
TTTACTTTAAAGACAACGGGCTGAAGGAAGCTGCCTGATATGACCGATCAATGACTTTCACTTATCTTCCTCGAAATGCTGTCCAACGTAGTCAGACCACTGCTCTTTTTTCTGAACGGTGAGCCCGAGACCGCAAAGCTTACCTTGCGTGACCTTATCAACGTAACGATGTGTTTAGAGGGTTTGGCATTCTCTGTTGAGATGCCAGCGAAAAGCGTTCACCGGGTGCTGTCTTTCAGGCAAGCCAAACATGGCAAGCTTGGCGGCAGTTTTTTTCGCCCTCAAATCAACGATGAAGGTAGATATTCAAGCTTATTGCGTCAGCATTTCTTAGTAGTTAGTATCCCTCTCGCAGACCAAAAGCAAAAAACCTGAAATTGCAGCACCGCAGGCGGTTTGTGATGTAGTAGCTGTTGCCCCGCCAAGTAGTTCAAGCAAATTAAGCACCTTCGGGTGCTTTTTTTTGGCAATTTCCGTTGAACAGCCTGCAAAAAGCATTCATCGGATGCTGTCCTCACTAACTGCAACGGCTATGCGAACATTGGATAAATTGGTAGTATTGAATCTTGATCTCATAAAAAAAACTAAAAGGAGTCATCATGAAATTTCCTCGCCGCTCGTTCCTACAAATGGCCTTGGGTGCATCTGCTTTGTCGGCAGTTAGTCGAATTAGCTGGGCGCAAGCCTATCCTTCACGTCCGGCTCGCATTGTTGTTGGCTTTGCTGCTGGAGGAGCCACCGACATTCAGGCTCGTTTGGTGGGCCAATGGCTTTCGGAGCGTCTTGGCCAACAATTCATAGTTGAAAATCGAGCAGGCGCAAGCGGCAACATTGCAACTGAGGCAGTCATCAAAGCTCCGCCTGATGGATACACTCTTTTACAAATCGTCACGCCGCATGCAATCAATGCGGCCTTATTTACTGATCTCAATTTCGATTTTAAAAGGGACATCACGCCTGTCATATGCACTGCTCGACTAGCTTACGTTGTAGTCGTTCATCCATCAGTCCCGGCCAAGACGATGCCAGAGTTCATTGCATATGCCAAGGCCAACCCAGGCAAGATCAACTACGGATCTGCTGGTCAAGGGACACCGCAGAACATTACTTGCGAACTTTTTAAGATGATGACTGGGCTAAATCTAGTCCATGTGCCCTACAAGGGAGGCGCAACTGCTGTTGCAGATCTGATCGCTGGCCATATACAAGTGGTTTTCGCGCCCTTGTCGGAGTCAATTCAACAGATTAAAGCTGGAAAACTACGCGCCTTAGCTGTCACGACGGCATCCCGTTTGGATGTTTTGCCCGATGTTCCAACAGTGGGTGAGTTCGTTCCCGGCTATGAGGCTAGTGGTTTTGCTGGAATCGGAGCTCCAAAAGATACCCCAACTGAAATTATTAATATGTTGAACAAAGAAGTTAATCTGGGGCTTGCCGATAGTAAGGTTCAAGCCCGTATTACTGAGCTTGGCGGAACTGTGCTTGGTGGAACCCCCGCAGAATTCGGAACCATCATCGCCGAAGCCACAGAAAAGTGGACAAAGGTGATTAAGTTTGCAGGTATCAAGCCAGAATAACTTGATGTGATTTGCGCGTAAAACCTCGCCGTTGAGGGCGGGGATGTAAGCACGGAAGAGCTTGTGAATCATTCTGTGTAAAGACTCTGGCGGGTGAACCATTGGGAGCCCCTCAAAATATCTTATAGGGAGTCCCTCTGAGTCTCCCTAAACGTCAAATCACTCGGGTTTAATTCCCGCACTAGCCAGAGCCTTTTGCCAAACCACGAGTTGATCTTTCAAAATCTTATCCAGGTCTTCGGGCGAACCGCCAGCGCTTTCCATTGACTGACGAGCGAGTTGCTCGCGCACGTCTGGCATGTTGAGCACCGTATTGAGTTCTTTGTTCAGAAGATCAACGATCGGCCTTGGAAGTTTCGCAGGACCTACCAGCGCCATCCAACTAATGTTTGTGAAATTTGGCAATCCTGCCTCGGTCATCGTCGGCACATCTGGGAAGATAGGGCTGCGTTTATCGAGCACAACGCCTAACGCCCGTAACCTGTTGTCTTTAATGAAACCAGTCGATGTAGCCGGTGAGGTAAAGGCCAGCTGTATACGATTGGCTAGCAAGTCGGCGGTTTGTTCGGGTTCGCCTTTATACGACACCTGCACCATGTCGACCTTGCCTAGAGTTTTAAGTTGGGTCCCGTAAATCAGTGCCGCTGTGTGTCCCGACCCGTAGTTCAACTTTCCCGGATTGGCGCGCGCATAGGCAAGCAGCTCGTTTAGGTTTTTAACTGGTAACTCTTGATTGACCAACAGAAAATGCGTGAAGTTGCCAATAAATCCAATAGATGTGAAATCGGTCAGCACGTTGTAGGGCGGATCTTTCATTAAAAAGGGCACGCCCGCTAAGGGGCTATTGGTGCCCATCATCAGGGTGTAGCCGTCTGGTGCAGCGCGTGCAATAAACTGGCCGGCAATAGCGCCGTTTGCGCCCGACTTGTTCTCGATGATAATGTTTTGACCTAGCCGTTGCGACAGCTTGGGTGCGATCGCTCGTGTTAGCGTGTCAGTCACCGAACCCGCCGGAAACGGAATGATGAGACGTATCGGTTTGTCTGGGTATTGCGCACAGGCTGCGGCCGAAGCGAGTGCCAGGGTGCCAGCTGCAACGTATGTCATGATGCGTTTGTACATGGGGCGTCTCTCTAGTTTTTTGGTCACATCTAGGTAAACTCATCATAATACAAACTCGCTAGGCGACTTGCGCCAACCCACGCTCGTTATCTCTGAATACGAGAATTTACAAGGTCAAACAACATGACACAAAACACCTCAAACGCGCCCGTCGCGCTAATTACTGGGGCAGGTAAGGGCATCGGTCGTGCAATGGCCTTGGGTTTGCTCACAAAAGGCATGCGTATCGCTGCCGTCGATCGAGATGAGCAAAGCTTGCTTGCTCTCAAACACTTGGCCAAGCAATCTGACCATGCCGAGCGCTTAGAGATATTCACAGAAGATCTCACCCGCTTCGATGCTCAGTTATTGATTAAACGTATCGAAGACAAGCTGGGCGGTATCAATATCTTGATCAATAATGCGGGCCTCGGTCAGGGACAAGTTCGCAGCGACTACCATCGGCATCCGCCGAAGTTTTACGACGTCACGCCCGAGCAATGGATGAATGCGATCGCCGTGAATGCGAATGCAGTTTTTTTGCTCAGCCAAGTTGTGTCAAAGCGTATGCTCGGCGACGGCTGGGGGCGCATCATCAATGTCACAACAAGTTTGGGCACGATGCTCAGAGAGGGCTACTGTCCCTATGGGCCAACGAAGGCCGCTGCCGAAGGGCTTAGTGCCGTCATGGCAAGCGATCTGGCTGGCTCGGGCATCACAGTGAATGTTCTAGTGCCTGGTGGCATTGTCAATACACCCATGATCCCTGGCGAGGCACCTTTTTTGCGAGACGAGCTGATTCAGCCTGAGGCGATGTTGGCGCCTCTTTACTGGCTGTGCTCGCGTGAGGCGAATGACGTGACAGGGTTACGGTTTTTAGCAAATCAGTGGGACGATAGGCTTGTGGGGGCCGAGGCGGCAAAATTGGCTGGCGCACCCATTGGCTGGAGGGATCTTGCGGTTTTGCCTGTTACGCCTAAGTTCAAAGTTTGATAGCGCTCGTTGCGCTTGCACTAAGGGTCGCCAACGGGGGCTAGGCTATCCCATCAGTAGCGGTAAAACGGCGAAACGTACATGCAAAAATGATCTTTAAGTGTTGTGTTAAGTTATCAGCGTGTAGATTCTGTAACTGCTCTCAAACCAAGAGGATTCAAGTCATGATTCGTCATTTGTTTTCTCAATGTTGCGTCGCGCTCGTTGCGTTACTCAGCCTTCCTGCCAGCGTTTTTGCAAACTCAGCCTGGCCCGCATCACCAATCCATATGGTGGTGCCGTTTCCACCCGGAGGCAGTAACGATGTCATCGCCAGGCGTTTAGCGGATGGTCTGAGCAAAGCCTTTGGTCAGACGGTTGTAGTCGAGAATAAAGGCGGAGGAGCCGGTACGATTGGTTCGCAAGCGGTAGCAACCTCAAAGCCAGACGGATATACATTCTTATTCATTTCAAGCTCGCTCGCGACCTCGGCGGCTGTCCAACAAACACCTTATGATCCGCCCAAAGCGTTCATGGGGGTGGCGCAAGTCGCACGCTCGCCCTTTGTCGTCCTCACTAGTAAAGAGTTTCCAGCTAAAGACATCAAAGAGCTTATTGCTTACGCAAAGGCGAATCCCCGCAAAATGAATTTTGGCAGTGCTGGTTTGGGTGACAGCACGCAAATGGCGACCGAGCTCTTCAACGATATCTTTGATATCAAAATGACTGCAGTACCGTATAAAGGGATCTCACCAGCTCAACTCGACCTGGTGGCTGGACGGCTCGATATGATTATCACTACGATTGCATCGATTAAGGGTAACGCTGCCGATAACTTGCCCAAGCTTGCTTTCACTGGTGCAAAGCGCGAGCCAGACTATCCAAATATTCCGACTGTGATTGAGGCTACCGGGACACAGTATGAAGTGGATGTTTGGTGGGGATTGTTTGCACCGGCGGGTATTCCAGTGGCGATCTTGCAAAAGATGAATGCTGAGGTGAATAAGATCGTCACCGACGCAGCGTTTGCCGACTTTTTAAAAACGGTGGGCGCTTCTCCTGCTATTGGCACGCCAGAGGCCTTTCAGCAATTGTTAATCAAAGACCTAGAGCGCTGGCGTGCGATTGCTAAGCGTGCTGGTGTGCAGAACTAGGAGACACGCGATGAGTGATCATGCGCCGCAGACCGATATCGAGGCAATACAAGTCGCGTTGAAACAAACCGGTGAACTCTTGCACGGGATCGTTTCTCGTTCTGATATCAAGCAGATTTCTGCAGAGGTCTTAAGACTCAACGAGGCCGTGCGGCGCGGCGCGGCAGGGCGTATCCAAAGCGGAGATCACCCGCAAGATTTTGCGATGATGCTGTTGGCTGAGGCAGATGATACGAATCGGGTGAACTGAAGATGATGCCATTACCGTTAAATCAGCCTACCGATATTCTCGAGGCCTCAATCATAGAAGTGGGTGCGCGTTTAAGGCGCAAAGAGTTAAGTGCTGAACAGCTAACGCGACACGCACTAGACCGCGCGGTACAGACTCAACCGATGCTCAATGCGTTCATCGACATCTGGGCAGACAGCGCGATCGCGCAGGCTAAACAGCTCGACCTTGAGGCTGCCTCAGGAAAATGGCGAGGGCCGCTGCATGGTATTCCGCTGGCACACAAAGACTGCTTTGAGCGACAAGGCCTACCCATGACGGTTGGGTCAAAAGTGACGGGTACTGATCTGGGTCGCGTGACCGCCACTGCGCTACAGAGACTCAGCGAAGCCGGTGCGGTAGATTTGGGCCCGCTCAATATGAATGAAATGGTGGCCGGGCCAACTGGGCAGAATCCGCACTTCGGTGATTGTCGTAATAGCTGGGATTTAGACCGTATTTCGGGCGGGTCGTCGAGTGGTTCGGGCGCGGCGGTGGGGGCTGGGGTCATTTACGGCGCGCTTGCGTCGGATACGGGGGGCTCAACGCGCTTGCCCGCATCGATGAATGGCTTGTTTGGCCTGAAGGGTACCTACGGCCGTGTGTCTCGAGCGGGTTGTTTTCCAAGGGCATTTTCACTGGATTGTGTGGGCCCCATTGCGCGCTCTGCCCAAGACTGTGCCATCTTGTTACAGGTTTTAGCCGGTTGGGATCCACGAGACGCGTCGAGCCTTGACGCACCTGTGCCCAACTATCTTTCGGCCCTCGAGACTGCGGGTCTTGCAAGCCGCTGGGCAGTCTTGGAAGGAATCGCCCCCTGTCATCCAGACATTACCCAGGTTTTTGAGTCGTTCATCGAAGTGATTCAAACAAGATACGGTCAGGTCGGTCGGGTGCAGTCGAACCAGATTGCCACGTGTTATGCCATGGCGGATGTCTTTTCAAAAGTTGAAGCCGCAACCTTGCATGGCCATTGGATGCGCGAGCGACGCGATCTTTATTCGCAAGCTGTGTTTTCCAGGACGGAACCGGGGCTGCACGTACCAGCAGTGCGCTACCTAGAAGCGCTTCAGATGCGCGCAAAAATACTGCATGACTTTTTGCATGGCACGATGCAAGATCTGGACGTGTTGATTTGCCCGACCATGCCGATACCCGTTCCAACGCACGAAGAAGCAGATGTAGAAACCCCTGGCAAGGTCTTTGGCGTGGTCACTGCTTTAACACCCTTGGTTCGCCCCTTTAATTATTTAGGGCTCCCCTCACTCACGATGCCCATTGGCGTCGATCGTGCAGGGATGCCGATTGGTGCTCAACTTGTGGGACGGCCATTTGCAGAGGCTCGGCTGTTGTCGGTCGCCCACCAGTTATCAAAAGATATCGCTTGGGACCGTTTAGCAAACATGAACAGAGCACAGGCACTTAAGGTAGAAATGTCATGAGTATGCTGTGGGATCAGTTTTTAACAGAAGCGGATAAAGCGGTACTTGCGCGCGGAAAATTCGGTCGCCGCATGGGGTTTGGACAGCGGCCGGTTGTCTTGGTGATCGATGCCCAGCGCTACATGGTTGGCGAGCCAGAAGACGAAAAAAATTGGCCATCAAGCTGTGGTGAGGTTGGACGACAGGCGATGCGATACATCGCGCAGGTTGTAAGCACGGCTCAGCAGGCAGAGGTGCCCTGTATCTTTACGCGGTTTGAAATAGAGCCCTCAGGGATTGATATGGGCGTCTATCAACGGAAGAGGGATTTGCTAGAGTCGGATAGATGGTGCTTAGCAGGGAGCTTGGGGGCAGAACTTTCGCCCCTGCTAGCACCTGCAGCGCGAGACCTTGTTTTTGTTAAAAAGAAACCGAGCGGTTTTCATGGCACGCCCCTGCTAGGCTACCTCATAGACCGCGGTATAGATACTGTGATTGTTGTGGGTGGGGCAACAAGTAACTGCATCCGTGCAACCGTCTTTGATTGTGCGTCGTATAACTATCGTGCGATCGTCCCGCAAGAGGCGGTCTTTGATCGCATCCCAATTTCGCATGCGATTTCTCTGTTTGATATGGATCGGCAGTTTGCAGATGTTCTGCCAACGCCTGAGGTCATCGACTATTTGTTAGCCTGTCAGAGCGGGCGTTTCGAGGTAGGTACAAGTGCCACATGATTTCTAATTTTTTTTGCAGCCTCAAGGTCGAATGCCTCTAGACCGATCGACCAGAGCTCAAGCATACGTTGTGCCATCTTTGCAAAATCGTCTTGCGGATAGGTGTTCACAAACTCGACGACTTTTTTCGTGGTCTCGATCAGCGCGACCGAAATTTGAGTTTCCCAGTCGTTGCGTCGTTTCGTACTGATAAGGCACTGATTGGCCAGTGCTGTAATTGTCTTTGGCGTTAACCAACGCTTTGAGCCTTCAAAGTTAAGCGCGAGGCCATCGTCGGCATCATTAGAGTTAAATAGCTGAGGTGCATAAACCGACATGCTGAGCATGTCATAGGCTGGCGCAAGAGCGGTGTTTTTAATCTCGTCATACATCAGGCCAAAATTTTTTAAATGTGCATCGCCATTACGAATGGTCGATGCAAGCAGGTATTGACCAAAAAAATGATCGTATGACTGTTTGATGTGACCGCCTTGGCAATAGATTCCTATAGTTTTAATTACTCGCTCAACTGAGCCTGTGAATTTCTCGCGTGCAGGCAGACCGAGCAGTGCGCACATATCTTCAAATCCCAGGCGCTTAGCATCTGCCGTCAAATCAAAGCGTTTTACTAGCAGATGTTTGCGGTCTTCGGATAAGTGAACCTCTGGAACGGTTAATCCGGCTGCACGCGCGGCCATCATTCCAAAATATTCAACCAACACGATCTGTGGATGATCTTCGTCGTTAAGCTTAACGATCCAGTTATCTAATGCCAGCGTGGGGCGGCCCTCCTGGTGGTTGACTGGGCTTTTAGCGAGAAACTTCATGAAGCCTCCAGAGACACCAGATTCATGTAGCCGAGTACCAAGATAATGTTTCACGAGCTTGGTTGTGTCTTCTTTGATCAAACTCGCTAGGGACTCATGCGCGGTTAAGCCAGAGAGCGCTTGACCGTGTGGGGTCACCTGGATCCGACCAATCATGTTTTCACCGATTACAGCAAGTAGTTCTAAGTCCCCAAAGCGCTCGAAGCGTTTAGAAAAATTTCTGACAATTAACTCGCGTAAAGATCCTTCAGGTAACGAGATCTGAAAGACCGGGTGGAGTTCTTTGCTGACCCAACTCGCTGTCCGTTTGGGCATGAGTAATGACACGGGTAGTACGCTTGGCGCGTCTGGTAGATAATTGAAGACAAAAGTGTAGGGGTCAGTCTGATCGAGAACACCGACTAGTTGCTTGGAGACATACACATCAAGCATTGGCTTCTCTTGGATTAATTGGGTTGAGCTGAGCGTGTGCTTGCGAAAAGCGCTTCGTTTTCGCGAGTGACGTCATCAAGCGTAGGTACGTGTTTGACCTGCGCTGTGAGTCGTAGGCCAAGTGCTGCAGTTACCCTGTGCAGGGTAGATAGCGTGCAGTCTCCTCCCGCTTCGATCAGTACGATCGTACGGCGTGAGACACCTGACATTTCGGCAAGCTGACCTTGAGTGAAGCGCTGTGACTTGCGAGCACGAACAATGTCCTGAATCAAGGGATCCCGGTACTCAATTTTTGAGCTAGTTTTGAGGATTTTAGTGATACTCATAAAGTAAATTATATATTACTTTTTATAAATAAATACAAATTTAGTAATTTATAAATTACATTATGAGAAAAATAGTAAGGAAATTAGCTTTGCAACAAACTGATCCGCTTCAGCCTCGGCCTTTAGGCCGGAAGGTACCGCGCCACATAAAACACGCCAGTAAACGCCAGGCCGACCACGGCTGTCATCCAGCTGATCATTCTCCATGTGCACGAAGTGATTTCGTGATGGATGGTTGTGGTGAGTTCGAGCTCGAGCCTTTTGAGGTCTTCTTTGGTTGCAAGTGTTGGGAGAATTGTGTCAAAGCGAGTTTCTAGCATCGTCATTCTGGTTTCCATTGGGTTATCCTCAAAGCCACGGTGATTGAGGATTTTAAGATTTTAGGTCGATCGCAAGAATGGTATTGGATAGTTTTGTCTAGTAGCAATCCTTCAATTGCATTTGCTTACATTTATAGAAAACCATAGAAAAATATGAAAAATTTAATTGCCCGTAATATTGCTGCCACGCTGCTCGCGACTGTCTGCACAGGTCTACTTTGCGCCTCAGCCGCGGCGCAGACCACTCAATGGCCCACCCGCCCCATTAAGATCGTGATTCCGTTTGGTGCGGGCGGAGGCACCGACGTGATTGGTCGGTTTTTAGCGCAAAAATTTACAGAAGGTCTTGGTCAAACCGTGGTGGTTGAAAATCGCCCTGGGGCAGGCGGTAGCTTGGGTAGCGCTGAGGTTGCGCGCGCACCGGCTGATGGTTACACAATATTGTTAGGTTCAAGCTCAACGCACGGCATCAATCCTGGTATGTATGCCAAGCTTCCTTACGATCCAATCAAAGACTTCGAACCGATCGGTTTGATCGCGACAAACTTGTTTGTGATGTCTGTACCCAAAGACTCACCGGTAAAAACCGTAGCCGACTTAGTGACTCTTTCGAAGGCCTCGCCCGGCCAGTACGATTACGCCTCCTCCGGTAACGGCACCACTAGCCATCTTGCGGCCGCATTGTTTATTTCGATGTCGGGTGCGAAGCTCACGCATATCCCATATAAAAGTAATGTGCCCGGCCTGACAGATTTGATGGCAGGTCGTGTGGCGATGATGTTTGACAATATTACGGCGATGCAAACGCAGATTAACGCTGGAACAATTCGCCCACTGGCGACAACAGGGTTAAAACGTACGACGGTATTGAAAGACGTCCCGACTTTGGATGAGGCGGGTGTCAAGGGCTATGACCTGAGAGGGTGGTTTTGTTTGCTCGCACCGGCAGGTACCCCTGCAGAGATTGTGACAAAGATGAATCGAGAGCTCGTTAGAGTGATCGCTATGCCCGAAGTGGCAGACAAGCTGATTGCACTAGGGGCAGATCCTGAAACGGGTACACCTCAAGAGCTACGTACACTGATTGCCTCTGAAATTATTAAATACAAAAAGATTATCGATATTGCCGGTGCGAAGGTTGAGTAGGGTGATGTGACTCGTGTCCGAATGATCAGACCGCAAGTCATTGATCGAGCTGACCTCGTGGCTCTTTACTTAAGTAGAGTGGGCTTAATCCAGTGCGTGCTCGTATTCTTTTTCAACACAACCTTAATTGCGTTGACGATCAACATTGCCGCGAGTTTGATCTAGTGGTGGTAACAAATTGTTACATTACTACTTTGTCGATTCGGTCAAAAATTCTTGTAGGTACGGTCAGAAATTGAGATAATTTCGGTATCGCACTTAAGGAGTTGTTTGAATGGAAGCTAGAATTATTGCGTTAGAAGAGTTTGCTGTTGACGCGCGTGATCGCCTCGCACGCATTGAGACTCGGTTGTATACCTTTGCGACCAAGGCAGACTTGCATCGCGAGCTGCACGGTATGACTTGGCGGCTCTTTGGTGGAGCCTCAGCCCTAGTCGGTATCGTCTACTGGATCGCCCGCAACATTCACTAATACCTTCTACTGCGCTCTCAACGAATGCCAGCGAATCACTAACCGCCAGAGCCGGTTCACTTCATATCACCTATTTTGCAATCGCGCAGTGCCCACCGCTTGAGATCTTGCCAGAGCCTGCCGCGATAAGCGGTGGCTCATTACGCAGGTCAACCGGTGGCGCTTGAGTCGCATCCCAAACCAAGAACGCCAGCAATCCACACCAAAAGACTACCTGAAGTTTGTGATTAGAGAGGCTCATGGTTGCTCGTGTCCCGTGGTTTGTGATCAGATAGGCTCATGATTGCTCGCACCCGATCACTTGTGAGTCGAGAGGCTCATGACCACTCGTGTCTTGTCTTTTGTAACTTGATCGGTTCATGATGACTCGAGCGCTATAGTTTGTAATGACGTCGCACGCGTACACCGATCAGCGTTCCGGCAAACGCTAGTGGCACCCAGATCCAACCGTGAACACTACCCGTTGAAATCCCACTGAGCATCGCCCCGATGTTGCAACCAAAGGCCAGGCGTGAGCTGTAGCCCATCAAGAAGCCCGCCACTAAACCGACCACCCACTGCGTGCCAGTTAAGGGTTGGCCGTCGCTGTTGGCGCGTGCCGAAACCCACAAGGCTCCGCCTAAAATACCAATATTGGTAATTGATGTGATGTCCATCAGTACCATTTCGCTCAAGCGTTGTGCGTTACCGGCCTGGCTCCAGAACGCGTTGGCAGTCGGGTCAAATAAGCCCGCAGCGGTCACAATCTTTGCGGCCCACAGCCCAAATCCGTAGACGACCCCCCAAGGTTGGCCGGCAATGAGCAGATTGAGCGTCGCCAACACTGCGAGTGCAACTGCGCCAAGCAGCCATTTGCGATCCCACCAGGTGCGCCCCGGGCCCACCCAAAGTCTTGCGGCGAAGCCGAATAGCGCAAGCCCAGCTAAAGTGATGAGTAGTGCTTGCGTACTGCCAAATTCGGTGACCAGACCAATGGGTTGAAGTTGCCCAAGCGTTAGCCAGTCGCCCACTTGCACCGAGCCCAGAAAACTGCCTAACGCAAAGAGCGGCAAAATCCCCATGTTCAGCGGCACGCCAAGACCCGCCTTGTAAAGCGTGCCCGAGCCACACCCATCCGCAATTTGCATCGTTAAGCCAAAGACAAAGGCGCCAATTAACAGGCTGACACTCGGTGGGCCGAGTGCCGCGGTCAGTTCCGAATATTGACCTAGAAGTGTCAATGAAAATGCGGAGGCGAGGGCGAGCAACACCAATTGACCTGCTACGCCACGAGGATCTCGTTGCTCAATTAACTGACGCCATCCGGTCGTGAAACCAAAGCGTGCGCCCGCCAGAGCGGCTCCCATCCCAATTCCCACTGCAAACAAAACGGCTTGGCGCACGGAGACCGACCAACCGAGATAGATAAAAAACACCAACAGCAGCAGGCTAAGTGGGAGACGTTTCATCATTCATTTCGTAAAACTGCATCGTCTGGGATCAGGCGATGATTTATGGGTTAAACGGTGATCACACGAGCATTAACGATGCATGAAGGTGTAACTCTATATGATGCGGATTGGCAGGCTCTTTATCGACAATCAGTTACTTTGCGGACCACAATTGCGCGTCGATGTACAACTGCTTGAGGCGATTAGGGACGTTGTCCATTGGCAACGCACCGTCGGCTTGCGTCCAGTCAACCATCGACCCGGCGTAGAGTTTCACGTTTGGCTGGCCCACAAGCTCTGATAAGACAAACCAATTCGTTGCGGCCCAGTGGCCCGTGTTGCAAAAAGAGATGACCTCTTGATCACTTTTAACGGGTGCTGAGAGAGCAAGTTTTTTTGCCTCGCTAGCAGGTACAACCTGGCTGCTATTTGGCGCAAACCACGTTGAGTGTTCGACGCTGACCGCGCCTTTCAACGTGCCCGGCACCTTGGCGGCTGTGTGTCGCGTTGAACCATCAAAAAAAGCGGTGGGGCGAGCGTCAATGAGTTGTGCTTTACCCGATTGAACGCTGCTGACCACTTCGGTGCGCGTTGCGATCATGCTTTGATTGATTGTCGGGACATAGGTGCTTGCTGTTGCTGTCACCGGTTGCGTGTTCAGGTCAAACCCTGCGGCTTGCCAAGCTTTTAAGCCACCATTCAACACAGACAGATTTTTTAAGCCCAACACTTTGAGTGTCCAGTACACGCGTGCTGCGGCACCGAAGTCTGTTGCATCCTTACCCGAAGACGTCACGATCACCTTTGAGTCGGGGGTCAGGCCCAAACGCTGCACAAGCTTGGTTAAGTTTTCAAGTGAAGGTAATTCACCAGGATTGCCCTCGGGGCCCCGCCAAGTGCCGTAGGGGGCATTCAGGGCCCCCGTAATGTGACCAGTCGCGTAAGACTTTGGGTCGCGGATGTCGAGCACGACGGTGCCGGTCGTGGTGAGTGCGGCCCGAGTTGCTTGCGCACTTAACAAGGGTTCGGCTGCGATGGCACTTGCGTACAGAAAGATACCTAAAAAACAGGAAGCGATTTGTTTGATCATGATTCAGACAACCTTAAACGTTCGATGTGTGAACGCATTGTGCTTTGTAGTTGTTAAAAGCGGAAGTACATATTGTATCTCTTCTTATAACCAAAAGAAATATAGAAATGGTAGGGTGACTGCCATTTGAAGTGAATGCAAGCTCTTGGTGTCACGACAAACTGCAGTCTTTAGGAAAGCGCTGTCATTGCTAAGGGAACTGGTAGCCTTTGACTATTTCACGCAAGAGTACCGTCATAGTTGCAAGCCTTTTGGTGCAGAGGGTAATAGGTTGGGCGTAGGCTGTATCGTGTGAAGATGAACGTCGAGATCCACACAAGAGTGCGAAAATCATTGTGTTTGTTCACCCTGCTTAGATGGGGCCGGGTAAAGTGCTCTCAATTATTGTTTTTTGGTCTATTCTTTGCGCTTTTTGGGCCAGTGTCGTCTGGCATCTCTCAAGCAGAAAGCTTAGCTGAGCCTCAAAAACTTGCGACCCTTGTGTCAACTGCGTTGGGCGTTGAGCACAGCCTAGTTCATTTTTTTCTTTACGCCGTCATTGCACTGCCGCTGCTGTTGGTATTCAGCATCTGGTGGCTTCTTCGCTTGCGCAAGCGTGCGCAGCGGCTTGAAGCAGTCGTGACTGAGGCCAATCTTAGCCGCCGTGAGCTTCTCCGTAAAAATGATTTGCTAACGATTGAGTTCTGCAGAAGAGAGAGGCTTGAGCGCGAGTTGCGTGCCAACGAAGAACGCTATCGCAGCTACATCGAACAGGCACCGATCGGGATTTTTGTGCTGCGGGGCAACGATGAGTTTGCGCTGCTGAACTCGGCTCTGAGTCAGATGACGGGGTACTCAAAACCTGAATTATCTACGATGAAACTGGCCGAACTGTTTTCGTCAGACACGTCAAAGGAGTCTGCCACTTTTTTTGAAAACATCCATCAACAAGATTCAAGCGAAAAAGAGATCACCTTACGCAAGAAGGATGGGTCGGTTTTTATCTCATACATACATGCCATCACACTTCCGGGTGACAGTGTGATGGGATTTTGCATGGACATCACCGAACGCAAACGAGCAGAAGAGAAGATTCATCATCTGGCTTTTTTCGATGCGTTGACTGCCTTACCCAATCGTCGTCGTCTACTAGACCGGCTGAGGCAGGCGACCCCGCACGGCGTGCAAGAGCATAATTTAGGTGCGTTGCTGATGATGGATCTGGATCATTTTAAGAACTTGAACGACACGCTAGGCCATGATGTCGGTGATCGCTTATTAAAACAAGTTGGTCGTCGCCTGATGGATTGTGTTCGCCCGGACGATACCGTTTCCAGAGTGGGTGGCGATGAATTCGTCATTATTCTTGAACGACTTGGTAAGAATGTTGCAGCCGCAACACGGCGCGCCGACGAGCTCGTAAAAAAGATTCAATCTGCGGTGTCACAGCTGTACCCTTTGACCCCAGGTAGACCCGATTACTACATCACCTCAAGCATTGGCTTGACACTCTTTGGTGATCAAGACAGCTCAATAGACGCGTTGCTAAAAAAAGCCGATGTCGCGCTCTATGAGGCAAAGAAGCGAGGCAGAAACACTTACCGCTTTTTTAGCCCTGAAATGCAGGCCTCTATCGACGACAGCACTTCACTAGTGGATGCGTTAAGGCGTGCGCTGCACAATAACGAGTTCACTTTGTATTATCAGCCTCAGGTGAATGCAGTCGGGCGTGTGGTGGGAGCCGAAGCGCTACTGCGCTGGACGCCGCCTAATGCTGACATCATTTCACCACTCACTTTTATTGCAGCGGCAGAAGAAAGTGGCCTGATAGTGCCGATTGGTGAATGGGTGATTGTGCAGGGTTTTAGGCAACTCAAGCGCTGGCAGCAATACGTTGAAACAAAGGATTTAAAATTATCGATCAACGTGAGTGCGGATCAGTTTCATCAGGCCGATTTTGTTGCAAAGATTTTCAACGGGATTGAGCAGTTTGATATCGATCCAACACTCATCACTCTTGAACTCACCGAGAGTGTCGTTCTGCAGCGTGTGGATCAAGCGATCGAGAAGATGCTTGAGCTAAAGAGTCGAGGCATTAGTTTTTCTTTAGATGACTTTGGCACAGGGTACTCCTCGTTATCCTATTTAAAGCTGTTGCCGCTCGATCAAGTGAAGATTGACAGCTCATTTGTGCGTGATATTTCGTTTGATCCGGATGATGCAGCGATTGTGCGAGCGATTTTGGCGATGAGCGATTCATTGGGCTTGAGTGTGATCGCCGAAGGTGTTGAGACGCAGGTGCAACGAGAGTTTTTGTTTGATCATGGCTGCCTGCATTATCAAGGCTACCTGTTCGGTCGTCCGGTTCCGATCGAAAACTTTAGCGCACACGCTTCGCACGCCTCGAAATAGATTCGGGGCTCTTGCCAAGCGGTCAGACGGTGTTTATATCGGGTTGTATTCAGGTTTCCATCTAAGCTTTTTCTGAATATCTTTGTTAACCAGGTGTGTAGGGTGTGTCTCTGCCCGGCACGACTCCTGCTGGCAAGCTTTCGATATGCTGACAAATTGCGCCGGGCGTGGTCAGCCAGAGCTGATTGCGATGTTTCATAATATGTTCGATCACGCGTCTGAACTGCCGAAGCCGATAGGGCTGCCCTAGAATAAAACTATGTAAAACAATTGGCATGACTAAGGGCCTGCGAGCTGACTCTTCAAGCATTTCATCGAACTGATCAATGAGATTCTGACAATATAGTTGTGAGGGCGTACGGCGAGTGACTGCCTCGATTGAGTCGTTTAGGTCGTGTTGGTACGGTATAGACAGGATCGGGCCATGGGTGGTTCTGAACCATACCGGTTGATCATCTAAAGACCAATCCATCATGTAGCGATAGCCTGCCGCTTTGAGCAAATCGAGCGAGTGGTGTGTTTGCGAGATGTAAGGCGCCAACCATCCCATGGGTGGCTTACCTTCATGACGATGGATTGCCTCGGTGGCTTCGGTAATACAGGCTTTTTCTTGCTCATAACTCATGTCGATCTGACGTTCGGCATTGGTTCTGCCATGCCCGACGATTTCGTCCCCTCTGCTGCTAAAGGCTTTAATCATCTCGGGACAATAGTCATAGAGCTCGGTGTTGATTAACAGTGCATACGGAAACTGATAGGCCTGGGCCAACTCAAGTAGTCGCCAAGCGCCAACGCGATTACCATAATCTCGCCAGGCAAAACTGCGCGTGTTTGGCTGTGGGCCTGGGCCGCCGTAGTCGTTTCCAATCCCTTCGCCAAAAGAAAAATGTTCAACATTTAAGCTGAAGTGCACCGCCAGACGCTTGCCGTCAGGCCAACTGTAGTCAGGCCGAGCATTGATGGGGCTGTAGTCGTAACGATGATGAGTTTTAAGCATGATGAATCTCAAGGCGATGAGCTAAGTCAAAAAAAGCTAAGGCTCAGTGTAAAGTAAGTTGGTCTCGGTCGTGATGATAAGACTGGAAGTGCGGTGCAGCTTGAAGCGGAGGTTGCCAAGCCATTAGAGCCGTCGTTTGAGTGTGCCCAATTAAAACTTATACCCTAAGCCGACGAGTGCATTTTGAGCGCTAGATTAGACTCTGCCAGAGAGATTGAGCGCCCCTTTTTGCGAAGCAAGCGTTAGATCGGCGTACTTGTAATAGGTGAGTTCTGCGAAAACATAGACATTGTCGGTGAGCAAAAGTTTTGCGCCGATACCAACTAAAGGGCCGTTGAAGTAGGCGGTTTGCCCGTCAATCATGGAGCCCGGAACTGGCGAATCGACGGCTGAGGCCATATAAGCCCAGCCCAATTTTCCGTAAGCTTGTAGGCTTTGCGTCAAAGCCAGGCTTGGTAGAGTTGATACGGCGACGCGGCCACTTTGCGGGTTGTATTCAAAACGGGCGCCTAAGCCGATGGTTTCGGTCAGAGCGACCGAGTAGCCAATATTCACAGCAAACGGCACCCCGGTTAATCGCTGGTCTTGATCGGCACGACCGCTATGACGATTGTTAATTTTTACGTCTTGTACCTTGATAGTCATTTCTTGATAGCCAGTCGCAGCCTCGAGGCTGAGGCCGGCAAAGCGACTAGACTGTGCGGAGGCAGCCGTACCAATCACTAGCAAACTAGTGATTAGGGTGATTTTTCGGATCTTCTCGAGCTTTTTTAAGTCGATCTGTTTTTTCAAAATACGCTTTTATTTTTTGCGATACATGAACAACTATATATTCGACAATTATTGTGTGTATTGTTTTTAAAAAAGCAACAGAAGCAAGAATCTCTTTATAGACCACAGATACTACAGGGCTTTTTGTTAAGATGATATCTTTATTGGTTGACAGGCCTGGCGGGCTAAGAATTAGCGCCAATTGGGGTGTATTGAGTCAATGGTAATTCGCCGCTTAATCGTATGTTTTGATTTTGTACTGAGGTTTCAATTTTTTTGAGGTTTAAAAATAATGTCTGCACAAACTGCATCAATGCCCCCTTTTCATTTGGCTTTTCCAGTGCGTGATATCGAAGAGGCTCGACAGTTTTACGTCGGAGTTTTAGGCTGTGGCGAAGGCCGTAGCGCCCCAGACTGGGTTGACTTCGATTTTTATGGCCATCAGGTCGTTGCACACTTAGCACCTGACGAATGTGGGCACAAGCAAACCAGCGCGGTCGATGACCATCAGGTGCCCGTGCGTCATTTCGGAGCAGTATTGTCGATCCCGCAATGGGAAGCGATGGCGACAAAGCTCAAAGCAGTCGGCACAAAATTTGTGATCGAGCCCTACACCCGCTTCAAAGGTGAAGTTGGTGAACAATCAACCATGTTTTTTATGGATCCGTCGGGTAACGCCATTGAGTTCAAGGCTTTCGCGAACATGAGTTCGCTATTCGCTAAATAACGCAGTGATGTGAGATCGTGCGGTGCTAACGTATGGCGCGATGCGGCTGAAGGTGTGAGAGCTTGCCCTTGGCTAGCTCACCTTACATCTCTGTGTGCCAGCCAGCTTGGCTGGTTAAGACGACTGATGAATGACCCACCACAGTGTCAGTGCTGATGGCCCAAACAGCAAGAGCATGAGAGTCCAGACTGCTGTCTGACTCATGCCGCTAGCCGGTGTTTCGTGATGTGACGTTTCGTGTTGCATAGTTGCCTCTTGATAAGATTTTGTTGATGCATTATTCAACAAGTGTTGGTAATAAACAAGTCGATCTTAGTTTTTTTGGCCCGCAACCTTTAACGGACCTTCGCTCTCGACGGACTCGTTGACTGAACAAGGTCGTGAAAAGCGTAGTCTTCAATGCATGCATGTTTTAACCAATTGCGCGGAAATCCTCCCCGTTCAGGGGGAGGAAGTCAACCTCCTACTCGGCCTTGATTCCATTCTTTCGCATCAGCTCAGTCCACTTGATGATGTCTGCTGCAATCTCGGCGGCAAAGGCTTGTGGCGTGCTACTGATGGCTTCAGAGCCCTGCTCGGCAAAGAGTTTTTGCGTGGCTGGGTCGCGGGCGATTAAAGCGACCTCGGCGGCGAGCTTATCGACGATGGCCCGTGGCGTGCCGGCGGGCGCAAGCATGCCAAGCTTGAGAGTTACGTCGTACCCTGGGTAGCCTGACTCGGCAACGGTTGGTACGTCAGGCAATAGCGCTGAGCGCTTATTACTGGTGACTGCTAACGCGCGTAACTTGCCGCCTTTAATATGAGGCAGTGCGGTCGAGGTAGTCTCGATCATCATTGAGGTTTGCCCTGCCACGGTATCTGCCAAGCCAGGCGCGTTACCTTTGTAATGAACTGCAGTGAATTGAGCGCCCGAGGCCATTGTTAACAGTTCGACAGCTAAATTCGCCGAGCCTCCGCTGCCCCCCGTGGCGACGTTGATCTGCTTGGGTTTTGCCTTCGCAAGCGCAATAAGTTCTTGCAGAGTATTCACGGGCAACGAGGGATGCACTACGACGAATAAGGACAGTTGTGTTAACAGACTGATCGGCGCAAAGTCTTTATTGGTGTCGTAGGGCAGGGTGGCAAATAAGCCCGGATTCATGGTGTGCGCTGAAGTAATCGTGCCGGTGATTAACAGCGTATAGCCGTCTGGCGTACTTTTTGCGACAGACTGACTGCCGATGATCGTGCTTGCGCCTGGCCGGTTTTCAACAATCACTTGTTGCCCAAGTTGCTCAGATAATTTCTTTGAGTAGACCCGCGCGGTAATGTCGACGTTGCCGCCGGCGGTGTACGGCACAATCACTTTGATTGGTCGGTTCGGATAGTCAGTTTGTGCGCGAACGCCTGTTGCTGCGCCAAGTAAGCCGATTAAACCCGCAAGCGCGATTGCGGCGATGCGATTGACATGAACTGGCTGCAACATTTTTTGAATATTTTTTTTCAAGTCGTTCTCCTTAAAACTCCGCCGGTTCAGCAGATGGACAAACAATTCATTTTCTCTTCAAAACACTTTTCTCGCCGCAGTCGAGTCAACCTTAACGTCCGCAGTGTCTGCTTTAGGCGGCGCCAAGCTCCGCACGCACAAGCTGTGCGCCTTGGCTCAGCGCGCAGAGTTTTCCGTAAGCGACTTCGCGAGGCAGATACTTCATGCCACAGTCGGGCGCAGGGATCAGTTGTTCAGCTTTGACATATTTCAAGCCTGCTCGAATGCGAACTGCCACTTGCTCGGCCGTTTCAATTTGATGATTGCCTAAGTCCAACACACCCAACATAATTTTTTTACCGGCCAAATCCGCGAGCACGCCCAGATCAAGCTTGGGTTGAGCTGCCTCGATTGAAATCTGCGTGGCAATCGACTCGCCCAAGCCGGGCAAAAATGAATAACCAGTTGGCTTTTGCCCTTTGACGACAGCGGCATAACCAAAGCATAGATGCACAACCGTGGGCACGCTGATCCCCTGCAAGGCCCGGTTGATCGCTTTGACCGCGTAGCGTTTAGCGGCCTCAGGGTCGTGGCGCAACCAGGGCTCGTCGAGTTGAATAAAATCCGCGCCGGCGGCTTGCAACGCCAGTGCCTCGGCATTCACGGCGGCAGCAAAATCCATCACCATGGCTTCTTCGTCATGGTAGAACTCATCTTTAGCCTGTTGTCCCATCGTAAAGGGGCCAGGCAGTGTGACTTTGGTTAAGCGGTCAGTATGCTTTTTCAAAAACTTGAAGTCCTCGACCTCAACAGAATGTACGCGAGTGATCTTGCCGACCACGCGAGGTATCAGCGTCTCAAGTCCGTTTTGAGAACGGATCACAGCGGGGTTTTGGTCGTCGATGCCATCCAAAGAGTTGGCAAAGCGGTTTGAATAGCTTTCGCGTCTGATCTCGCCATCCGTAATGATGTCTACGCCGGCCCGCTCCATGTCTTGAATCGCAAGTCGTGTGGCATCGTCCTGCGCCGCTTGCAGCTGCTCGGGGGCAATCCGCCAAAGCTCGCGCAAACGTGTACGCGGCACGCCTTGGGCGAGTAGGGCGTGATCCACTAGCCAAGCGGGTTGCGGGTAGCTACCTACAACGGTAGTCGGCAAAAGTTTAGGAGTTGTTTTCGTGTTCATTCAAAAAATCTTTTAAAGCAAAAACTGTGAAGAGGATGACAACGGCTTGAACTAAAGAGAGGATTGCAACGGTCTGAACCGAGAAGAGCGTCAGGCGCGACACACCAAAGGCGAACCAGCGCCCTCGGTGTTTGGCTTTGTCGACTAAGCGCTTAGTTCGCAGTCGCGCCAGAGTCTTTAACGATCTTTGTCCACTTAGCAAGTTCTGTCACGGTAAACGCATTGAAGTCTTTTGTATTCATCGGGGTGATGATCAAACCGAGTTCAATAAAACGTTTTTGTGTAGCTGGGTCTTCCAAGATCGTCATCGTGGCTTTGTAAAGTTTGTCGATCACGGGTTGAGGCAAGCCAGCAGGGCCTGCCAAGCCCCACCAAGGGCGTAGGTCGTAACCCGGCACGGTGTCGCTGATAGGTGGCACTTCTGGGGCGATCGGGCTGCGCGCTGTGGTCGCGACGCCCAACGCTTTCAGGCGGCCAGACTGCACATGGGGATAAATGACAGGCACGTGATAAAACGCCATCGAAACTTCACCGGCAAATAAATCACTAAAACCTTGGGTGATGTTTTTATAGGGGATGTGCCGGATATCAATGCCAGCCAGCGTTTTGAGTAGCTCGCCCGCCATATGCGGCGAGGTACCCGAGCCGGCCGAGATATAGGTCAGTTTGCCTGGATTTGCTTTTGCATAGGCGATGAGTTCAGCCATGTTGTTGGCAGGGATCTTAGGGTTGATCGCCAACATATTTGGCGCGGCAACCATCAAAGCGATATGTGTGAAATCTTTGATGGGATCGAATGGCACATTGGCATAAAGTGCCGGATTGGTGGCGTGTGTGGCGCTTGTTGAAAACGAGAGCGTGTAACCATCGGGCGCGGCTTTGGCGGTTGCGTCAGCCGAGATGTTGCCGCCGGCACCAGCCTTGTTCTCGACCACCACGGTCTGGCCAAGGCTGTCGCCGAGCTTTTGGGCGTAAAGTCTGGCAATGACGTCGGTCGTCGTGCCTGCCGAGTACGGAACCAAAAATTTAATGGATCTGTTGGGATAGTCTTGCGATTGCGCGTGAGCGCTGAGCGAGGGTAAAGCGCTGGTCAGAGCGACTGCCAGCATACCCACTAGTTGAGTCAGTTTTGAAGGTGAAAAGCGCAACATTGCGGTTCCTTTAGAGTGTCTGTCTGTATCGTTTTTTGCTATGGGGTCTTTGCTTGATCGCCAAGCGCTATGCAGCAGCGTCAAGGCCTCTCGTGGGCTAAGTGTAAAGCGCAAACCGCGTCAGCGGGCGGGTTTTATATGCAGGTGATCCTGTATTGACAGGTCGCAAATAGTCTAAGAGCTTTTTGAATGGGGCAACGAGAGATCCATGTAGGCGATGGTTTGACAGTTCTTGAAGGTTCAAATCTGCTACGATCAATTTAAAACTGATGCCAAGATGATTCAGTTCGAGAATAGCTAGCGCAGAGCCCTAGGTGTTTAGTGCGACGTAATTATTTTTTGTAATTGACCTGCATGAAGGTGACTAGGATGGCCGTGATTAATTTTGAAGCAATCGTTTTTGCATTTGTATTAATTTTGGTGCTTGTCACCCTAAAATTGTCGATCAAGATTGTTCCTCAGTCTGAAAACTGGTTGGTTGAGCGACTGGGCAAGTACAACCGTAAACTTGAAGCCGGTTTGCACTTGCTGATCCCTTTTTTAGAAACTGTGCGTTACAAGGTTTCTATCCAAGAAATCCAATTGCCGCCTGATCCAATCAACGCGATTACTCACGATAACGTCTCGATCTCAGTTCAGCTTGCAATTTTGTATCGCATCACTGATGCCTCGCGCACGATGTATCGCATTGAAAATCTCACCCTTGCAATTAAAACAATTGTGAATGGCACGATTCGTAGCGTCATCGGCAAAACAGACCTCGACGGCGTGCAGTCCAACCGTCGGCATCTGGCACAAGAAATCGAGGCCGAGTTGCAGACGGTATCAGACGAATGGGGCATCAAACTGACTCGGGTTGAAATCACTGAGGTCGATGTAGATAGCGCGACAAAAGAGGCGATGCAGGTACAACTAAATGCCGAACGTAAGCGCCGCGGCCAAGTGACTGAGGCCGAAGGAATCAAACAAGCGACCCAGTTGCAAGCGGATGCTCGCTTGTATTCGGCCGAAAAAGAAGCTGCTGCCAAACGTATTTTGGCGGATGCTGAAGCCTATGCCGTGACAGCGGTGTCAAAGGCAATCTCAGAGGGTGGGGCAAGCGCCGTTGAGTTCGAAATCAAAAAGATTCAGGCGGCCGCCATTCAAGAGCTATCGAAAGGAAACAATTCAAAAATCATCATGTTGCCTAGCGATGTGTTGTCGGCCTTGTCTGGCCCGCTTGGCAAAATTGCTAGTAAATTTTGAACAAGCGCCTGCGCCCGGTTTTGGCTATGAAAATCCAACGACGACTTACTGTGCAGCTTTGAATATGGCAATCCAACAACGACCTGCCGCGCGACTTTGAACATGGAAATCTACCAAATCTCAATTGTTGTGGCGATCGCGCTTGCGATCACAGAGCTGCTCACGCTGACGTTTATTTTTTTAGGGATGGCGGGCGCGATGCTCTGCGTGGCGGTCATTCAGTATTTCACTGGCACCTTTAGCTGGCCTCGTGAGGTCATCGTTTTTGTTGTTGCCTCGGTTGCTGTGACCGTGCTTTTTAGAAAAATATATCGAAACAAAACAGATCAGACGAGGCTTAAGGCTGATGATATTAATCAGTACTAATTGAGTCGCTTCACTAGCGCTTCAGTAAACGTTGTTGTGGTCGCCTTGCCGCCTAAGTCTGTTGTTTTCACGTTGTCTTGATTCAGTGTCAGATCAATCGCGGTGCGCAGGCGGGTAGCCAGCTCGGGGTGCCCAACGTGGTCAAGCATGAGCCCAGAGGCCAACAATAGTGAAATCGGGTTGGCGATCCCTTTGCCAGCAATGTCCGGGGCTGTACCATGCACAGCTTCAAAAATTGCGACATCCTTGCCAATATTGGCACCTGGGGCCAAGCCTAAGCCACCTACCAAGCCAGCGAGCTCGTCTGACAAGATGTCACCAAACAAATTCGAGCATAAGAGCATGTCGAACTGCCAGGGGTTCAGCACAAGTTGCATGGCACAGGCGTCGACAATACGGTCATCCACCGCGACACGGCCCTCGTATTCACGTGCGACGTTGCGAGCCTCTTCTAAAAATAATCCCGTCAACACTTTCAGTACGTTGGCCTTATGCACGATGGTAATTTTTTTGCGTCCGTGCTTAACCGCGTATTCAAAGGCATAGCGTGCGATGCGGTTGATGCCGACGCGTGTGTTGGCGCCTGAAGAGAGCGCGACGGCGCGTGGGTCGTCTCCGACCGGCAGATAGTGCTCATGCGCCACATAAAAACCTTCGAGGTTTTCGCGGATCAACACGATATCGATCTTGTCAAAGCGCCCAGGCACAATGGTCAGTGCTGGACGCACATTGGCGTATAAACCAAAGGTCTCACGCAACCGAACGTTCGCCGAGCGAAACCCTTCGCCAATTGGGGTTGAGAGTGGGCCTTTCAGTGCCAAGCCATTTTTACGAATGCTATCGAGCAGCGGTTGCGGCATCGGGTCGCCGCAGGCGTTAAACGCGGCCATCCCGGCAAGTTGAGTCTCCCACTTGAATGGGGCGCCTAAAGCCTCGAGCACCGCAACGGTGGCTTTGACCACTTCAGGGCCAATGCCGTCGCCTGGAATGAGGGTGGTTGGGATGGGGTTGAGTGCAGTCATCACGGAGGCCTTGTCGCAAATGGCAAAAACTCAGTTTAAGACAAAAGCCGTAAAGTGTTTGGCTGGGCGCGACACATTCTCAGACTAAAACTCGGAGGCCTCGCCTGCGAGGCGGCCGCTCTCTAAGGTCTATGCGCCGGCCTGTTCATTGACCACCGAGCCACGCGCAACGCTGATTAAGAGCTGACCTGGTTTGCTGCTGATTAATTGAACATGATCAATTAAATTCAAAGACTCGGTAGTGAGCGGCACAGCAACAAACACATAGACGCTTCCGGCTGGTGGTTTGACTAGGCCATTTAACGCTCGTAAAAGCGTTGATTTACCGGCGCCAGACGTACCCAACAAGACCACAAAAGATCCCTGAGTAATGTCCAAGCTGGTGCTTTTTAGGGCCTTTAGGTTGTTTTTATAGGTGACTTCTAGGTCAGCAGTGCAAATCACTGAGTCTGTCGCCACAGGGTGGCTATTAAAAGGCGCGATGGCAGGATTCATATCTTTTTTGGGGCTTGCCATTAATTGTGACGATGGGTCAACGTTGAACGTTGACTGATTTTGCCGACAGTTCAACTGCGGCCCTTCCTTGGTTGTGGCAATAGCTCAACATCGACCCATCATCTACCTAATCATTGGTATTATGATGACTTGAAATGACATTTGTGTGACTCGCTAGCCGTTGCAAAAAAGCTGCTGCCTAAGTCACTCAATCACCATCGGCCTGCCGGCTCTAAGAGATATCTAAAAAGAGACCCCTCATGAACTTGACCCCCGCTCAATTGGCGCAGTTTGATAAAGACGGTTATTTATTTTTTCCAGGTTTATTCACCTCTGAAGAAACCAAAACCTTGAACGCCGCCGTGCCAGAGCTTTACAGCCGGCGCGAAGCTTTCAATGTGCGTGAAAAAGGTAGCGATGCGGTGCGCACCAACTTTGCAGCGCACATGTATAGCGAGCCCTTTGCAAAGCTTGGGCGTCACCCACGCATGATCAAGCCAGTTGAAGAACTGTTCGGTGAAAAGCTGTACATGCATCAGTTCAAGATCAACGGCAAGATGGCGTTTGAAGGCGACGTCTGGCAGTGGCATCAAGATTACGGCACTTGGTTGAATGACGACATGATGCCAACCGAGCGCGCCATGAACATTGCGATTTTCTTGGATGACGTGAATCCCTTCAACGGCCCCTTGATGTTCATCCCCGGCAGTCATAAAAAAGGCGTCATCGAGGCCAAGCACGATCTTACTACGACCAGTTATCCGCTGTGGACAGTCGACAACGCACTGATCACACAACTCGTTGCGCGTGCTGGTGATAAAAATGGCGGTATCGTCAGTCCCACAGGCCCTGCGGGCTCAATGATTTTGTTCCACAGCTGTTTGGTGCATGCCTCGGCCAGCAATCTGTCGCCCTGGAACCGCAACGCGGTTTACTTAAGCCTTTGTGCGGTCTCTAACCATATTCGCCGGCACAAGCGGCCCGAATTTATTGCTCATCGCGACTTCACGCCAATTGAATGCTTGCCTGATGATTGCTTGACCAAGTCTTATCCAATCGACTTGCCGTGGGGCAAAGGGATGCCCGCGAGCGCGCTTGAAACTTCACTTGAAGAAGTGCAGGTGGCTGCATGAGCTTGCATGCAAAGCTTGTAGAGCGCGCCGCGGCCAATCGCCCAATTCGTATTGGGTTGATTGGTGCAGGCAAGTTCGGCTCGATGTACCTGTCACAAATCCCGCGCACACCAGGCGTGCATTTGGTCGGCATTGCAGACTTGTCTCCGACGGCTGCGCGCACCAATCTTGCGCGTGTTGGCTGGGCGCCAGAACGCCTGCAAGCCAAGTCGTTAGATGATGCCGCAAAGAATGGCACAACGTTTATTTCTGAAGACTGGCAAGCCTTGGTGCGTCATCCTTCGGTGGATGTCGTCGTTGAGTGCACGGGCTCGCCCATGCATGCTGTTGACCACATCCTTGAGGCCTTTGAGTATAAAAAGCACGTGGTCAACGTGACCGTTGAAGCGGACGCGTTCTGTGGCCCGTTGCTAGGCTCGCGCGCCTTGGCCGCTGGCGTGGTCTACTCGTTGGCCTTTGGCGATCAGCCTGCTTTGATTTGTGACCTAGTTGACTGGGCGCGTACCTGCGGCTTTCCGGTCGTAGCAGCAGGTCGTGGGCACAAATGGTTGCCGCATTTTTCAGAATCGACTCCTGAGACGGTATGGGGGTTTTATGGCTTGACCCCCGAGCAAGCCGAGCGCGGTGGCTTAAATCCAAAAATGTTCAACAGCTTTTTAGATGGCTCTAAGCCATCGATTGAAAGCACTGCCGTTTCAAACGCAACGGGCTTGGGTGTGCCATCCAATGGGTTGCTGTACCCGCCCGCCAGTGTTGAAGATATCCCTTTTGTGACAAGGCCCATCAGCGAAGGTGGCGTACTTGAGCGAAAAGGCATGGTTGAAGTGATCTCTAGTCTTGAAAAAGATGGGCGCGAAATTCCTTACGATATTCGCATGGGGGTGTGGGTGACGGTTGAGGCTGAGACCGACTACATCAAGAACTGTTTTGAAGAGTACAAGGCGCACACCGATCCGACAGGGCGTTATTTCACGCTGTACAAGCGCTGGCACTTAATTGGGCTTGAGGTTGGCATGAGCGTCGCCAGCGTGGCCTTGCGCGGCGAGGCGACGGGTGTTGCCACCGGCTGGAACGCCGACGTAGTGGCGACTGCTAAACGTGACTTGAAGCCAGGCGACATGCTCGATGGTGAAGGCGGCTATACGGTGTGGGGTAAGTTGTTGCCCGCCTCAACTTCTAAGCGTATGGGTGGTTTGCCGCTCGGAATGGCGCATAGTGTCAAAGTGGTACGGGCTGTCGCAAAAGGGCAGAGCTTGTGCTGGGATGACGTGCAGATGGATCCCAATACTGCAGCCTTTAAGATCAGGCGCGAGATGGAATCGGCTTATACGTTTTGAGTATTGAGTGGCTCTGTTTGGCCACCTGCAAAAATTATCTGACCTCGGCTGAAACGC
>Ga0222712_10001586_pt1 | contig 27592 bp, 28 predicted proteins | sample C33_657DmetaG_FD_165043 | JGI IMG/M metagenome (GOLD analysis project Ga0222712, IMG submission 165043) | Estuarine water microbial communities from San Francisco Bay, California, United States - C33_657D | ecosystem: Environmental > Aquatic > Marine > Unclassified | place: USA: California... | reverse complement strand
TCGGAGCCTGGCACGACCGAAATGACCGCTGTGTTTTGCAATGTGAATACTCGCAAGCGCTCGAGTGCATCTTCAAGTTGGGTTTGGGTGATGGCTTCGAACTGCTCACCGGTTGGCTTGATGCGGCTAACTATTCGCTTGAGCATGAAGTTGCGCACATCTTGACGTTCGACGTCCCAGCAAACCAGTAGCCACTGCCCCGCAACGTGACGAACCTGCCACGGATGTACGACTCGGCGCTCCACGCTGCGCTCGGGTGCTCGGTAGTCGAAAGTTACCTCGAGTCGATCGCGGGCCGCTTCTTCTAGCTGCAAAATGCCTGGTTCGTTCGTCAAAATTCTCGGAGCGAAACCGGCCAACTCCAAACCCTCGCTGGCCATGCCGAGCGCTTTGAGGCGCATAACCGCTCTCGACGCCTCGGCTGAGAACGAGGCCCTTGCCCAAACCTTGGCTGCCAGTTCGAGCAAACGCAGTTGGTTTGGGGTGAGCGAAGTGCCTTTAGGCCAAACGAAGGTGTCGGCGGGTATGAAGTAGCGGCTCTCGGTGTTGTCGTCCATGTCAGAGTCGCGAATGAAGGTTTCAACCTGCACGCCCATGTCGCGCAAAGACTGCTTGTCTCGCTCAAACATTTTGTTGAGGGCATCCGCCTTGACACCATCTTCAATGGCTAGTGAATAGCCTCTGACGCTGCGAAAAAGCTCTTCTTTGCTAAGGCCCACCGAGTTGCTCAGCAGAGCGAGTGTCAGGCTGAGCAGGCGTTCTGGTTTAGTGTCCGGCTCTTTCTGCCATTCACCCTCATCCAATGATTCGCCTGTCATAGCCCCAATGACGCTTCGACTACTTGCCCTTGATGCCGAGAATGTCGATCACGAAAACCAAGGTTGAGTTACCTGGAATGGTCGACATGGCGTCTGCGCCGTATCCGAGATTTGGTGGAATGACCGCCACGATCTGGCTACCAACCTTCTGGCCGGCAACAGCCTGAACGAAACCGGTGATTAGACCAGGTTCTTTGATGACGAAGCTGGCTGGCTGGCCCTTTTCCCATGAAGAGTCAAAGCTGGCGCCATCTGCCCAGGTGTAACCCGCAAAGTGCAGCAGAACTTCGTCGCCAATCTTGACGGTTTCACCGGCGCCTTCGATTAGCACCTCGAGTGCTGTGGTTTCAGCACCGTCTTTTGAAGCCTTTGGGAACGGCGAGTCAACCGGAATGGTCACGCCTGGCACGCCATCAAGAGCGCGGATGACGGTTGGAAAACCGGTTTGAGCGCCCTTCTCGTTACCGACTGCGTATGGCAGGTAGACGTTACGAATGTCGAAGACGAAAAGTACGTCGTCATCTGGACCAAGGCCGAGCTGCTCGATGCCTGCGCCACCGTGAATGATTTCTCCTGGGTAAAGAACCGCTACGCGGCTTCCTTCACGAACGCCACCGAGCGCTTCACAAAATAGCGGGTCTTCGCCTGGCTTTAGCATCTGTCCGCTGGCTCCACTACCGTCCAAGGCCGACGCTTGGAAAACTTCACCGGTGGCTGCGTTGATGCCCATGTATTCGAGTTCAACGACCTGGTTTCCGGTGATAACCGGACCGGTGCCTGCGGCAAGAACAGCGGTGTCTGACTTAGTCGTGGTAGATGCCTGCAAAGGAGTTCCGAACTCAACCTTCGCCTCTTCGCCGCCAATCGTTACCTTTACGTCTTTAACTGGGCTCTGGGCGTTGGTTTCGGCAACGGCGTCTCCACAGTTTGCCTTCAATGTGGCAAACATTGCCTCTTCTGAGTCGATGCTGGAGCAGCCAGCGAGTGAAAGTGCGAGCGCGATTGAGGCTACAAATGCTAGGGATTTACGCAAGATTTTGTCCTTAAGGCTTTTCTCTAAGTGTAGTTGTGGCTTGGTTAGTCTTCGTCAGAATTGCGACTCGAACTGACTGCCGCCGACTCTTGGGCGTTGCGCAGGTTCTTGCGCATCTTCTTGTCGCTGATTCGCTTTTCACCTAGGTGCTCTGGGTTCCAGACCGACAAGTCTTCGTCGGTGAACTCGCCCTTTGAACGTTTGGTTTTGAACTCGGGTAAGACTGTGCCCGGCGCAAGTCGTCGTGCCGTGATCAAGAAGCCGGTGTGGCCGATCATGCGGTGTTCTGGCCTAACCGCAAGACCTTGAAGGTGCCATGGTCTGACCATTGCTTCCCAAGCGTGCGGGTCGGTGAAATGGCCGCTCTGTCTCAGTGCTTCAGACAAACGAGAAAGCTGTGTCACGGTGGCCACGTAGCCTATAAAAAGCCCGCCGGCGATCAGCGCATCGGCAGACTCTTCGATGCACTCCCAAGGTGCGAGCATGTCGAGAACCACGCGGTCGATGCTGTGCGGCTCGACGGCCAGTGGCAGTTGCTCTTGCAGGTCACCAATGGTGACGGTCCAGTTGGATGGTCGTACTCCCATTTCGGTGGTCACGTTAGCTTGAGCGATTTCGGCAAAGTCTTCGCGACGCTCGAAGGAGTAAAGTGCACCCGCGTCACCGATGGCTCGCAAGAGGTACATGCTGAGTGCACCCGAGCCAACTCCCGCCTCGACAACTCGAGCACCCGGAAAGATGTCACCTTCGACGATGATTTGCGCAGCATCCTTGGGGTAAACAATCGCGGCGCCGCGTGGCATCGATAGAACGAAGTCGGTAAGCAAAGGTCGTAGCGCTAAATACTCAACCCCGTACTGGTTTTGGACCACCGAGCCTTCAGGTTTGCCGATGATGTCGTCATGGCGCATGTCACCTCGGTGGGTGCCGAAGGCGGCGCCAGCGACCAAAGTGATGGTGTTCATGCGACCCTTAGGGCCGGTTAGTTGAACCTTGTCACCTTCAATAAAAGGGCCTCGTTTCAGGTGCTTAGTCATTTTGTTCCTGTTTTCTTCGATTGGAAATCTCGGCGTGAAATGCCTTTAGCTGCTTCACAGTGACGCCCTCCAGGGTTGGCCACAAATTACGGTCGGGTCGGGCTGGAATGATCATCATGTTTGGTATGCCGATTGCTACGGTTCCGGCTGCCTCTGCCGAGAGAATGCCGGTTATGGAATCTTCAAAAGCGATGCATTCCGAAGCGGCAAAGCCAAGCGCGGCAGCCGCCTTGAGGTAAGGCTCGGCATGGGGCTTTCCGTGCACAACATCGTCACCCGCGATTACAACGTCGAAAGCTTTGAAAGGCATCGCTTCGACTACCTGAAGCGCGGTTTTGTGAAGAGACATTGTCACCAAAGCGGTCTTGATATTCTTTCGACGAAGTTCACGAATCAGTTCTTGAGCGCCCGGCCGCCAAGGTATCTCTTTGGCCAGTTGCCTGTTTACCGAGTTGCTTAGACGTTGAACAATGTCGTCAATTTCGAGCTCTGAGCCGATGTGCTCTTTGATCAGCTTCGAACTCTCGGTGAGGCTCAGTCCGATTACTCGCTGACCATCTTGCTCGGTCCATTCTGCGGCGTGCTCGGCGGCAAGAGCTTGCTCAGATCTAAGCCAATATGGCTCTGAGTCGATGATTGTGCCATCCATGTCAAACAACACGGCCTTGAGCCCAGATTTCGAAAAGAACATAGTGGTGAGTTTACCTTTGCCGCCTTGGCTTAGAGTTTTAGCAGGAACAACCCGAGGAACATTTTGACTGACCTAGACATTTTTAGTGGCCGCACTTTGATCGTTGGTTTCGACGGTTGGAGTGACAGCGCGGATGCCGCGAGCGGAGCTGCTCGCTTCATGGCGCTCTCGTCTGGAGCCGAATTGGTCGGCCTTGTCGACCCTGAAGACTTCTACGACTTTTTGTTCTCACGCCCACAGATCACCCTCGATGAAGATGGCCAGAGACAGGTAACTTGGCCAGGTGCTGAGCTCTATGCGCCGAGCCCCGATCTGGCCGCAGACCCCAACATGGAGCGCCTTTACTTTTTGATTGGTTCAGAGCCAAGCCGCAGATGGAAGGCATTCGTCGCCGAGATTCTTGAGCTGATTACCGATCAGGACATTCAGGCAGTCATTTTTCTCGGGTCGATCCCGGCGGACAGCCCTCACACCAGACCAATTTCGGTGGTGGCTCACTCACAAAATGAATTGGTTAGAGCCCAAACGGGAGCCGAGCGCAGCGGCTATCAGGGCCCGGTAGGCATTCAATCGGTGCTGGCCATAGAGCTAGAGCGCTTGGGTATTCCAACGATCGCTCTCTGGGCGTCCATCCCCCACTATGTTCAAAATGGCCCGTCACCGAAGGCGATGCTCGCTCTAGTGGCCGAGGTTGAGCGCTTTGTGAAGGTTTCGTTTGACCAGAAGGATTTGGCTGGAGAGGCATTCCAGTGGGAGCGAAACATCGACGAACTGGCCGAAAACGACGAAGAGATGGCGAGTTACATTGAACAGCTGGAGCAGTCGCGCGATGCCTCAGATAGCGAAGCCGCGAGTGGAGATGTTTTGGCGATGGAGTTTGAGCGTTTTCTCGCCAGCCAGAGCGAAGACGAGACAGACGGCGGCGCTAGCGGCGAAGAGCCAGAAAAGCTCTAAATCGAGAGTTAAGCAGTCAAAACGCCGGCGCTTAGGCCGATTAGCAGCAAAACACCAACCGATATTCGCCATATGACAAATGGCAAGAACGAACCTTTGGCTAGGTACTTGAGCAGGTAGCCGATCACCAGGTAGCCCGAGACGAAAGCCGCGACAGTTGCCACCGCGATTGCCCAAATCTGGTCTTGGTTCAGATCTGAATAGCTGGTCACAAACTCGAAGAGACCACTCGCGATTACGGCTGGAATAGCGAGTAAGAACGAGTAGCGCGCAGCAGCTTCGCGGGTATAGCCGAGGGCCAAGCCCACGCTGATGGTTCCGCCAGATCGAGATACTCCTGGAATCACCGCAAGTGCCTGGCCAAGGCCAAAGGCTATGCCGTGGGCGGTGGTTAGCTCGGTGATTGGCTTAGCATTCTTGGCAAACTTGTCGATCACACCTAGCGCGATTCCGAAAATGATCAACGTCCAAGCGATGACGGCTAGTGAACGAAGTCCGTTCTCAATGGCGTCCTTGAAAACTAGGCCGACAACCACTACCGGGATGCTTCCGATAATTACTAGCCAGCCGAGTTTCGCGTCAAACGAAATGAGTGTGCCACTTGCTCGCTTGAAAGAGGAGAACCAGGCTTTGACGATTCGCACAATATCGCGCCAGAAGAAGATGAGAACCGCTGCTTCTGTACCTAGTTGGATGGTTGCAATAAACGCAGTTAGCTCTGGCTTGGTCAGGCTCACGTTGAGCCCGAGTAGCTCAGAGGCAATTTGTACGTGTGCGCTCGAAGATATGGGTAAGAATTCGGTTAAACCTTGAACCAGGCCAAGAAGTATTGCTGAGAGAAAATCCAACGATCAGTGCTTACTGTTCGCTGTCTTCGGCTTCTTCAAAAGGCAACCATTCGCCGTAAGCCGACTCCAAAGATTCTTCGTAGTCGAGGAAAGCATTCTTGAGAAGCTCATAAGCATTCTCGACGGCTGGGTCGTCTTCACCGCGTCTAGATGCCACTACCTCGTGGTGACGCTCAAGCGCGGCGATGAATTGTTGCATTGCCAGTCTCGGATCAAGTGCCATAGCCCTAACATACCCCTCGGTATGGTCTAAGACCAGCACCACACGGGTCGAGTCAAATGTTTCGTGGTAGAGTTACAAACCGTTGCACTACACAAGTCCGGGTGGCGGAATGGCAGACGCGCTAGCTTGAGGTGCTAGTCCTCGTTAGAGGGTAGGGGTTCAAGTCCCCTTTCGGACACGAAGCTTGAGACAGCTTATTAAGAAACCCCCAGTCGAAAGATTGGGGGTTTTTTGATGCCCGGATGTCGGTCAGCCTTCAGGGAGAGCTCGCATAAGCTTCTGAACCATCGACTCCTCACCTGCGATCACCACGTGCTCGGTGTTTCGCTTGGCGCCCGGTTCACCGACTCGCTCCCCCGCCTTGTTGTAGACGCCAATCTGAGAACCCACGTAGCGCTTGAAATCAACGTCAATGATTTCGACGTGACCCTTGACGCTACAAATGTCTAAAAGTTCTTCGCGAGACAACCATGATTCATTGTTGTAGCTGAGCACCAAAGTCTCTGCTCTCACATCTGCGACCAGTTCTCGAAGTGCCACGGGCATCGCTGGTTTGCTATTGAACGCACTGCGGTGGTCTCTGTTGCGAACATCCAAGCGTTTATTGGCTATGCCATAGGTGGAAGGTTCGTCCCAGCGAACCAGAGTTTCCCAAATGTGGTAGTTGGCGAAGTAGCGGTGTTGGTTATAGGGCGGGTCTAGATAGGCGAGGTTGACCTCGGGTAGTAGCTTTACCGCCTCCAAGGCGTCGGCCTGCAGGGCTAACCCAGTGCCGTTGAGCAAATCGGGCACCAAAAGCTTGAGCTCGTTGTGGGATCGTTTAGACCAAGTCTTCAGATAGGCCATCTGCATGCCTGTGGTCGAGTCGACCTTGTCGGTTGCCAGCAGTAACGATGCAATCAGCGGCTCATAAAGCCAGGTGTCTCGGTAGTCAGACTCGATAAGGTCGCGAATGGCGTCAACGCGCTCGCCGTTGGCAGGTTGAAAATAGCGGGATGTCACGCAGTAAGTTTGGGTGAAGTATCCGTGCTTGCTGGGCAGAGCGTTTAGGCGCGCGATAGCGTCGGTGAGTTCGGTCACCGGCAGAGTGCTGGCATCGAGTTCGATGAAGGTTTTTGCGAACACGTGAGCATACGACGCCGTATCAACAGCGGTAACGAATGCTCCCGCCTGCTTGAAGCCTCTGGCAACACGCGTTGTGCCCGTGAAAAGGTCATTTGCTGTGGTGGCACCCGACTGCGCAATGATGCGATTGAGTAGAGGCACCAGCGTGCGCTTCGAGCCAAGATACTTAATCACTCTCCAAAGTTACACTTGACTAGTGAATAAGCCAGAAGAGCGTCTCAGCAGTGCTGCACTGTACGCGCTCGCCGCGGCCAAGGACATTTTGGCTGGTGGCAAGGCTGTTCTTCTAACCGGTGCGGGCTTGAGCACAGATTCGGGCATTCCCGACTATCGCGGTGCCGGAAAAGTGGCTCGCCACCCAATGACCTTTGATTCATTCATGAGTGGCATCGAGGCTCAGCAACGCTACTGGTCGCGGTCATTTGTCGGCTTCAGCCGCATCGCCCTAGCCAAACCGAACCAAGGACACTTCGCTCTGGCCAAAGCCGAGCATCTAGGTCGGTTAGTCGGTTTAATCACCCAGAATGTGGATGGTCTTCATCAGGCCGCTGGCTCGACGCAGGTGCTAGATCTGCACGGTCGCCTAGATAAGGTGATTTGTTTGAAATGCAGCGAGGTCTTTGAGCGTGCCATCGTTGATGACTGGATTGCGGAACTCAACCCCACCGTCGTGCGTGACGAAAGTATCGAATTCACTCCCGATGGCGATGCTGAGGTTCTTTTCACCGATTCATTCATTGTGCCAACCTGCAAAAAATGTGGAGGAACCATCAAGCCGGACGTGGTTTTCTTCGGCGAGCAGGTGCCAGTGGCGCGCGTGAACGAAGCTACCGCTTGGGTAGAAGCCGCAGACGCTTTGGTCGTTGCCGGGTCATCGCTGGCGGTCAACTCGGGCATGCGCTTTGCCAGAATGGCCCACAAGGCGGGCAAACCGATCATCATCGTCAACATTGGCCCAACCAAGGCCGATGAGTTAGCAATCGCCAAGGTAGACGCAAACACCTCGGATGCACTGGAGGTGCTCTTTCATGACTGAAACCGTTCTCGGGCTGTTACGCCACGGACAAACCGACTGGAACATCACCTTTCGCATTCAGGGGTCAAGCGACATCCCGCTGAATGAAACCGGCATCGCGCAGGCTCATGCTGCGGCAGAAGTGATTGAAGGTTCCGACTGGGACGTCATCATCGCCTCCCCCTTGAGCCGAGCCTTGCACACCGCTCAGATAGTGGCCAATCGCCATGGCTTCGAGAACGTCGAGGTTGAACCGCTGCTCACCGAGCGCTCGTTTGGCGAAGCCGAGGGTATGGAGTACGCCCAGTGGAAAGCCGGTCATACCGACCACGCTCAGATTCCAGGTGTTGAAACCTTGAGCGAGTTAGAAGTTCGAGTTCGAGAATTGTTAGCCCGCATTGCCACCAAGTACGCCGGCAAGCGTGTCTTGGCAGTCTCGCACGGAGCATTCATTCGCAAGGTCGTGCGCGTGACCAGCGACAAGCAATTGCCGTTTGCGGGTCAGCGGTTCGGTAACGCTTCGCTGAGCACCTTCAAGCACGAAGGTGACAGCTGGAAAATTCTCAACTTCAATCCAGAAACGCTCGTTTAGGCCCTAGCCGACAAATCGTCGATCAGGTTCGAAATGACCCGAGCCGAAGCATCCCAGTTGAATTTGCTCGCGCGAGTTATGCCCTCTGCTCGCAGCTCGATCAAACGTTGTGAAGTCAGCCGACGAACCGACTCGGCAAGTGCACTGGCGCTGGATGGTTCAAAAAACTCGGCAGCTTCACCGGCCACTTCTCGAAAAACGGGGATGTCGCTGCAAACCACCGGGGTGCCACAGGCCATTGCTTCGATCAGCGGGATGCCAAAACCCTCATCGATGCTCGCGGACACGAATGCCGTCGCTTGGCGCAAGACTCGCGCGTACTCGGCATCCGCCAGTCCGCCGAGAAACTTGACCCTGTCAGCAGCCTCGCCCGCGATTCGAAGCAACCGGCGTTTGACATCGTCAGTCGCTGGTGAAACCAGATGCAGTTCGTAGTCGGGCAACTCTTTCAATGCCTCCACGATTGTCTCGACGCCTTTGTAAGGCATGTAGCTTCCGGCATAAAGCAAGGTCTTTGGAGCGCGAGTGGCTATAGGCAAGTCGTGGGAAGCGCTAAACACTTTTGTATCGATGGCGGGACTTGCGATTCGAAGCGGCTTGCTTGCCGGCCAGAGTCTCGCGCGCTCGATGTCGGCCTTGGAAGACTTGCTAACCGTCACAAGCGCATCGCTCTGGCGCAGCAGCACGCGCTGAGGCCAAAAACTCAGGTGGTACATCCGCCAAATAATTCGTACGGGCCAGGGCAAGAATATCGGTGGTTTGCGCCTGCGGTAATAAATCAAGTCGTGCACGGTCGAGATGAGCTTGTATCGGCGGCCTAGTCCAGATGTGGTTTGCATCGGCGAAAACACCGCAGTCGCGCCGGCTCTGTTGAGGCGGCCGGCCAGGGTCAGTTCTCGGATGCTCGTCGGGTCGTTCAGCAACAAGAAGTTCGACCCCTCAGGCAGCTGCTCAAGTTGCTCTTGGTTGGCGACCAGGGCGGTAATCGGACGAATTCGACTTAGTGCGCTGAAGAGCTCCGCGCTGTATCGAGTGATTCCATCCATGTGACCGGGCCGAATGAACCGGCAATCGAAGAAAACCGTCATGACGCACCAATGAATCGTTCGATTGCCTGCGCGGCTAATTCGGGGGCCTCATAGTGAATCAGGTGGCCAAACCCTTCGAGGGTTTCGACAGAGGCCGATTCAACCAGATTTGCGTACCGCCTGATTTGTTCGACGTCGCAAATCATGTCACTCGTCGCTGCAATCAGAAGAAGAGGCGCTTTGTTTGCACGTGGAACTTCAAGTGAAAGCGAAGTCGCCAGCTTGGAATGCTCACTCAGGCTGCGCAGGCTCGCAAAACTGCTGAAGTTTTCGCGATGCTGTGCGAAAACCCAGCGACGAACATCCGCCCCCGGTTTGCTCGCTAAGCCGAAAGACATGGCGTCAACCAATACTCGAGCCGAACAGATCCTTCTCCCCCAGGTTTCGCCCAGTGCAGTGCAAATACGGTAGAAGGCGTTGGTCAGCCGAGACGTAAGTTTGCTCGCACGATTTTTGCCAAGTTCGACCACCGGATTTATCAAAACCAGCGGGATGCCCGCGGCAGCAGGCGCACCAGAAACCAAAAGCGTTCCGTAAGAGTGGGCGACAATCGCATCTGGTTTGAACTGGTCGATAAGTTCACCGAGCCAACCGTGGAGCGCTGCTAGGTCGTGCGTTCCATCCAGCGGCTCTGAGCGCCCGAATGCGGGCAGGTCGGGCACGATGCATTCGAAGTTCGGCAAGGCCCCGACGATGGCTTCAAGGCCGTGGTGAGTGCCTCTGATGCCGTGAATGAGTAGAAGTCGCTTGTGGTGTCGCGCAGCGGCGCTGTAACTAGCGACGCAGGTGCTCGATTCCCCACCCTGCAACTGCGAAATCGTCTTTCGGTCTTGTGCCCGAGCGACGAGTTCTGGTGCGAACGTCATCGCTAAACCGAGAAGTACTTCGCTTCGGGGTGGTGCAAGACCATTGCGTCGGTCGACTGCTCGGGGTGCAACTGCAACTCTTCTGAGAGCGTTACTCCGATTAGTTCTGGCTTGAGCAGTTCGACGAGTTTGATGCGGTCTTCTAGTTCTGGACAGGCTGGGTAGCCGAACGAGTAGCGCGCGCCACGGTAGTCAAGCTTGAACAGGCCCTCAACTTCGGCCGGCTCTTCTGACGAGAACCCAAGGTCTTCGCGAACTCTCGCATGCCAAAACTCGGCCAGCGCTTCGGTCAACTGAACCGATAGGCCATGCAACTCGAGGTACTCACGGTATTCGTTGCGGGCATATAGTTCGGCGGCAGCTTCTGAAACCCGGTTGCCCATAGTGACCAGTTGAAACGGCACGACATCGATCTTGCCCGAGTCTTTCGAGGCAACAAAGTCGCTAAGGCAAAGGTGACGGTCACGGGCCTGTCTTGGAAAGGTGAATCGCAGGCGCTCGGTGAAGGCCTCGGGTGCGCCGGCTCCCTCTTGCGGGTGGTGCAAGATGACTAGGTCGTCTCCGTCGCTGTAAGCCGGAAAGTACCCGTAAACAACTGCAGCTTCTAGCAGGCTGTCGGTTTGAATGCGTTCCAACCAGGCGCGAAGGCGTGGGCGACCTTCGGTCTCGACCAATTCTTCGTAACTCGCGCCATCATCGCCTCGACCCGGCTTTAGCCCCCACTGCCCCATGAAAGTAGCGCGCTCGTCGAGGAACGATGAATAGTCGCGAAGCGGGATGCCCTTGACTACTCGTGTGCCCCAAAACGGCGGTGTTGGAATGGCGTTGTCTTCGGCGACATCCGAGCGCTTTGGCAGATCTTCGGGTGCGGTTCGCTCGAGTAGGTTGCCGCGCGGGGTTAGCCGCGATTTCAGCTTCGGCAGCTCGACGGCCTCGCCGCGCTTTTGGCGCACCAGCGCATCCATGAGTCTTAAACCCTCGAATGCGTCTTTGGCGTAGCGAACCTCACCATCGAAAATTTCGGCGAGGTCTTGCTCGACGAAGGCTCGGGTCAGCGCCGCCCCGCCAAGAATGACAGGCCAGGTTTCGGCAACGCCGCGCTGGTTCATCTCTTCCAGGTTTTCTTTCATGATCTGCGTCGACTTCACCAGAAGCCCGCTCATTCCGATCACATCAACCTGGTGCTCTTCGGCGGCGTTCAGAATGTCATTTATTGATTGCTTGATGCCGATGTTGACGGTGTCGAAACCGTTGTTGCTCAAGATGATGTCGACCAAGTTCTTGCCGATGTCATGAACATCGCCTCGAACGGTGGCGAGCAGAATTTTGCCCTTGCCGGAGTCTGCGGTCTTTTCGATGTGCGGTTCGAGGTGTGCGACCGCCGCTTTCATCACCTCGGCGCTCTGCAGAACGAACGGCAATTGCATTTCACCCTTGCCGAATAGTTCGCCGACAACCTGCATGCCTGGCAGAAGGTGGTCATTGATGATTTCAAGAGCCGGCCAGGGCTGAGCAAGGGCTTCATCAAGGTCAGCCTCGAGGCCCTTCTTCTCGCCGTCAATAATACGTCTGGCAAGTCGAGCGTCGAGCGGCATCGAAGCAAGTTCCGCCGCTCTGGTGAGTTTTGCCGAAGTCGAGTCAACACCCGAGAAAGTGTCGAGCAGCTTGGTTAGTGGGTCGAAGGTGACATTGCCGTCGGCGTCGTACTCTCTGCGGTCGTAGATGAGGTCTAGTGCGACCTTGAGCTGCTCTTGAGGAATCTGGGCCAGCGGCATGATTCGAGCCGCGTGAACGATTGCAGAAGTTAGCCCTGCCTGCACACATTCTTGCAAGAACACCGAGTTCAAAACGTGGCGCGCGGCCGGGCTGAGGCCAAACGAAATGTTCGAGATTCCCAAGGTGGTTTGCACGCCTGGGTAGCGCTCGTTCAATCGGCGAATTGCCGCGATGGTTTCAAGCCCGTCGCGACGAGTTTCGTCTTGGCCGGTTGCAATCGGAAAAGTCAAAGTGTCAACGACTATGTCGTGAAGGCTCATTCCCCAGTTAGAGATTAGGTCGTCGATTAGTCGACTGGCAATCTCGAACTTGGTGTCAGCGGTTCTAGCCTGGCCCGTTTCGTCAATAGTCAAGGCAACGACGGCGGCGCCGTGCTCTTTCACAATCGGCATGATTTTCGCAAAACGCGAGGTTGGCCCGTCACCGTCTTCGTAGTTCACCGAGTTGATCATGGCTCGACCACCGATGCACTCAAGGCCTGCTTCGAGCACGCCCGGTTCTGTCGAGTCAAGAACTATGGGCAGAGTTGTTGCTGTAACCAAGCGCGATACGAAGTCACGCATGTCACGAGCTCCGTCGCGGCCAACATAGTCGACGCAAACATCTAGAGTGTGAGCACCCTCGCGCGTTTGAGATTTCGCGATCTCGATACATTCGTCCCAGTTTTGGCTCAGCAGAGCATCCCTGAAGGCCTTCGAACCGTTGGCATTGGTGCGCTCACCGATCGAAAGATAGGTCATGGTTTGGTCAAAAGGTTGGTGCTGGTAAAGGCTCGCGAGGCCAGGCTCATCTACCCAGGTTGGGCGCTTTGGGGTTTGACCCTTCACCGCGGTTGCCAGGGCGCGGATGTGCGCAGGAGTTGTTCCACAGCATCCGCCGACCAGACCAGCGCCATATTCTTTGATGAACTGCTGCTGTGCAGACGCCAGTTCGACATCGGTGAGCGGATAGTGCGCGCCGTCAGAAGTCAAAATCGGCAAGCCGGCGTTCGGCATGACCACCAGTGGAAGCTTTGAGAACTTTGCAAGGTAGCGAAGGTACTCGCTCATCTCTGTTGGGCCGGTTGCGCAGTTGAGCCCGATGGCATCGATACCAAGAGCAGATAGAGCGGTTAGCGCTGCGCCGATTTCAGAACCGAGAAGCATGGTTCCGGTGGTCTCAATGGTCACCGAAACGACGATTGGAAGATGCGTTTCTAGTTGCGCCATCGCACGCTTAGCCCCGACGATGGCGGCCTTTGCTTGAAGCAGGTCTTGAGCGGTTTCGATCAAGACGGCATCGCAACCACCGCGAATCAACCCACGAGTTTGCGTTTGGTAAGCGTCGCGAAGGGTGCGGTATTCGGTGTGAAGTAACGTGGGCAGCTTTGTGCCGGGGCCAACTGAGCCGAGTACCCAGCGTGGCTGCTCCGCTGTATCGAACTCGTCGGCTACAGCTCTAGCTATTTGCGCACCAGCCTCGGCCAGTTCTTCGATTCGGCTCTCGATGCCATACTCGGCGAGGTTCGCAAGGTTCGCACCAAAGGTGTTGGTCTCAATCGCCTGAGAACCTGCAGACAGATAGGCGCGGTGAATGTCGGCGATGATGTCTTGTCGAGTGACGTTCAAAACCTCGTTGCAGCCTTCGTGTCCTTCGAAGTCAGCAAGCGACGGAGCGGCGGCTTGAATCATTGTTCCCATGGCGCCATCGGCAACGACCACGCCATTGGTGATGGCGTCGATCAGTAGTTGCGATTTTGTTGGGTACATAGACCTCCAATTCTACCCGCCGCATAGCGATAAACTTCTCGGGTAACGGGCACCGCAGCCCCCACTATTCCAACCATCTAGGGGCAATCTTGAGTGCAATCGTAGAGGCGCTAAATCGCCGATCAAGCGGCGGCAAACCTACGCTATCTTTCGAATTCTTTCCGCCGAAAGACGACGCCGGTTTCGTTACCCTAAATGACTCTTTTGACCACCTGCTAAAACTTTCGCCAGACTTCGTCTCGGTGACCTATGGTGCCGGTGGATCAAATCGCGAACGTTCGATTGCTGTCGTCGAAAGCTTCTCTAGCCGCGTTGCAACCATCGGGCACCTCACCTGCGTTGGGGCTACGAGACAAAGCACACAGGCCGTTATCGCTCAGTTTGAGCAAGCTGGCGTGGCGGGCATCCTCGCGATTCGTGGCGACAACCCGGCCGACCAACCGGATGCATTGAACCAAGGCGAGCTTAAGCGAGCGGTCGAACTGGTAACCCTCGCCCAAGAGTCATCGTCGTTGCCGGTTGGAGTAGCGGCATTCCCTGAAAAGCATCCGGAGTCGGTTGATGTTGCCGCCGATGTTCGAGTGCTGAAAATCAAACAGGATGCCGGCGCTAAGTTCGCCGTAACTCAGTTGTTTTTTGCGACTTCACACTACGTAGAGCTAGTGGATGCTGCGCGCGCGGCCGGCGTTACGATGCCGATCTTGCCCGGGCTCATGCCGATTGCCAACGCCAAGAACGTTTTGCGAATGGCACAACTCAGCGGTGCCACCGTGCCATCGGATTTGCACGACCGCCTCATCAGCGCAACCGACGAAGATGCCGCGCGTGAAATCGGCATGGCTTACACGGTGCAGCTTGGGCGTGAATTGCTTTCGGCTGGTGCACCCGGTTTGCACATCTTTGCACTGAACCAATCAAAAGCGGCCACCAGAGTTGCCCAAGAAGTTGGTCTCGCCTAGCGACATCGTCTGTGTTGCATGAGGCTCATTGTCTGCGCATCGGGTTAGTCTTTCTCTCGTGAACGACGCTCTCTTCGACCTGCCAGCTTCTCCCCTGCCCGACTGGGCAAAAAAGCTCGCTGTTTTTGACCTTGAAACCACCGGGCTCGACCTGCACGAGGCACGAATAGTCACCGCCTGCGCAACCACCATCGACGAAAACGGTCAAATCATCGGCGATGAAATCGAATGGTTAGCTGACCCAGGCATCGAGATTCCGGCAATGGCCGCTTCAGTTCACGGTGTAACCACCGAGAGAGCCAGAGCCGAGGGTAGACCAGCGGCCGAAGTGGTGGCTGAGATTGTTGACAAGCTTCGCAGCTTCTTTGAAGCGGGCATCCCAGTTGTCGCCTACAACGCGCCATACGACTTCACCATCCTGCGTGAAGAGGCAAAACGTCACGGCATCGAACCTTTGATTAACCCGATGCCCGTGATCGACCCTTTGGTAATCGATAAGTTCCTTGACCGCTATCGCTCGGGCAAACGCAGGCTAGAAATTACGGCCGAGTTCTACGGCGTCGAACTGCTAGACGCGCACAATGCAACAGCCGATGCCGTTGCGGCCGGGCGAGTAGCACAGGCGGTGGCCAGAAAATTCTCAGACCGCCTATCAATTGATGCAGCCACGCTGCACTCATTGCAGGTTGGCTGGAGTAAAGACCTCGATGAGAGTTTCGCCAGATTCATGACCGAGAAAGACCCAACATTCAAGGCAAGCATCGGCTGGCCAGAAAAGCCCTAAACGACCACCAGGAACAAAAAAAAGACCCCCGCACAGTTGCGAGGGTCTTTTTCTTTGAAAGTTGTTAGGCGCCGAAGCCCTTGTAACGGGTGTTGAACTTCTCTACGCGGCCGGCGGCATCCATGATGCGCTGCTTTCCGGTGTAGAACGGGTGTGAAGCCGACGAAATTTCAACGTCGAAAACTGGGTAGGTGTTTCCGTCTTCCCACTCGATGGTCTTGCTTGAGCTAACGGTCGAGCGAGTCAAGAATGCAACGCCCGAAGCGAGGTCACGGAATACGACGGTCTCGTACTTTGGGTGGATGTCAGCCTTCATTGAAGTTCCTAAAGTCTTGTTTGGCGGTAAAGCCTGGGATTGTTCGTGCTAAGAGCACAAGGTAAAACTATACCAGATTAGTGTGCCCGAGCGCGATACCTATTGTCGACGGAATCAACAGTTATGGCCATGCCAAAGGCTTCGCTAATTTTCTCAGAGGTAATCGTTGATTCGATTGGGCCGGCCGCGAACACTCGACCTTCAGACATGATCAACGCGTGCGTGAATCCGGTTGGAATTTCCTCGAGGTGGTGCGTAACCATGATGATGGCTGGCGCTTCTGGCGCGCTGGCGTAAGCGCCAATGATTTTTACGGTTTGCTCACGGGCTGCGAGGTCAAGAGATGCCACCGGCTCATCGAGCAGCAGTAGTTCTGGGTCTGGCATGACGGCTCGCGCAATCTGGGTGCGCTTACGTTCGCCGTCAGAAAGGGTACCGAAAGCTCTGTCTGCAAAATCTTGAAGGTGCCACTCATTCAGAACCCTCCGGGCGCGACGCTCATCGAGGTCGTCATACGTCTCGTTCCATCGACCAGTTATCGCGTATGACGCCGTCATCACGGCGTCTAGAACCTTTTCAGAGTTCGGAATGTGAGATGCCAGAGCTGATGATGCGAAACCGATGCGCGTGCGAAGCTCGAAGACATTCACCTGACCGAGTTTCTCGCCCAAAACTTCTGCGCTACCAAGGCTCGGATGAATCTGGGCCGCCGCAATTCGGAGCATCGTGGTTTTGCCAGCGCCATTTGGTCCGATGATGACCCAGCGTTGATTAGATTCAACGGTCCAGTCAACTCGGTCAAGAATCGCCTTGCCGCCTCTGACAACAGAAACGTCTTTTAGTGAAATGACGGTGCTCATGCGCTAAAGCCTAAGCGAACGAGGCAATCGCATCGCGGTAGACGTTGATGGTGTCTTTCGCGATTTGGTCCCAAGAAAAGTGCTGCTCTACGCGAGCTCTCCCCCGCATGCCGAATTCGGCAATGTCAGGATGCTCGAGCATCTGGACCAGAGCCGATGCGAAGTCACTAACGAACTTGGCTTCGTCGAGTGGCTTACCAGAGCCGTCATTCATTTGCTCGATTGGCACCAGGATGCCCGTTTTGCCGTCTTCTACAACCTCGGGAATGCCTCCCGTAGCCGTTGCAACCACTGGAATGCGGCAAGCCATTGCCTCGAGGTTTACGATTCCAAGCGGTTCGTAAATCGAAGGGCAGGCAAAAACTGTTGCCGATGAGAGAACAGCAATGAGTTCGGCTCTCGAAAGGTGTCTCTCGATCCAGATCACGTTGCTTCGAGTTTTGGTTAGCTCTTCGACCAAGCCGGTTACTTGCTCTTGAATCTCTTTGGTGTCGGGTGCACCCGCGCAGAGCACGAGTTGAACATCCGCTGGTAATTCTTTGGCGGCCTTGAGCAGGTATGGCAAACCCTTCTGCTGGGTGATTCGACCAACAAACACGACAGAGCGCTGAGTTGGATCGATGCCCAACCCGCGAACTACTTCGTCGTTCTTTGCCGATTGGAAGGCTGCCAAGTCGATTCCGTTGTGCACGACGACGACCTTGGCCGGATCAATTTGTGGGTAGGCGCGCAAGATGTCTGCACGCATTCCGTGGCTCACCGCGATGATCTTGGCGGCGTCTTCGTATGCGCTGCGCTCGAGCCAGGAGGAAATGCGGTATCCACCGCCGAGTTGCTCCTCTTTCCAGGGGCGCAGCGGCTCGAGGCTGTGCGCTGTGATCAGGTGAGGAATCTTGTGCATCTTTGACGCCACTTGACCGGTGAAGTTGGCATACCAGGTGTGCGAATGAACAAGGTCGGCTCCCGCGATGTCTTCGACCATGGCGAGGTCGGTCACCATGGTTTGAAGCGCTGCGTTAGCGCCTTCGAATGATTCCGGATGCGCATAAGCCGTGGTGTCTTGCTCGTCGCGATCGGCTCCGAAACAGCGCACCTGAACCTCGATGTCTTTTCGCAAAACCTTGACCAATTCGGCTACGTGGACACCAGCCCCACCGTAGATGGCCGGCGGATATTCTTTGCTGATGAGATCGATGCGCATGTCACAACATTACTAAGGCGTCACCACGCTCGTCATTTAGGCAATAACATTTGGCTATGAGTAAGCAGCAGCGAATCTTTGGCATGGTGCTCGCCGGAGGCGAGGGAAAACGACTCATGCCTCTAACAGCAGACCGCGCCAAACCGGCAGTGCCGTTTGGTGGGTCATACCGCTTGATTGATTTTGCTCTCTCGAACCTCATCAACTCCGGTCTTCGTCGCATCGTTGTTTTGACCCAGTACAAATCTCACTCACTCGACCGTCACATCTCGCAGACTTGGCGCATGTCGCCGCTGCTTGGCGCTTACGTAGCATCTGTTCCTGCTCAGCAGAGACTTGGCAAACGCTGGTTTAGCGGCAGTGCAGACGCCATCTTGCAGAGCATGAACCTTTTGAGCGATGAGCGACCAGACATCGTCGTAGTTGTTGGTGCAGACCACGTCTATCGAATGGACTTCGAGCAAATGATTCAAGCTCACATCGAGTCGGGCAAGGGCGTTACCGTTGCCGCGATTCGTCAGCCAATTTCGATGGCAAACCAATTCGGTGTGATTGAAGTCGACCCGAAGAACCCAAAGAAGATTGCGGCATTTAGAGAAAAACCCTCTGATCCAATTGGCCTTCCCGACTCACCCAACGAGGTTTTGGCCTCGATGGGTAACTATGTTTTCAGTGCAACCTCGTTGATTGAAGCGATTGAAGTCGATGGCGACCTAGCTGAATCTAGCCATGACATGGGTGGTGACATTGTGCCCTACATGGTCGCCCGCGACGACGCCGCGGTTTATGACTTTACCTACAACCAAATTCCTGGGTCGACCGAGCGCGACCACAGCTACTGGCGTGACGTTGGAACAATCGACTCTTACTACGAGGCCCACATGGACCTCATCTCGGTAATGCCAGTGTTCAACCTGTACAACACCGAATGGCCCATTTTCACTCAGCAAATCAATCTGCCCCCGGCCAAGTTTGTTCATGACGGTGAAGGCAATCAGGGTCGCACGACCGATTCAATCGTTTCACTCGGCACCGTTGTCTCTGGCGGCATCGTAGAGCGTTCAGTTCTTTCCCCTTGGGTGAAGGTCAATTCACACGCTTTGGTAACAGACTCGGTACTTCTAGACGGCGTGCAAATCGGTCGGAATTCGACCGTGCGCCGCGCCATTCTCGACAAGGGAGTGGTGGTCAACGACGGAGCGATGATTGGCGTAGATCGTCAGCGTGACATCGAGCGAGGATTCACCGTAACCGAATCGGGCCTGACCGTGGTTGGTAAAGGCGTTGTAGTCAATCCGTGAACCGATTTTTAGTCGTCTTCGATGTTGATTCGACTCTCATTCAAGACGAAGTCATTGAGTTATTAGCTGAACAAGCCGGCAAAAGAGCCGAAGTAGCTGTAATCACCGAGGCAGCAATGCGCGGAGAATTAGATTTTGCTGAATCGCTGAAGGCACGGGTAGCCACACTTTCGGGGTTACCCGAGTCGGTCATCCGAGCCACATTCGACCGAGTTCGCCTCATGCCAGGCGTTGTTGAACTCATCGACCACATTCATGCCGTCGGCGGACTCGTTGGCGCTGTATCGGGCGGGTTCTCGCAGATACTTGAGCCGCTTGCTGAGCGATTAATGCTCGACTTTCACCTCGCTAATCAACTCGGTGTAGTTGACGGCAGGCTCACCGGGCAGGTAGACGGGCCCATCATCGATAAAGCGGCTAAGGCGGCTGCATTAGAGCAGTGGGCGGTCAAATCGGGTATCGCAATCGAGAACACGATCGCCGTTGGCGATGGGGCGAATGACCTTCAGATGATGAGCACGGCGGCGCTCGGGGTAGCCTTCAATGCGAAGCCGATAGTGCGTGACCAGGCCACGCTTGTGGTCGAGTTGGCCGACTTGTCCGAGCTCATTCCACTCTTTAGATAAAAAAAGAGGCCCCCGAAAACTCGGAAGCCTCTTTTCTCGCTTGAACTATGCGCCGGTTGAGTGCAATCCACCGTCAACGTGCACAATCTCACCGGTGGTTTTTGGGAACCAGTCGCTGAGCAGTGCGATGATTCCGCGCGCGGCAGGCTCGGTGTCGCTGAGAACCCACTCGAGTAGTGAGCGCTCGACCCAGGTGTCCTCCATGGTTGAGAAGCCAGGGATTCCCTTGGCGGCGGTGGTGCGAAGAGGGCCCGCCGAGATTAGGTTCACTCGAATGTCTTCAGGGCCAAGGTAACGGGCTAGGTAGCGAGAGGTCGACTCGAAGGCAGCCTTTGCAACGCCCATCCAGTCATAAACCGGCCAAGAGACCGATGCGTCGAAGGTTAGACCAACCACCGATGAGCCCTTAGCCAGCACTGGCTTGGCTGCCATGGTGATCGACTTTAGTGAGTATGCCGATACCTGCACAGCGGTCGAAACGTCTTCCCACTCGGTCGACAAGAAGTTGCCACCTAGAGCGGTCTGTGGCGCAAAAGCGATTGCGTGAACGATGCCGTCAAGGTGAGGAAGGTGCTCCTTGATACGAGATTCAAGCGCTGCAAGGTCGTCGGCGTTAGTTGCGTCAAGCTCAATCACCGCTGCTGGCTTTGGAAGCCGCTCTGCGATTTTGGTTGTGATTGGCAGCATGCGACCAAAAGACGAAAGGACGATTTCGGCACCTTGCTCCTGTGCAAGTTTTGCCACCGTGAATGCGATAGACGATTCGGTTAGTACGCCAGTGATTAGAAGTTTTTTGCCCTCTAGAATGCCCATGTTGTTCCTTTTAGTCGTGTTGTCTCAAGTTTGCCAGAGTTATCGGCGAAAGGTGGCTATTAGTGGCCCATGCCTAAGCCGCCATCAACTGGGATGACCGCTCCAGATATGTAAGCAGCATCGTCAGATGCAAGCCAGGCCACAACTTTTGCCACTTCTTCTGGAGAAGCGAATCGCCCAGCCGGAATGTTCTTTTTGTATTGAGCAATGGTTTCTTCTGGCAAAACCGAGGTCATATCGGTGTCGATGAAGCCGGGCGCAACGACATTTGCTGTGATTCCACGGCCGGCAAGTTCGCGCGTGAGCGAACGAGCCATTCCAACTAAACCTGACTTAGCAGCCGAGTAGTTGACCTGTCCAGCGCTGCCAAGAAGTGCAACTACGCTGCCGATGAAAATGACTCGGCCAAACTTGGCCTTAATCATTCCCTTTGTTGCTCGGCGAAGCACTCGGAATGAACCGGTCAGATTGGTGTCGAGAACCTCTTCGAACTCTTCGTCGGTCATTCGCATCAGAAGCGTGTCTCTAGTAATGCCCGCATTGGCCACTAGAACCTCGACGGGCCCGAGCTTAGCTTCGATCTCGGCGAAGGCAGCGTCTAGCGATTCGGCGTTCGTCACATCGGCAACCACGCTGAGTGTGCCCGCAGGACCTTCCCCACTGCGCACGGTAACTGCAACGCGGTGCCCGGCTGCGACAAATTCCTCGGCTATAGCGCGCCCGATTCCGCGGTTTCCGCCGGTAATCAGTACAGTTCTTGGAGTGGTCATTTCTTAGCCTTCTCTAGTGGGAATAGTGCCACAGCGTTGGGGTTTGAACTTATTGAAGTCTAAACCCTGAGGCTTTTTTCAAGCGGTAACCTCTCGAGAGAACATCCATGGCGAAAGCTCAAAGCGTGACCACATTAGGTGAGTCGCCTGAGGCTGACCGCAAGCGCAGAATGATTCGCTACTCGATTGCCATGACGGTTCGCGTGATCTGCCTCATTGTCGGAATGTTCGTTCAGGGCTGGTTCATGTGGGTTTGTTTCGCCGGGGCCATTTTCTTGCCATACTTCGCCGTCATCCTCGCCAATGCCAATTCGAGCGGCAACACACCTAAAGGCCAAGCTGTCATCGAAGCTCCGACTCTCGCCATCGGCGCTGACGCCTTTCGCGAAGCCGGCAAGAACTAGCGACCAACAACTTCATGAGCGAGCAACAGTGTTCAAGGCGCGGATGCTCCGCCGAAGCATCCGTGTTCATCGAGTGGGCCAATCCGAAGATTCACCTCGACGGACGCGTAAAAGTTTGGGCGGCGTGCGTGGAGCACCAGGAGTTTCTGGTTGACTATTTGAGCGCTAGAGGTTTCTTTTTGCGCGTTAGAGACTGATGACATATCTTGCTGAATCTTGGAAGCGCTGGCTGGTCTGGCTGGTGCTGGTCGTCGTTTTTGCCGCCTCGTGCGTCTTTCTGAGCGAATGGCAGTTTGAACGCCGTGCTGCGCGAGTGGCCGAGATCGAACTCGTGCAACAAAACTTCGACAAGCCAGCCGTCGCCATTGCGACCGTTGACCTCGTCGCAAAACAATCCAAATGGACTCCGGTTCGCGTTGTCGGCGAGTACCTCAACGAGTCTCAAGTGTTGGTTCGCAACAGACCTAGAAGCGGCCAGCCCGGGTTTGAAACCGTTGTGCCGTTTCGCACCGCTGATGGCCAAATATTCGCCGTGAGTCGCGGTTGGTTACCGACCGGTAACCTTCAGGACTCCCCCGATGTTTTGCCGCTGCCAAGTGAAAAGACTCAAGAAATTGTCGCGCGGCTTGTTCCCGGAGAACGTCAACTTGACCGTGGAGCTCCTGAAGGCCAAGTGGCTTCGATGAACCTCGCTGAAATTGCTACCGAAACGGGATTACAGGTAAATCAGCAGTGGTACTTAAGGCTTGCTTCGGAACAGGAACCGGCCGAACAGGCCGTCAAGTTATTGAAACCAACTACCGATGAGGGCAATCACCTCTCGTATGCGATTCAGTGGCTCATTTTTGGTGCGCTAGCGTTTGTGACTCTGGTCTTCACCGTTCGCAAAGAGTATGACTTCTATCGGTCGAAGAACGACCCGACTTACGTTCCGAAGGTGCGCAAGAAAACGCGTGCGGAGTCGGACCAAGAACTCGAAGACTCGGTCGCCTGAACCAGCGCTAAGACAGCGTGATCAGGTCTAGGTAGCCGTCGTTCCAAATGTCTTCAACGCCGTCTGGCAGAATCAACACTCGCTCTGGGTTCAGAGCCGACACAGCACCCTCATCGTGCGAAACAAGCACGACAGCACCCGTGAACGTAGCGAGGGCACGCAAAATCTCCTCGCGGCTAGCTGGGTCTAGGTTGTTGGTGGGCTCGTCAAGCAGCAGCACATTTGCCGAAGAGACAACAAGTGAGGCAAGGGCTAGTCGCGTCTTCTCTCCGCCGCTCAAAACTCCGGCCGGTTTGTTGACATCGTCTCCGCTGAAGAGAAACGAGCCGAGCACTTTGCGAGCATCCACGTCGGCGAGTTGAGGTGCGGCACGTTGCATGTTTTCAAGAACCGACTTAGAGACATCCAAGGTTTCATGCTCTTGAGCGTAATAGCCGACTTTTAGCCCGTGACCAGGCTCAACCGCACCTGTATCCGGTTGGTCGAGGCCGGCAAGCATTCTCAGAAGTGTCGTTTTGCCGGCACCGTTTAGGCCGAGCACGACAACCTTAGAACCCTTGTCGATGGCAAGGTCAACCGCCGTGAAAATTTCGAGCGAACCGTAAGACTTCGAAAGGTTTGAAGCCATAAGCGGCGTCTTGCCGCAAGGTGCTGGGTCAGGAAAACGGATCTTGGCGACACGATCTTGCTCACGAACCTCGTCGAGGTTTGAAAGCAAGCGCTCGGCGCGACGAAGCATCTGCTGGGCGGCGACAGCCTTTGTTGCCTTCGCTCCAAACTTGGCCGCCTGTAGTTGCAGTTGCGATGCTTTTTTCTCGGCATTGCTGCGTTCACGCTTACGACGCTCTTCGTCAGCCTCACGCTGTTTCAGGTATTGCTTCCAGCCCATGTTGTAAACATCGATCACCGTGCGCATGGCGTCGAGGTAGAAAATTCGGTTGACGGTTTCGCCGATGAGTTCAACGTCGTGGCTGATCACAATCAAGCCACCTTGGTATGACTTTAGAAAGTCCCGCAGCCAGATCACCGAGTCGGCGTCGAGGTGGTTTGTCGGTTCATCCAAGATCATCGACTGGGCGTCAGAAAAGAGGATGCGCGCCAGCTCGATTCGGCGGCGCTGACCACCACTGAGCGTTTTCAGCGGTTGATTGAGAATGTGCTCTTTGAGGCCGAGGTTGCTAGCGATGGCTTCGGCTTCGGCTTCGGCGGCATAACCACCGGCCGCGTTGAAGCGTTCTTCGGCGTTGGCATATTTGCGCATGGCCGATTGGTAAACGGCTTCGTCTACCGAGCCCATGTCTTCTGATGCTTTGGTCATTTGTGCAACCAGATCGCCGAGACCTCGGGCGTTAAGTATGCGAGTTCGGGCTAGTTCTTCTGGGTCGCCGCTTCTCGGGTCTTGCGGTAGGTAACCGATTTCACCGGTGGTTTCAACAAAGCCGGCTGATGCTTGACCGTCACCAGCCAGAATCTTGGTGAGGGTGGTTTTTCCGGCCCCGTTTCGGCCAACCAGGCCTACTTTGTCGCCCTTGTCGACTCTGAAATTGACATCTTGCATCAATACGCGTGCGCCGATGCGAATCTCAAGGTCGCGAACGCTAATCATGTATTTGCCCGATGCTTTGTCGAAATAAAAACGAAGCACTTTGACGCTGCTCCAAAGCACCTAGTCTACAATCGTTACTAACAAACAAGCCGACCTATGGAGCCTGATGTCATTTCTGCTAAGCGCACGTCCAACCATCGTTGACCGCATTTTCACAAAGAGCCTGACCACCGACATTCTTCTTGTCACTGGAGGTGCCGCTCTAACCGCTGCGGCCGCCCAGGTGAGCATCCCGATGTTCCCGGTTCCGATGACCGGTCAAACCTTTGCCGTTCTTTTGGTTGCCGCCACCCTTGGGCTTTCACGTTCGGCACTGTCGATGATTCTCTACGTGATCGTCGGTTCGCTAGGAGCCCCAATTTTTGCTGGCGCAGCTTCGGGCTTCTTTGGACCAACCACCGGTTACCTCATCGGCTTTATTGCGGCCGCGGTAGTCGTCGGCTACTTGGCTGAAAAGGGTTGGGACCGCACTCCCCTAAAGGTGGCAGCGTCTTTCGCTCTGGGATCTATCGTCATTTATGCTTTTGGAGTTTCTTGGTTGTCGATTTTCCTAGGCAGCGTCGGGGCTCAGAACGACCTCTTGTCTAGCCTCGCAGCCGGCATGTTCCCGTTCCTGATCGGCGACGCGCTAAAGGCTGCTCTTGCAGCAGCTTTGTTGCCATCGGCTTGGGCTGCAGTCAAAAAAAATCAAGGGCTAAGCTAAACCGCTTGTCACAACGCTTGGCAAGGCGAAAGCCTAGATAGCGAACCCGATCGAACGCATTTGCTCGCGACCGTCTTCGGTGATTAATTCTGGGCCCCATGGCGGCATCCAGACCCAGTTGATTCTGAAAGCCTCTACGTGACCATCTAGGGCCTCGGCGGTTTGCTCTTCGAGAACGTCGGTGAGTGGGCAGCCTGCCGAGGTAAGCGTCATGTTGATCAAAAGCGAGCCGTCATCCTCTGACTCTTCGAGCCCGTAAATCAAACCGAGATCGACGATGTTCACCCCAATTTCAGGGTCGATGACATCTTTGAGGGCTTCGATTACCTCGTCGTACTTGGCAGCTTCTAACTCTTTCGGCATTATGCCCTCACGTAGCGGTCGTAACCTTCGGCCTCTAGGCGTTCAGCAAGCTCAGGGCCACCCTGTTCGGCAACCTGGCCGGCCACGAATACGTGAACAAAATCAGGCTGGATGTACTTCAAGATTCGGGTGTAGTGAGTAATGAGCAGCACACCTAGGTCATTGACCTCTTTGGCGCGGTTTACGCCCTCTGAAACGGTCTTCAGTGCGTCTACATCGAGACCCGAGTCGGTCTCGTCGAGCACCGCAAACTTAGGCTTCAGCAGCGATAGCTGAAGAATCTCGTGACGTTTCTTTTCACCACCAGAGAAACCCTCGTTGACGTTACGCTCTGTGAATGCTGAGTCCATGCGCAGTGCATCCATGCTCTCGCGAACTTCTTTTACCCAGCCACGGATGCTCGGAGCTTCGCCCGTGATTGCGGTCTTTGCAGTGCGCAAGAAGTTGCTGACCGAGACGCCAGGAATCTCGACCGGGTACTGCATGGCCAAGAAGAGGCCTGCGCGAGCACGCTCATCCACGCTCATTTCAAGCACGTTTTCACCGTCGAGCAAAATTTCACCCTCGGTCACTTCGTACTTCGGGTGACCGGCGATAGAGTAGGCAAGAGTCGACTTGCCAGAGCCGTTCGGGCCCATGATGGCGTGAGTTTCACCGTTGCGAATGGTCAGGTCGACACCGCGAAGAATCTGCTTCGGGCCTTGGTCGGTATCTACCGAAACGTGTAGGTTCTTGATCTGAAGAATTGACATGGGTTCTCTCTCTTGAGGCTAAGCTTCGTATTCCAAAAAGATGATGCCGTTCTCGATAAATGTTTCGTAGACGGCAACTGGTTCATAGGCAGGCAGTGACAGCGGAGCACCGGTCTCTAGTGAGAACTTTGCACCGTGGGCCCAGCACTCGATGGTTTCGTCATCGACGAAGCCTTCGCTCAGCGAAATTTCGCCGTGTGAGCACTTGTCATCGATCGCCTTGACCTCACCAGACTTGGTGCGCGCGATAGCAATCGCGTGGTCACCCAGCTTCACGCGAATTGCGCGGCCAGGCTTGATGTCTTCGACTGGGCAAATCTCGATAGCCATTAGTGTGTGCTCCTTGCTAGTTCTGCTTCGATCGACTCTGCGAGTCTTGTTTCGACCGATTCAATACCGATTTGCTCAATGATTTCGTTCAAGAAACCGTAGACGACGAGTTTGCGCGCTTCGTTTTCGCTGATTCCGCGGGCCTGTAAGTAGAAAAGCTGTTCGTCATCAAAGCGGCCGGATGCACTGGCGTGACCTGCACCTTCGATCTGACCGGTCTCGATCTCGAGGTTAGGAACCGAGTCGGCTCTTGCACCATCGGTGAGCAGCAGGTTGCGGTTCAACTCGTAGGTGTCGGTGCCTTCTGCTGCCTTGCGAATGAGCACGTCGCCGACCCAAACGGTGTGAGCTTTTGAGCCCTGGAGCGCACCCTTGTAGGTGACTCGAGACTTGCAGTTTGGCTCTGAGTGGTCGATGAACGGTCTGTGTTCGAGATACTGACCAGCGTCGGCAAAGTAAACACCGAGAAGGTTCGCGTCAGCGCCAGGGCCGGTGTATTCGACCGAAGGAACAACTCGCACGGTCTTGCCACCGAGGCTAACCACGATGTGTTTGATTCGGGCATTGCGACCGAGACGAATGAAGTGAGCTGAAGTGTGAATCGAATCTTCAGACCAGTCCTGGATGCTCACGATGGTCAACTGGGCCTCGTCGCCAACGTTGATTTCGATGTTCTCGGCTAGAACCGCATCGCCGTTGTGGTCGATAACAATGGTTGAGTTCGAGAACGGCTTTGCATCAACAATCAGGTGCAGCGCGCTCGGGGTTGAGTCTGCACTGGTAACTTTCAACGAAATTTCTTGCGCGTTTTCATTGCTTGGAACCGTAATCAGATAGGCAGCGTCACAGGTTGTCCAGGCAGCTGCAGAGATTCGGTCTTCGGGCAGGCCGGCTTTCCCGAAAAGTTCGTTGTCTCGCCCAACCCAGGCCGTTGTAACGTCGTCAGGCGCTGTGAGACCAAGGTCTCCCGTGAACTCCTTTAGGTCTCCTAGAAGG